>CEUN01180541.1_pt1 | contig 23002 bp, 20 predicted proteins | sample 361501 | NCBI WGS metagenome assembly CEUN01 (sample SAMEA2622801, study PRJEB7988) | marine metagenome | biome: marine biome (ENVO:00000447); feature: marine epipelagic mixed layer (ENVO:xxxxxxxxx); material: "saline water (ENVO:00002010), including plankton (ENVO:xxxxxxxx)" | depth 120 m | reverse complement strand
GAAGAAGGCTGCTGCCAAGAAGAAGGCCGCGGCCAGGAAGAAGAAATAGGCACGATGCGGACATCACGGTAGCGCATGACGACATTTTCCCGAACAGACCGAAGTGTTCTGGGGCGATGGTGGTGGACCATCGACCGATGGACTCTGGCGGCCCTGATCGCACTGCTGCTTTCCGGCGTGGTGTTGATCATGGCTGCCAGTCCTCCTGTCGCTGACCGCATTGGCGCGGATGCATTTCACTTTGTGAGGCGGCACTTCTTTTTTCTGATGCCGTCCATCTTCGCCATGTTCGCCATGTCATTGCTGGGTCCCAGAGGGGTCCGGCGTGTTGCCGTGTTGATCCTTGTTGTGTCGATAGCATTGCTCGTCGTCACGCCACTCGTGGGTAACGAGATCAAAGGCGCACGCCGCTGGATCTCGCTGGGCATGTTCTCGTTGCAGGTTTCGGAGTTTGTGAAGCCTGCGCTTGCCTTGGTGGCAGCCTGGCTGTTTGCCGAGGCCAAGAGCAATCCCGGATTTCCGGGCTACTGGTTGTCGGCCATTCTTATGGCCGTCGTTGTCGCCCTGCTCCTTTGGCAGCCGGATTTCGGGATGGCGGCGACAGTTGTCACGATATGGGGCGGCCAGCTCTTCCTGGCCGGCCTGCCCCTCATTTTTGTTTTTGGACTTGTCGGCCTCGGGGTCGCCGGTCTTGCCGCCGGTTACTCCTTCATGCCGCATGTTCGCGACAGGATTGATCGTTTCCTCGATCCGGCTTCGGGCGACAGCTATCAGGTCGATACCGCACTTCGCGCGTTCGAGTCCGGCGGCCTTTTGGGGCGTGGCCCAGGTGAGGGCATCGTGAAGGACGTGCTGCCCGACGCCCATTCTGATTTCATCTTCGCCGTCGCAGGAGAGGAGTTCGGGCTGATCGCCTGTCTGCTGTTGATGGGATTCTTTGCGTTCGTGGCGTTGCGTGGCTTTACCCGCATGGCCGGCGAACGCGATCTTTTTATCATGCTGGCCGTGGCCGGTCTTCTGATCCAGTTCGCGGCCCAGGCCATCGTCAACATGGGCGTTTCGCTCAGCCTGCTGCCGTCGACCGGTATGACCCTGCCGTTTGTCTCTTACGGAGGTTCGTCTCTGCTCGGCATGGCGATCGGCATGGGCATGATGCTGGCGCTGACCCGCCGCCGCCCAGAACACGGACGCAAGACATGACCGGCCCAGTTGTCATTGCAGCCGGTGGAACCGGTGGTCATCTCTTCCCGGCGATTGCCGTTGCCGAGGAGCTGTTGTCGCGCGGCCGCGAAGTGGTGGCCGTCACCGACAAGCGTGGCGGCGATCTGGCGACGCGCCTTGAGGGTGTGGCCGTGCATCGCCTGCATGCGTCGGCCATGAGCGGTTGCAGCCTTTCGGGCAAAATTGTCGGCGCGGTCGCTCTACTGCGTGGCATGCTCGAGGCTCGCCGTCTCTTGCGCCAACTGACGCCCTCGGCCGTGGTCGGTTTTGGGGGGTACCCGACGGTACCGCCGCTGTTTGCCGCCAATCAGATTGGCGCGATGACCGTGATCCATGAACAGAACGCGGTTCTGGGCCGGGCCAACCGGATGCTCAGCAGCCGTGTGCGGCTGATTGCGACATCGTTTGACCGAACAGAAGGGACTGTCGGGGTCGAGACCCTGACCTGCGGCAATCCCGTGCGATCGTCGATCGCGAGTCTGCACGACAAACCCTACGACCCAGCAGGTCAGGATGGCCGGTTCCGTCTCTTCGTATTCGGCGGTAGCCAGGGTGCGCGTGTTTTCAGCGATGTCCTGCCCGACGCGCTGGCTGCGTTGCCAGCGGCGCTGCGCGCCAGGATCGAGCTGATCCAGCAGTGCCGTCATGAGGACATTGACCGGGTTCGCGCGCGTTTCGATGAGATGGGTGTTGCCGCAACGGTGGCGACCTTCTTCGATGACATGGATGCACAACTGGAACGGGCACACCTTGTGATCGGGCGAGCAGGGGCTTCAACGGTGGCCGAGCTTTCCGTGGCGGGACGTCCGGCCCTGCTGGTGCCCTATCCGCATGCGACGGACGACCACCAGACCGAGAACGCGCGTGCCGTCGAGGCGGCCGGAGCGGGTTGGCTGATGCCGCAGACCGGCTTCAGCGCCGAGGCACTGGCTGCGCGGTTGGAAGCCTTCATGACATGCCCCGACACACTGATAAGGGCTGCGGCGGCGGGCTTGGCGTGGTCACGGCCGGACGCCGCGGTCCGGCTGGCCGACGCCATCGACCGGCTGACCGGCAGCAACGGTCATCATGGCGGCCATGACATGCGGGAGCAGGCGGCATGAAGCAGTCACCGACCAGCATGGGCCCCATCCACTTTGTTGGTATCGGCGGCATCGGCATGAGCGGGATCGCCGAGGTGCTGCACAACCAGGGCTATCAGGTCAAGGGAAGCGACCTTGGCGAAAGCCCCAATGTTCTGCGTCTGCGTGATCTCGGTATCACTGTGTCGATCGGTCATGACGCGGGCCATGTCGGCGACGCGGCCGTCGTGGTCACGTCGTCAGCCGTCAAGGATGACAACCCGGAGGTGGCCGAAGCGCGGCGGCGCTGGATTCCTGTGGTCCGCCGCGCCGAAATGCTGGGTGAGCTGATGCGCCTGCAAAAGTCGATTGCGGCAGGCGGAACCCACGGCAAAACCACGACGACGTCGATGGTCGGCTGGGTTATGGAGAAGGCCGAACTCGATCCCACCGTGATCAACGGCGGCATCGTCAACGCCTATGGCAGCAACACCCGTCTGGGTCAGGGCGAGTGGATAGTGGTTGAGGCCGACGAATCCGACGGCAGTTTCCTTCGCCTTCCGGCCACCTCGGTGATCGTGACCAACATGGATCCCGAGCATCTCGAGAACTACGGTTCGTTCGACGAGGTGCGCGACGCCTACCACACCTTCGTCTCGAACATTCCCTTCTACGGCTTCGCCGCCCTGTGTATCGATCACCCGGAGGTCCAGGCTCTGGTAGGCCGGATCACGGACCGGAGGATTGTGACCTACGGCCTCGGGGCTCAGGCTGACGTGCGCGGGACCAATCTGGCGTTGTGCAATGGCGGTTATCGCTTCGATGTCGTGCTGACCGATCGGGTAACCCGTTCGTCACGGACGATCCGCGATCTCTACCTGCCGATGTGGGGCGAGCACAACGTGACCAACGCACTCTCCTGTGTCGTGGTCGCTCAGGAGCTCGGCATTCCCGATGACGTTCTGATCGACGCCCTGGGCAGCTTCGAAGGTGTGAAGCGGCGCTTCACACGCACCGGTGAGACCGGCGGTGTGATGGTGATCGACGACTATGGTCATCACCCGGTCGAAATCTCGGCTGTTCTGAAGGCCGCACGCGAAGCGTTCAACGGACGTATTGTCGCCGTGATGCAGCCTCATCGTTATTCGCGGCTGGCCGGTCTGTTTGATGACTTTTGCACCTGTTTCAACGATGCCGATGTGGTGGTTGTGTCCGATGTCTATGAGGCCGGAGAGAGCCCCATCGCCGGCGCAGATCGTGACAGCCTGGTCGAAGGTCTGCGCAATCGTGGCCATCGCCATGTCGAAGCTCTAAACGATCCTGAAGACCTACCGGCGCTTGTGGCGCGGCTGACCCAGCCCGGTGATGCCGTGATCTGCCTGGGTGCCGGAACAATCACTCATTGGGCCAACGCACTTCCCGACAACCTCCACGCGCTCCATGGCGCCGCCGATGTGCTGGAGGCCTCGTGATGGCGGCGGTGGAGAGTGATCCGATGGCCGGGCTTCCCGATATTAGGGGCAGCTACCGCTTCGACGCTGATCTGGCGAAGACGACTTGGTTCCGCGCCGGTGGTCGCGCCAATGTGTTGTTCCGTCCCGCCGACGAGGTGGACCTTGCGCATTTCATGGCGAACCGTCCGCTGGACCTGCCGGTGACCGTGCTGGGCGTGGGTTCGAACACGCTGGTGCGTGACGGTGGTCTTCCCGGTGTTACCATCCGACTGGGGCGTGGCTTCACCAGTGTGGCTGTGGATGGGGTCACCGTCACGGCGGGCGCTGGTGCACTCGATCTCCATGTGGCCAGGACTGCAGCACAGAACGGCGTGGCGGGACTCGAGTTTCTGGTCGGTGTGCCGGGTACGATCGGTGGCGCCGTGCGCATGAACGCCGGCGCTTATGGTCACGAGCTACGGGATGTTCTCGTGAGTGTGCGCGCGGTCGATCCGCGTGGTGGTGTGCATGTGCTGGAACCCGAGCACCTGGGCCACAGCTATCGCCACAGCACGGTTCCCGAAGGCTGGGTCTTCACGGCCTGCACCATGACGGGGCAGGCCGGCGATTCTGCCGAGATCATGCAGCGCATGGATGAGATTCAGGCGAGCCGCAGCGAGAGCCAGCCGATCCGCGAGCGGACCGGCGGCAGCACGTTCAAGAATCCGCCGGGCGCCAAAGCCTGGGAGCTGATCGACAAGGCCGGTTGCCGCGGCCTCAGGCGCGGTGATGCCATGGTATCCGAACAGCATTGCAACTTCCTGATCAACACCGGGAGCGCCAGCGCGACCGAACTCGAAGAGCTTGGTGAAGAGGTTCACCGCCGCGTGTTCGAAAGCCAGGGCGTGCGGCTGGAATGGGAGATTCGTCGCCTGGGCCGTCGTCCCGTGGCGGGGAGGGCGTCGACATGAGCAAGCACGTCGCCGTTCTCATGGGAGGCTGGAACTCCGAGCGGGAGGTTTCGCTGGTGTCCGGTCGCGACTGCGCCGACGCGCTCGAAGCCGAGGGCTATCGCGTGACGCGTATCGATGTCGGCCGCGACATCGGTCGAGTCCTGAGCGACATGGACGACAAGCCTGATGTTGTCTTCAACGCGCTCCATGGGCGCTATGGCGAAGACGGCTGCATCCAGGGCCTGCTTGAAATCCTGGGCCTGCCCTACACGCATTCCGGCCCGATGGCATCAGCGCTGGCCATGAACAAGGATGCTGCCAAGCACCTTTTCTCAGGCGTTGGCATCCGGTGCCCCGAAGGCCGCATGGCGCATCGTGATCAGATCGGCCAGCCGGCACCAGTCGAACGGCCCTTCGTCGTGAAGCCGAACAGCGAAGGATCCAGTGTCGGCGTCCGCATCGTTCTGAAGAACGACAATGATGATCGTCTGCTCGAGGACGACTTCAAGTATGGCGATGATGTCCTTGTCGAAACCTACATTGCCGGTCGTGAGCTCTCGATTGCCGTGATGGGTGGCAAGCCGTTGGCTGTCACGGAGATTCACACACCGGAAGGATTCTACGACTACAGCAACAAGTATACCGAGGGCGGCTCTTACCACGAGATTCCCGCGCCGATCGACGATGGCGTCTATAAGGAAGCGATGGGCATGGCGCTCAAGGCGCACGAGGTCCTGGGCTGCCGTGGGGTGAGCCGTGCCGACTTCCGCTATGACGACACCCAGGGTGAGCCCGGGCTTCTCTACATGCTGGAGATCAACACCCAGCCCGGCATGACCCCGATGTCGCTGGTGCCCGAACAGGCGGCCCATGTCGGTTACCCCTTCGGCAAGCTGGTGGCCTGGATGGTGGAGGAGGCGCGATGCGAGGCGTGACGCGCAAATCCGCGCCTGCGCGCGAGCGTCAGGCCAGGCCCGTGTGGCGCCGGGTAATGGCACGCTGTCTGCCGCTTGGCGCCCCTGTCGTGCTGGCCTGCTGCCTGATGGGCTGGGCTGTGATGAGCGGGGCCGCGAAGACCCAATGGAACGATCTGAGCGAGGAGTTTACGGCATTGACGGCCGACGCTGGCCTCTCCGTTGAGCAGGTTCTTGTGTCGGGCCGCAACCGCACCGATCGACAGACCCTGATTGATGCGCTGGGCATCGATGTCGGAGAGGCCATGTTGGCGCTCCAGATTGATGTCGCGCGTGAACGTGTTGCGGCCTTGCCCTGGATTCGGGATGTCACGGTCGAGCGGCGTCTTCCCAACACGCTTGTTGTTTCACTCGTCGAGCGGCGCCCGCTGGCGCTGTGGCAACACGACGGTGAAATCACGGTGGTTGACGCGCAGGGTGAAATCATCGACGGCGCAAGGCCCGCAGAGTTCGCCGAACTGATGCTTGTGGTCGGTGACGATGCTCCCGGCCATGCCGCCGAGCTGCTGGCTGTCATGGCCCGCGTGCCGAACCTGAAAGAGCGGGTTGCCGCGGCCGTCAGGGTCGGTGAGCGACGCTGGAATCTGCGCCTGGACGACGGCATCGATATCCAGTTGCCCGAAGATGGTCTGGAGCAGGCGTGGCTGGCATTGGCCGATATGGACCGCACGGAGCAGCTTCTGGCACGCGACGTTCAGGCGGTGGACCTCCGGTTCCCGGACCGCTTTGTGGTGCGCCTGACACCTGATGCCCGCGCCCGCATGGAACATGAAGAGACCGAGGGGGAGGACACATGAACGCGCCTCGTTCCGCTCTTCCCCGTTCCGGACTGATCGCTGCTGTCGACATCGGCAGCACAAAGACCGTGTGTTTTGTGGTCCGTGCCGACGACAACGCGGGCCTACGTGTTGTCGGTATCGGCTGTCAGGCATCCCGCGGCGTCCAGGCCGGAAGCATCGTCAACATGGAGGCCGCCGAGCAGTCTATCGCTGCTGCCGTTAACGCTGCCGAGGAAATGGCAGGCGACACGCTGCGCCAGGTCTGGATCAACGTCTCAGACGGTCAGCCTCGCTCACGCTCCGTCGCAGTCGATGTCACCATTGCTGGGCACGAGGTCGGCGACGCCGATCTGCGCCGGGTCATGCTGCAGAGCCGCCAGGCCATCGACACTGTTGACCGCACAATTCTGCACGCCATGCCGGTGCGCTACAGCATCGATGGAAACCGGAGCATTCGCGATCCACGCGGTATGACCGGTCAGCGCCTGGGCGTGAACATTCATCTTGTGACCGCCGCCGATGGCCCTCTGAGCAACATCGAATCCTGCATTAGCCGCTGCCATTTGGATGTCGCGGGACGCGCTTCGACACCCTATGCCTCGGCCCTGGCCTCTCTGGTCAAGGATGAGATGGACCTTGGCGTCACTGTGATCGATATGGGCGGGGGCACCACCACGGCTGCCGTGTTCTTCGACGGCGACTGCATCCATGTCGATGGCGTTCCGATCGGCGGCCAACATGTGACCAATGATGTTGCCCGGGTTCTTTCAACACCGGCCGAGAAGGCTGAAAGGCTTAAGACGCTCTACGGCAACGCGGTGGGCTGCGTCGATGACGAACGCGAAATGATCGATGTTCCGATGATCGGCGAGGGCGATGGCAACACCAGCCAGGTGCCGCGCTCAATGCTGACCAGCATCATCCGGCCACGCGTCGAAGAGACGTTGGAAATGATCCGCAGCCAGCTTGTCGCAGCCGGACTCGAAAATCTCGGCGGCCGTCGCCTGGTGCTGACCGGCGGTGCATCGCAACTGCATGGCGTGTGCGACCTGGCGGGCCAGATCCTCGACAAGCAGGTGCGCATCGGTCAGCCGATCTGGCTGAAGGGCCTGGCCCAGGCGACATCAGGGCCGGCCTTCACGACCTGTGCCGGCCTGCTGCGCTACGGCGCAGGGCGCCACGACAGCAACGAACTGGAATTCAGCGACTGGGCGCATGCCGGCGGCCTGATGGGCCGCTTCGGCAGGTTGGGTCAGTGGCTGAGGGAGAATTTGTGATGGACGCCCGCATCGCCCGGCGGGTTGATCTTTGTTGCCGACGGGCGGGCCGTCGGATTCCGGGTGTCACTCTCGCAACGGAGGCTTCCTTATGACGATTCAACTCGGGTTGCCCGAAACCCAATGCCTGAAGCCGCGCATCACCGTGATTGGTGTCGGCGGGGCCGGCGGAAACGCCGTCAACAACATGATCCTGAGTGGTCTGCAGGGCGTCGACTTTGTCGTCGCCAACACGGACGCACAGGCGATTGATCAGTCGCAGGCCGAACGGCGTATCCAGCTTGGCGTGTCGATCACGCAGGGTTTGGGTGCCGGTTCGCGCCCAGACATCGGCAAGGCCGCTGCCGAAGAGGCCATGGAAGAGATCATGGAGCAGCTCATCGGCTCGCATATGGTTTTCATCACCGCCGGTATGGGTGGCGGTACCGGTACAGGTGCGACGCCTGTGGTTGCGCGTGCTGCGCGTGAGCAGGGCATGCTCACTGTCGGTGTGGTGACCAAGCCGTTCCACTTCGAAGGCCAGCAGCGCATGCGTTTGGCTGAAGAGGGCATGGCCGAACTGCAGCAGTATGTCGACACGCTGATCATCATTCCGAACCAGAATCTGTTCCGGGTGGCCAACGACAAGACGACCTTTGCGGACGCCTTCAAGATGGCCGACGACGTACTTCACGCTGGTGTGCGTGGTGTGACGGACCTGATGGTCCAGCCCGGCCTGATCAACCTGGACTTTGCTGACGTGCGTACGGTGATGAGCGAGATGGGCAAGGCCATGATGGGTACCGGTGAAGCCGAAGGCGAGCGTCGTGCGCTCGAGGCGGCTGAGGCGGCCATCGCGAACCCGCTGCTCGATGAGGTGTCGATGAAGGGGGCCCGTGGCGTTCTGATCAACATCACCGGCGGCAGCGACATGACCCTGTTCGAGGTCGACGAGGCTGCGAACCGCATTCGTGACGAAGTCGATTCCGACGCCAACATCATCTTTGGTGCGGCATTCGATGAGTCCATGGCTGGCGGTATGCGAGTGTCGCTGGTTGCAACAGGTATCGAGGCCGAAGGTATGGCAGCCAACACACCGGGCCGTCCCGCGCTCACCGCGATCGAGGGTGGTCAGTCGGTCCGTGCACCAGCGCCGGCGCCCACGCCGATCATGACACGTGCCGGTCAACACGCGCTGGCTCTGGATACATCCAGCCAGCCCCAGGCTGAACTGCAGGAGCCCGAGGTGGTTCAGGACGTTGCGCCTGAGCCGGTGGTTGCCAACCCGCAGCCGGCCCCGGAACAGCCCGGCAAGGCCTTTGCGTTCCTAGGCCGAACCGCTCCGGAACCTGAAACGGCCCTGGCGGCAGAGACTGTCACCGAGCCGGCACGCACTGATGCCTTCATCGCCCCGTCTGCGGTGGAAGCACCGAAGAAGCCTGCTTCGGCTCCGGCCGCACCCAGCGCCTTCGGATCGGCGGCTCTGGTCAACAACAGCAACAAGGAGGCCCGCAAGCCGTCGCTGTTTGAGCGGATGACGGGTGCCGGCCGCAGCCACAAGGAGCCGGCCCGCCAGGAACCAGCGATCCGGCCCAAGGCGGCTGAGGCTCCGGCCGCACCAGAGCCCAAGCCCGAACCGGTCGCCGAAGCGCCCGCTCCGGCTCCAGTATCCGAGCCTGCAGCGGCAGAACCCGCGCCCGCTCCTGTTGCGGCTCCTGAGCCGCAGCCCGAACCGGAGGCAAAGCCTGAGCCCGTGATGGCTGCCGAACCGGCTCCTGCGCCGCAGACGGCAACCATGGAGGTTTCGACTGTCGAGGACGATGTGCTCGACATTCCCGCCTTCCTGCGTCGTCACAAGAACTGACGGCGTGTTGCAATGTGAAGTCAAGCACAGGAAGTATAACGGTTTTTTCGTGAAACATCCTGTAACAAAGAGTGACTTGAGCGCCTCGGGAGCGATTTGTTAGACCAGCTTCCGAGGCGCTCGCCCGCACCGGGCGGTTTGCCGTGTCGCAGCTAGCATCGGGCGGCCAGAGTCTGAAGGGACTTTGCCGTCAACGCGCAAGAACAACAATGGGGCCGATAACCGCCGTGTATCAGACCACCCTGAAGACACCGATTTCCTGCACCGGCATTGGCCTGCATTCCGGCGAAAAGGCCGTGATGATCATGCACCCGGCCGAGGCCGGCACCGGCATCGTGTTCGAACGCACCGATCTGAGCAATGGTGCACGGCATTTCCCCGCCCGCTTTGATCTGGTCGCCGATACTTTCCTTTGTACGACCCTTCGGAATGCGTCCGGCGCGACGCTGTCGACGGTCGAGCACGTTATGGCCGCTCTCGCGGGTTGTGGCGTGGACAATGTTCTCATTGAAGTGAGTGGCCCGGAACTTCCCATCATGGATGGCAGTTCCGAGGCGTTTGTTTTCCTGATTGAATGCGCCGGGATCGAGGCTCTGGAGGCCCCGCGCCGTTTCGTGCGCGTGCTGCGGGAAGTCCAGGTGCGGGATGGCGATAAGACTGCGACCTTGTCGCCGTCCGCCAATCGTTCCTTCCGCTGTGAGATTGTCTACGACAACGAGAAGATCGCCCGTCAGAGCGCGGCGTTGGATCTTGATGACGATGCTTTCAAATCTGATGTCTCCCGGGCACGGACTTTCGGCCTGATGGAAGAGATCGATGGTTTGCGTTCACAGGGGCTGGCTCTGGGTGGTTCGCTCGACAATGCCATTGTGGTCGATGGCGACCGTGTCCTGAACGAGGGTGGTCTGCGTTACGACAACGAATTTGCGCGTCACAAGGTTCTCGATGCGATCGGCGATCTGGCCCTGGCCGGCGCACCGATCCTGGGTTCATTCAACGGCTATTGTTCGGGCCACGGCCTCAACAACAAGCTGCTCACAGCGCTGTTTGAGAATGACGATGCCTGGTGCTGGGAAACGCAGCACACGGCTCCGGACCTGCTTGCCGCAACGGCCTGATCGCCGCACCGCTGCGATCTGTTCCTTGCCCGATATGATTATCTTCGACTTCGACGGTGTGTTGCTGGGAAGTGATTAGATCTCGTGCAGCAACGACGCAGAGGAATTAACTAAAGCGGGTTTTCCCTACACTGCCGAGGAAGTTGCCGAGCAATTTCTGGGTGTCGCGCTGGTCGAGATGCTGGAGATGATCGAACGGGATCATGGCCGTCCCTTGCCGCCGGGTTTCCTGCAACACCTCAAGGAAACGACGACAGCAAGGTTCGATGCAGAACTCGCCGCTGTTGAAGGTGTCGGAGGAATGCTTGAGCTCCTCGACCTGCCGCGCTGTGTCGCATCAAGCAGTGACCTTGCCCGTCTGCACCACTCCCTGGGTTTGGTTGGACTGTTGGATCAGCTCCCGCCCCACATATACAGCGCCGATCAGGTCGCGCGCGGCAAGCCGGAGCCCGACCTGTTTTTGCATGCTGCGGAAGCCATGGACCATGCGCCTGATCGCTGCCTGGTGATTGAAGACAGCCTCGCCGGTGTGGCTGCGGGCAGGGCGGCCGGCATGACGGTTCTCGGGTTTGTCGGGGCCAGTCATATTCCATTGGGCCATGATGAGCGCCTGCGGGAAGCAGGTGCCCACAAGGTCTTTGATTCCATGGCCGATCTTTCCTCGCTGATCGATGCGTTTGCCTGAGTCTGGTGTTATCGTGCGGGCGATTCGAGACGGCTTTTCATTCGATGAGGCTTGTATGAAGCGTGCGGCGCGAGTTCTGGCGCGAGCGGCGATGGTGGTAGTGGTTCTGGGGCTTACGGCTTGTGGCTCCGACCCCGATCCCTATGTCGAGCGCTCTGTTGAGGAGATCTACAACAACGCCGTCGACCTGCTGCAGAACGGCAACTACGAAGATGCCGCCCGTGAGTTCGATGAGGTGGAGCGCCAGCATCCCTATTCACAATGGGCCACGCGGGCGCAGGTGATGGCTGCCTACTCGTACTATCAGAACAGGGACTATGACGAGGCGATCTTCGCGGCAGACCGTTTCATCCAGCTGCATCCCAGCCATGAGGATGTGGCCTACGCCTACTATCTGATCGGCCAGTCCTATTATGAGCGCATTTCGGATGTGAAACGCGATCAGCGGATGACCGAGCTGGCACAGGAAGCCTTCCGTGAGGTTTTGCGCCTGTTCCCGGACTCCGAGTACGGTCGCGATGCCAAGCTGAAGCTTGAACTGACCGGAGATCATCTCGCAGGCAAGCAGATGGATATCGGTCGCTGGTATCAGGGACGTGAAGAGTATGTGGCGGCGATCAATCGCTTCCACAGCGTGATCATCCTTTATCAGACGACCTCCCACGTGCCCGAAGCTCTGTTGCGTCTGGTTGAGAGCTATCTTTCCCTGGGCGTGGTGCGCGAGGCGCAGAATGCCGCTGCTGTTCTGGGCTACAACTTCCCCGGCAGCACCTGGTACGAAGATGCCTATTCCCTTCTCGGTGAACACAATCTAATTCCCCAGCTTTCCGAGGACAATGACCTGATCGTCGGCGAACTCGAAGGTTAGTCAGGAGACCGCCCGGCAATGCTGGTTTCACTCAGCATCCGCAACCTTGCCGTCATCGAGCATGTCGACTTGGAGTTCGGCGTCGGCCTGACCGTGCTGACCGGCGAGACCGGAGCTGGAAAGTCCATTCTTCTCGATGCCCTGGGCCTCGCCACCGGTCAACGGTCGGATGTGTCCCTCGTACGGCCGGGTGCGGATCGGGCCGGTGTGGCGGCCACCTTCGAGGTTGCACCGGATCATCCCGCTTCTCTGCTCCTGATCGATCGGGGTGTCGCCTGCGAGGGTGAGATCATCGTGCGGCGCCAGGTCGGCAGCGACGGGCGCAGCAAAGCCTTTATCAATGATGAACCGGTCGGTGTTGCTCTGCTGGGCGACGTTGGCGAGTTGCTGGTCGAGGTTCACGGCCAGCACGATCAGCGCGGCCTGTTGCGCCCGGAGATGCACCGCCAACTGCTCGATGCCTTTGGCGGCCACGGCAAGGCTGTTTCGGCCGTACGGCAAGCTCATACCGGCTGGGCGCAGGCCCGGGAAGCGCTGGAACGGATGATGGCCGACGAGCACAGTCTGGCCGAACGGCGTGAGACCCTAGCCCGGGATGTCGAAGAGCTAGAGAAACTCGCGCCGCAGCCAGGCGAAGATGACGAGGTATCGGCCCTGCGTTCGCGGCTGGCCAATGCCCAGAAGATCGCCGAGGCACTCAACACGGCTGCTGAGGAACTGGAAGGCGACGATGGCGTTGATGCGGCGCTTCGGCGGGCTGCCGGTGAGCTGGAGCGTATCCGGGACGTCGCAGGCGGTGGTGTGGATGATGTGCTGGCTTCACTGGATCGGGCGCTGGTCGAGGCAGTCGAAGCTGTGAGCGGCATCGTGGAGACCGGCCGGGCGCTGGAAGGTGAGTCCGGTAGGCTGGAAGAAGTTGAAGAGCGCTTTTTTGCTCTGCGCGATGCGGCACGCCGTCACCGGGTTCCCGTCGATGAGCTGCCCGTACTCCTGGATCGTTTCTCCGAAGATCTGGTGGCACTCAACGATCATGAGGGGTCTCTGGAGCGTCTGGAGCAGGCCGAGCGGGAGGCTGCAGATGCCTTTGGCCAGGCCTGCACGGCTCTGTCCAAGGCCCGTGCGAAGGCCGCGGCGAAGCTCGACAAGGCTGTGGCTGGGGAACTGCAACCGCTCAAAATGGTATCGGCACGATTCAGCACCAGCCTGCAGCCGCTGGAAGCCGAGGACCGCGGCCCCAATGGTGCCGAGCAGGTGGTTTTCCAGGTTGTGACCAACCCCGGTGCGCCGCCGGGGCCCCTGAGCAAGATCGCGTCGGGCGGTGAACTCTCACGCTTTATGCTGGCCCTGAAGGTGGCGGCTCAAAAGGGCACGGTTGAACGCACGCTGATCTTTGACGAGATCGATGCGGGGATCGGCGGTGCCGTGTCCGATGCCGTGGGTGAACGCTTGCGGGGTCTGGGCCGGGACGGACAGGTTCTGGTCGTCACCCATGCGCCACAGGTTGCCGCACGGGCCGAGCGGCATGTGCGGCTGGTCAAGAGCGGCGACGCCAAGGCCGTGGCGACAAGCGCGACCCAGTTGTCGGATGACGAACGCGTCGAAGAGCTCGCACGGATGCTGGCCGGGGCCGAGGTGACCGATGCTGCCAGGGCCGCCGCCCAAAGTCTCCTGAAGCCGGAGGCGGCATGACGGCGGATCTGCGGGACCATGAGGTCGATGATCTGACGCTGGAGGAGGCCGGAGCGGAGCTTGAGGCGCTGGCTGCCGAGATCGCCCGCCACGACGAGCTTTATCACGGCAAAGATGCACCTGAGATCAGCGACGGCGACTATGAAACCTTGCGCCGTCGTAACGAGGCGATTGAGGCCCGGTTCCCGGATCTGGTGCGTGACGACAGTCCCAGTCGCAATGTTGGCGCAAGCCCGTCATCCGGTTTCTCCCAGGTACGCCACAGCGTGCCGATGCTGTCTCTGGGTAACGCCTTTCATGATGAGGATGTGACAGACTTCCTAGTGAGGGTCCGTCGGTTTCTGGGCCTTGAAGACGATGAGCCGGTCGCTGTGGTCGCCGAGCCGAAGATCGACGGGCTGGCGGTTTCCATCCGTTACGAGAAGGGACGTTATGTACGCGCGGCGACCCGTGGCGACGGCCAGACCGGCGAGGATATCAGCGCCAATGTCGCGACCATCGGGGAGGTGCCGGAGCGACTCAAGGGCGAGGACGTGCCCGACGTGATCGAGGTGCGCGGGGAAATCTATCTCGGCCGTGATGACTTCTTTGCCCTGAACGAGACCCGCGAGGCGGCGGGCGAAGCGCGTTTTGCCAATCCCCGCAATGCCGCGGCAGGGTCCCTGCGCCAGCTCGACTCAACCGTCACCGCTTCGCGCTCGCTGCGGATCTTCCTCTACGCCTGGGGTGAGGCGAGTACCCTGCCGGCCGAAACGCATCATGGCGTGCTCGAGGCCTATGGGCGCTGGGGTTTGCCGGTGAACCCTGAAATCGCGCTGTGTCAGAACGCCGAGGAGCTTCTGGCGCGGTATGAAGCGATCGGGGCCATGCGCGCCGGGTTGCCCTACGACATCGATGGCGTTGTCTATAAGGTCGAGCGGCTGGACTGGCAGGAGCGGCTGGGATTTGTCAGCCGGGCGCCGCGCTGGGCCATCGCCCACAAGTTCCCCGCCGAGCAGGCACAGACTGTTTTGAAGGACATCCGCATCCAGGTCGGCCGTACGGGCTCGCTCACGCCGGTGGCGATGCTGCAGCCGGTCACCGTGGGTGGCGTCGTGGTGCAGAACGCCACGCTCCACAATCAGGAGGAGATCGCACGCAAGGATATCCGGATCGGGGACACGGTGGTCGTGCAGCGCGCCGGAGATGTGATCCCCCAGGTCGTTAAACCGATCCTCGACCAGCGTCCCAAGGATGCCGCGCCTTACGTGTTTCCCGAAACCTGTCCGGTTTGCGGCAGTCATGCGGTGCGGGAAATCAACCCGAAGACCGGCAAGGAAGATGTCGCCCGGCGCTGCACGGGCGGCCTGATCTGTCCGGCCCAGGCGACCGAACGGCTGCGCCATTTTGTCAGCCGGCTCGCCTTTGACATTGAGGGGCTGGGCGACAAGCAGATCACCTTCTTCTGGGACCAGGAGACGATCCGCAATCCCACGGATATCTTTGACCTCGAAGCCAACACCGCCAACAAGCTGGCTGAGTTCGAGGGCTGGGGCGAGGTGTCTGCGCGCAATCTCTACGCTGCCATTGATAAACGGCGGACGATCGGCCTCGACCGTTTCATCAATGCGCTGGGCATTCGCCATGTCGGCGAAACCACGGCCCGTCTTCTGGCACGCAACTACGGTGGTTTCGAAGCCTTCCGCGATGCCATGACCGCTGCAGAAGTCGGCGAGGGCGAAGCCTGGGAAACCCTCATCAACATCGACGGGATCGGCGAGACCGTCGCAGGCGCCATCGTCGACTTCTTCGATGAACCGCAGAACCGTGATGTCGTGGACGGCCTGGGCGAGCGGCTGACCATCGAAGGTCTGGAACAGGCCGACGATGCATCTCCCGTCACCGGCAAGACGGTGGTTTTCACCGGGTCGCTGGAAGAAATGACCCGCCAGGAAGCCAAGGCGCGTGCCGAGGCGCTGGGTGCGAAGGTCTCAGGCTCTGTCTCGGCTAAGACCGATATCGTCGTCGCCGGCCCCGGCGCGGGTTCGAAGCTCAAGAAGGCTGAAGAGCTGGGCCTGACCGTGATGACCGAAGCCGAGTGGCTGGAGCATATCGGGGTGGGGTGATCTTGCCTTTTCGGTGCCATAGTCCTTGTTCACGGTGTGCTCCACCTGTCGGGATGCGAAGGCCCGGCGCAGACGGAGCATTGAGAACGGAATGAAGCGATCAACAAGGCGAAATCTGCTGGCGACCAGTACGGTGGGGCTGGCGATGGCGCCCCTGCGGTCGTGGGCTGATCTCCTGGCGACGCCTGCACAGCCGGCGGGGCCGTTCTATCCCTTGGAGCTGCCGCTCGATGACGACAACGATTTCACGCCCGGGGGTTCGCGGTAGCGGTCGAACTGTTTGAGGGTAGCGACGAGTCTGTCGCGATCCAGCGCGACGGCCGTGTGGTTGTCGATGCCCACCATCTCCTCGCTCACGGCCAGGACATTCATGATCGCTTCGTCCACGGCCTGAATTACGGCCTCGAAGAACGGATCGAGCCGGTGATCGGGAATGAGATCGAAGCTGACGACGGCCTCGTCCCGGTCGTGGCGTTCTGATCCGGCGGTCGAAAACGCCATGAAGATGTCGCCGGACCCATGTCCCGAGATTGAGCCTCCCTTGCCGACACCCAGCGAGATGCGTCGGGCCAGTCGCTTGCACTGGTGTGAGATTAGTGGCGCATCGGTCGCCACAGCGGCGATGATCGAGCCAGTGTCTTCGCCATAGGGTTCGGGACCGGGCAGGTGCTCGGCCATGGGAATGCCTGCGATGGTGAGCTGGGAGCGCAGGCCGAAGTTGGCCTGCACAAAGGCGCCGACGTGGTAGATCTCACCGCCGTGCGCGACCTGCCGTGAGGCCGTGCCGGAGCCGCCCTTGTGGCCATAGAGCATCATGCCCGTGCCGCCGCCCACGCTGCCTTCTTCTATGGGACCAGCGGTGGCGGCCTCGATGGCCTGGAAGGTGTGTTCGCGAGTGACGTGGAAGCCGTTGATGTCGTTCAGCCAGCCGTCATAGGTCTCGCCGGCCACGGGCAGACCCCAGCTTGGACCGTCACCGTAGCTGTCCGCGTGCTTGTGCAACCACTCGATGGTGGCATCGCGGGTCACGCCGCAGGAATGAGTGTTGGTGATGGTAATCGGACCATCGGCCTTGCCGGCTTCCTCGATCCACCAGCTTCCGGTGAGCTCGCCGTTGCCGTTCAGGCTGTGCTGGCCGGCCCAGACCGCCGCATCGGGGCGCTTGAGCCCGCAGGGCAGGATGGCGGTCACGCCGGTGCGGATCGGGCCCTTGCCGACCTCCAGCGGGCCGCCAGAGCCCTCTATCAGGGTGCAGTAGCCGACCTCGACGCCGGGTACGTCGGTGATGGCGTTGTTGGCGCCGGGGTGGCCGTCGAAGGGGATGCCGAGCGCGCGTGCTCGGGTTTTGCCGGACGGCGTGGCGAGAAGCGGATTGGTCATGGCGGTTCTCCTTCAGACGGGCGCCAGCGTGCGGGCAACCCTTTCCAGCAGTCTACGGCGTTCGGCCGATGTGTTGACGGCAAATCGCTCGAAATCGGACGGGAGGTCCAGCCGCACATCACAGAACAGGCCCGCAGGATCTTCATGGAAGTGCAGGAAGGCACGCGACTTCACATAAAACACGCCGCGCTTCTTTTCCTTCATGCCACCCAGGGTGCGAAGCTCCGCCAGGAGGGGTTCCAGCGCATCGAGTGCCTGGACGGTCGCGTGCTTCAAGTCCGTGTCCCTGTCGCCGTCCCAGCCTCACATGCCGTCCTGCAGAGGGCGTGTGGCCGCGGCCAGCCAGGAGGCTGTTTTGGCGTCGAGCAGCGGTGTCAGCGTATCGCAGACATCAGCATGGTAGGCATCGAGCCAGGCGATCTCGGACTCGGTCATCGCCGAGGTGTCGATCAGGCGCCGGTCGATCGGAGCCTTGGTGATGGTCGACATTTGCAGCATCGGACGTTCGGTCTCGCCGGGGTCCTCTTCGATCACAACCAGGTTCTCGATGCGGATGCCCCAGGCGTCGGTGCGGTAGTAGCCGGGTTCGTTGGAAACAATCATGCCCGGCTTCAGGGCGACGTTGCTGGTCTTCGACACCCGCTGCGGGCCCTCATGCACACTTAGATAGCTGCCGACGCCATGGCCGGTGCCATGATCGAAGTCGGCACCGAGCTGCCAGACCTGGGCACGGGCGAGATAGTCCAGCGCTGCGCCGCTCGATTCCTTCGGAAGCCGTGCGGTGGCCATAGCGATATGGCCTTTCAGGACGGCCGTGAAGTGCGCACGCTGGTCGTCATCGGGTTCGCCGATGGCGATGGTGCGGGTGACATCGGTGGTGCCGTCGGGATACTGGCCGCCACTGTCGACAAGATAGAGAGAGCCGGGCTCGAAGCTGCGGTTGGTCCATTCGCTGACGTGGTAATGTACGACCGCTCCGTTGGGACCGAAGCCCGAGATCGTGTCGAAGCTGCCGCCGCGATAGCCATCAACTTCCGCGCGGAATTCGGCCAGCTTCGCAGCGGCGCTGATCTCGTCGACCTCTTCGTTGCGGCCCTCCCGGTTGGCATGGTCGAGCCAGGCCAGGAACCGGGTCAACGCCACGCCGTCGCGGATGTGTGCAGCGCGCGTTCCGGCGATTTCGGTCGTGTTCTTGCAGGCCTTGGGCAAGGCGCAAGGATCCTCTGCCACGGTGACGGAACCGCCCGAAGCCTCGATCCTGTTGGCGAACCAGGACGCACCGGTTTCCCCGTCGATCCGTATCGTGCGGCCCTCTGCACTGATCGTCTCGATCGTGCCCGGCAGAGCCTCGCGAGGCTGCACCGTCACACACTCCGGCAACCAGGCGTGAACCTCGGCAGTGACCTTGCGCCGGTCCGTGAACAGCGTGACGGCGCCTGACGACTCTACGGTGGCAAAGGAGAGGGAGAGCGGCGTGCAGGGAATGTCGCCACCGCGAACGTTCAGCAGCCAGGCGATCGACGCGGGATCGGAGATTACTACCGCATCGGCTCCCTCCTCTGCGAGACCGGCTGTAACGGCGTCGATTTTGTCCTGCGCGGCCTGGCCCGCGTACTCCAGGGGATGGACCTGCATGGCGGAAAGCGGCGGTACAGGCTGATTCGACCAGACGGCATCAAGCGGGTTGGTCTCACACGGCACCAGCGTACCACCGGCTTTCTCAACGGCAGCGTTCAGTTTCGTGAGTCCCGGCACCGTATGGAGCCAGGGGTCATAGCCCAGCTTCCGTTTGCCGAGGTTCTCCGCGATCCAGCCTGACGGCGGATCGTTGAAAAGGTGGCGTCGCTCCCAATCTTCGGTCCGGACCTGATCCTCGACTTGCAGCGTGTAGCGACCATCGATAAAGATCGAGGCCTTGTCCGCCAGCACGACCGCGACACCGGCCGAACCTCCGAAACCCGTCAGCCAGAGCAGCCGATCACTGCAGGCGGGAACATATTCGCCCTGATACTCGTCGGCGCGGGGTACGATGAAGCCGTCGATGCCCCGGGCAGCCATCTCACGGCGCAGGGCGCAAAGACGCCAGGCAGGGGCGGGTGGCCCGGCATTCCGGCCATCGTCCAGCGTGGCTGCGATGGTGTCCTTGAGGGCTGCGAGCTCGGACCGAAGGAGGTCGCTTGGCTCGGCCACAACCATGGCCATCCATGATTCGGGATCATAGCCCTCGGGCGCCGCCAGAACGCCCGCGATCAATGCCCTTACATCCGCCACGGACTTGCCCGCACAGGCAGCGGCGAGAAGTTCAGCAAGATTGCTGTCGCCGTGATAGGCGGAATCGGACGGCTTCGGACTTGTTGTCATGGCTTTTCCCTGATCTCCGGTCAAAATAGCGGCCAGCCGCAACGCCATGCAACAAAAGGCCGAAGCTTGTGAGTGCGATCCATCTCGCCCAGATCACCGATCTTCACATTGAGGCCGATCCGGGCAAGCTGTCCAAGGATCGCGATACCCTTGCTACGTTGTGCGCGGTGACTGAGCGTGTGCGTGAGGCGGCGTCCGATCTGGTGCTGGCGACCGGCGATCTGGTGAATGACGGCAGCCCTGTGGCCTACCGTCGATTGAAGCCGGTGCTGGATGGTCTTGAGCGGCCCGTTGCAGCGATTCCGGGCAACCATGATCTGGTCTCGGTCATACGTGAGCATCTGGCGGGTGGGCCGGTATCGCTCGACCCCGTCCATGATCTAGGAAACTGGCGAATTCTGATGCTGGACAGCACGGTTGAGGGAGAGGTGCATGGTCATCTCGGTCCGGAGCGCCTTGCCGCGCTGGATGAAGAATTGAGTAAGGCTGAGGGACAGCATGTCCTGATCGTGATGCACCATCAGCCGGCGCCGATCGGCAGCCCGCTGGACGACGTTGGTCTCGACAACGCACCCGATCTGTTTGACGTCATGGACCGGCATGAGCATGTGCGCGGCCTGTTGTGGGGACATATTCATCATATCCACGAAAGCGAACGACGCGGCGTTGCCCTGATCGGATCGCCGTCGACCTGCTTCCAGTTCGACGGCCGCCCGGACCATCCGTTCAGCATCACCGATGAGCCCCCTGCCTGGCGTGCGCTCACCTTGCAGGATGACGGCGGCATCGAGACCCGGGTGAATTGGGTGCCTGAAGCGCTCTAGATCTCCGAGCCCATCCAGGCGGCAACGGCTTCTGCGGTCTCGCTGATGGGACGGTAGTTGGAGAAGGTCGCGTTTTTGAGGCCGGCGCCTTGGTTTCCTGCTATCTGGCGGGCTGAGGCGGCGAGGTCGTTGGACCGTCCGACGGTCGGGTCGCCGCTCAGGCGGTCGGTTCCGGTTTCCAGCGGTGTTGTCAGCGCGGAGATCGAGAGCGGCATGGCGAGCGTGTCGCGCAGGGACTCAAGCGTTGCTGCGTGAGGCACATGAAGGGCCATCACGAACCGCTCGACCCCGGCCTTGCGATAGTTCGTGATCATGGCCGGGAGGTTGGCGAGAAAGACACGGTGTGCGGCGTCGTCTTCGAGGCCGGCGTCGAACCACATCAGCCAGTCGAGATCGAGCGCGGCATAGGGACGTCCGGCATCCTCGAGGCGCTGGGCCAGCTCTTCCACGACGCTGGTCTTGCCCACGCCGAAGACACCGGTGATCAGCAGCGCCTCGCTCATCCCTTCATCATGGTGAGCGTCGACCAGTCGCGCAGGTCGCCGCGCTCCACCAGGGTCAGGCCCGCGGCCTGATGCGCCTGCTGCACTGCGTCGGCCTGGCTCGACAGCATGCCCGAGAGGATCGTGATGCCACCGGGCTTCAGAACCCGGGCCAGGTCCGGCGCCATAGCGATCAGCGGATTGGCCAGGATGTTGGCGAGGATGAGATCATACGGCGCGCGGGCGTCGACCTCTGATGTGGCGTAACCGTCACCGGCCATGGCCGTGATGCGCTGGGCTGCGCAGTTGGCTGTGGCGGCATCACGGGCAAAGTCGGCGGAGGCCGGGTCGACGTCGAGCGCCAGAACCTCGCAGTCGTATAGCTTTACAGCGCCGATCGCGAGAATGCCGGAGCCGCAGCCCATATCCAGCGTGTTGGCGGGATGAAATCCCCGGTCTCGCAGGCTGCCGAGTGCCAGAAGGCAGCCTTCTGTCGTGGCATGCTCGCCGGAGCCGAAGGCGATCCCGGCATCGATCAGAATAGGGATGCGGTCGAGATCGGGCGGGCCGACGTGACTGCCATGGATCCAGAATGGCCCGATGGGCAGGGGCGGGAAAGCTTCGACCGTCTCGGCGACCCAGTCTCGTCCCGCGACCTCCTCGATGGCCAGAGGCATGACCGCCGCGGTGGCCCCCAGGGCCTGGGCAATCTGTGCCTGCAGAGTATCGATGTGGGGTTGCTCGTAGAACAGCGCGGCCACGGACCAGACTCCATCGGGCTCGAGTTCGAAGGTTGTCACCGCCAGCGCCCCGGCCTCTTCAAAGGCGGCGTCGGTCGCTTCCACCATTTCCTTGGCGAGTGTGACCGAGACCTGCCACGTGTTGGACAGCTCAGACATGGCAAGTCCTGTTTCCCTCCCCCCAATGTCGGGGAGGGTCAGGGAGAGGGGGAGCCCGAAGGGCCTCCGGCACTAACTCTGCTACCGGGCTTCGATGCGGCCTTGCCGCATACCCCCCATCCTGACCTTCCCCCGCAAGGGGGCAAGGAAAATGAGGGTTGTCTTTCGACATCGATGCCATCAGGCCGGCTCCACGAAGTCGGCCATGACTTTTTTCTGGCCGGCCTTGTCGAAGGCGATGTCGAGCTTGGAGCCGTCGACGGACTGGACCATGCCGTAGCCGAATTTCTGGTGAAACACGCGGGAGCCGATCTCCGGCACACCGCGGCCCTGACCAACGGGTACGAAGACCTCGTCCTTGTCGCCAAAGCGTTGGCTGCGCGCTTCGATGACGCGATGGTAGTTGCTTTGCCGCCCGCTTATGTTCGGCCGGTTCATGGCGATCTGCCAGAGCGCGCCATCGTTCTGAACGAAACCGTAGCCGGATGCCTCTGCCCGTTCGGTATGATCCTCGGGCAATTCGTCGACAAACCGTGACGGGATGTTCGACTGCCACTGGCCGTGCACGGTGCGATTGGCGGCGTAAAGCACAATCGCCCGCTTGCGCGCGCGGGTGAGGCCGACATAAGCCAGACGGCGCTCCTCCTCGAGGCCCGCATAACCGTTGTCGTCGATTGCCATCTGGTTCGGGAAAACGCCTTCTTCCCAGCCCGGCAGGAACACCGTGTCAAACTCCAGCCCCTTGGCGCTGTGAAGCGTCATAATGTTGGCCATGTCGTTGGTCTTGCCGGTGTCGACATCCATCACCAGGCTGACGTGGTCGAGGAACTCGTCGAGCGTCTCGAACTCCGTCATGGCGCGCACGAGTTCCTTGAGATTCTCGAGACGGCCGGGGGCCTGAACCGATTTGTCGACCATCCACATCGCGGTGTAACCGGATTCGTCGAGCACGATCTCGGCCAGTTCCGAGGGCGGCAGGCGGCTTGCCTCGGCGCGCCATCGGGCTATGTCCTCGACGAACTCGCGCAGCGTGGAGCGGCGCTGGGGCGG
>CEUN01003110.1_pt1 | contig 23097 bp, 22 predicted proteins | sample 361501 | NCBI WGS metagenome assembly CEUN01 (sample SAMEA2622801, study PRJEB7988) | marine metagenome | biome: marine biome (ENVO:00000447); feature: marine epipelagic mixed layer (ENVO:xxxxxxxxx); material: "saline water (ENVO:00002010), including plankton (ENVO:xxxxxxxx)" | depth 120 m | reverse complement strand
TTGACCCCCAGTCAAGTGCGCTACCGGACTACGCCACGTCCCGATATTAAATTATTCACTAAGAACAATATTAATTAAAATAATAACATCTTGAATATTAATAATGTTATCTTGATTCATATCAGCATTACATATGTCGGACTCAACCAATCCGAGAGCCATATTAACTAAAATTACAACATCTAAAATATTCAAAATATCATCAGAGTTTACATCACCTGAATAACTACATAATTCTAAAGATTTACAATCACCAGCAGTTATATTTACTGCATTTCCATATTCATTTGAAAGAATAACATCTTCAAAACATAATTCAGTATACTCTTCATCAATTGTAACACTATAGGTAACTGTACTTAAAATGCCTGAACCTGCAGGTATTAAACTACCTGTAAATGAAAAACCAATAACAATACCAAGATCAGAACAAGAAACTGTAAATCCAGATTCTTCAGCAATTCCACCAGATAAGGACTCTAAAACTATACAATCTGGTATATCTGTTATTGTAAATTGAAAACCTGCAATATCAATATCACTTTCGAAATTAATATCAAAGGTTTGGCTATTAATATCTATATTTCCAAATTCAATAATTGCATTACCAGCACATAAAGAGCCATCACCACCACACTCACCACATTCGTCAACTATAGCATCACCCCCACATTCACCAAAACAATCAATAGTATATTCACAATTACCATTATCTGCATTAGCATTTTCATCGTAATTGCAAGCTTCTGAATCTGTACATCCCCAAACCGTCTCTACTTCAGGTTCTAAATTAAATATTGCACCTTGCCATGTGCTAAAATTATATCCTCCAGGAGATAAATTATTAATCAAATACCAACCATTATAACTACCAGACCATCCCCAGTTTAAATGAAAATAATCACCATCATAACCATCAACAACAAATGCATGACCTGCTCCATAATCAGATGTGTAGCCTTTATATACAAGTGGCCTTCCTTCATCAAGTTCAATTCGAACAATATCAAGCCAATAAGATTCATCATAATTATTTTTAGATTTAAAGTTAGTCTCTTGACTATATTTAAAATATGTCTTTAATGCAGTAGTTACACTAGGCTCATATTCACCAACCCATGCCCCAGAACCATATGGACCATATCCCATCTCACAACTTACACCAACATGAAACAATAATTTCCTTGATGCATTTGTAGGGCTATTATTCTGCATATCACTCCAATTATATGTTGTATTAAAATCAGCACTAATTAATCCATAATCATTATGGTAATAAGCATGAGAACCTTCACCTGCCTCTGGATGATTCCAATATTTCATAACCATAGCAGCTGCAGTAGCAACACAGCCTGCATATGCATTACCACCCGGACCTTGATTATCTTCTGGGCAATGATCATTCCAAGAATGTCCCTGATCCCAGTTTGTTGCCATTAAAGGGTCAATATTTCTACTGTTTCTAGTTTCAATGTTAGCCGAAAGATAATAATTCCAGCTTTCTTGAATTGTTTGATTTGAATCAATATTATTATCAATCACATAAATAATTTGCTTCTTAAAAAAGTTAAGCATATCATTAAATTGAATTGGATGATTAGTTTCTGAGTAGTAATTATTAGAACTATAGCCTAATAATGGAAAAACTCTATTATCAGCAGATATTAATACAAATCCATAATCCTTTACATTAATTACATAAATCAATGGAATTGATTTATCTTCAATAGTATATATGGATTCAATTTGAAGATTATTTTTATTTTGTTCTAAAAAAACTACATTTTTTGCAATTTTTTTAGCTTTTTCAGTAGATATAAATTCAGATTGAGAAAATGATAAGAAAAAGAATAATAAAATAAATCGAGATATATTATGCATGAAAACTTTACCTTTCAATAATTAGATATCGTAAATATACAACAAGAATAGCATTATATTAAATATAGAAATATAATGTTACATTAAACTAATCAATAAATCTATCTTAAATTATCAACAAGTTGCAATAAATCCTCTAAACCGCTTTTAATACGCTTTAAAGTTTTTAAATCTGCTGCTGTAAGCTTAATAACTTTTTCTTTTATATGCTGAACCTGCTCATCACTTACTGCAGGTTGCTGTTTAACTTTATCTTTAAGATATTGTTTCGCACCCTTTATAGTAAAACGTCTATTATACAATAAATCCTTGATTTCATTAATCAATTCAATATCAGTTTTTCTATAATTCCGATTTCCAGCACTATTTTTAGATGGTTTTAGCTGAATAAATTCGCTTTCCCAATATCTAAGAACATACTGTTTTAATCCTGTTATGTCACTTACCTCACCTATTGAATAATAGAGTTTTTTAACCTCTTTATTCGCTTGCATATCATCCTACTCACTTTATAATTTTGGCTAATATTTCATGTAAAGTAATACTTTAAATTAAACGAATAAAATCAATTATCAAAGGGTTTTTTATGATTTTACTAAAGAAGCTTTAAAGGGTCTGTGTAATCTAAATTAAATGATTTCGCAACAGCATTATGTGTTATCTTTCCATTCAATGTATTTAAACCTGTGCATAAGATATCATCATTTTTAAATACACCCATACCATAATCAGCCAAATCTTTAACATAAGGAAATGTTGCATTACAAAGAGAAATTGTTGAAGTGTAAGGGACTGCTCCTGGCATATTTGCAACACAGTAATGAGTAACACCTTCTTCAATAAAAGTAGGATTTTGATGGGTGGTGGGTTTTGTAGTTTGCATACAACCACCCTGATCAACTGACACATCAACTGCAACTGAACCTGGCTGCATAATAGATAAAAGATCTCTATCTATTAATTTAGGAGCTTTTGCTCCAACAACCAATACTGCTCCAATCAATAAATCAATTTTGGGAAGTAATTCACTTAAAATATGTCTATTTGAATAAATTGTATGAACATTAGAAGGCATTGTATCATCTAAATATCTAAGATTATCCATATTAATATCTAAAATATAAACATTCGCACCTAAGCCTGCAGATAATTTTGCTGCATTTGAACCAACTATGCCTCCCCCTAAAACTAATACATTTGCAGGAGCAACACCAGGAACTCCGCTAATTAATTTTCCTTTACCTCCCATATTTGATTCTAAACACTTTGAACCATTAATAACAGCTAATCTTCCTGCAACTTCACTCATAGGAATAAGTAAGGGTAATTTATCATTCTGCTGAACAGTTTCATATGCAACACAAACTGCTTTAGACTTGAGCATTTCCATTAATAATGTTTGATCTGCAGCGAAATGAAAGAAAGTAAAAATAATCTGACCTTCTTTTATTAAAGAGTATTCTTTTTTTTGAGGCTCTTTAACTTTTACAATCATATCTGATTTAGCATATACCTCAGATGCAGAGCTGATAATTTGAGCACCACAATTTTCATACATTTCATTTGAAAAACCACTACCTAAACCTGCATTTTTTTCAATTAAAACAGTATGACCTGATAATGCAAGAGATTCTACCCCAAAAGGAATAACAGATACTCTGCTTTCATTATTTTTAATTTCTTTTGGAACACCTATTATCATTTTTCATCTTTTAATGCTTTAATACTTAAGCTTAACTTTCCTCTATCATCTTTTTTGATTAATTTAACATTAACTTCTTGGTCAACTTTAAGTACATCTTCAACTTTGTTGGTCCTTTTATCTTGAATTTCTGAAATATGTACTAAACCATCAACATCAGGAGCAATACGAACAAAGGCTCCAAAATCCATTATTTTAACAACCTTACCAGAATATACTTTGTTAACTTCTGGAACAAAACTATACCCTTCTAGAACAGTAATAGCTTGCTCTAATTTATCTTGGTCTAGTCCAGAAACTACACACCTACCATCTTCTTCAACATTTAATTCACATTCATATTCAGCACATAAAGCTTTAATATTCTTACCTTGTGGACCAATAACCATTCCAATTTTTTCAACAGGAACAGTTGTCATTAACATTTTAGGAGCATGTGCAGACATATTCTTTCTTGGTTCTGATAAACATTTATTCATCTCTCCTAAAATATGTAGTCTACCTTCTTTTGCTTGATATAAAGCTTCTTTTAAAATATCGATAGGTAAGCCATCAATCTTTAAATCCATCTGAATAGCTGTAATACCTTCATCTGAGCCTGCAACTTTAAAATCCATATCACCTAAATGATCTTCAGTTCCAAGTATGTCTGTTAAAATAGCATATCTTTTTTCATTTTCCATAATTAATCCCATTGCAATACCAGCAATAGGCTTTTTAATTGGAACTCCTGCATCCATTAATGCTAAAGTACTACCGCAAACAGTAGCCATTGAAGAAGAGCCATTAGATTCTGTAATCTCAGAAACAAGTCTTACTGTATATGGAAAATTTTCTAAATCTGGCATGCTAGGCTTAATCGCTCTAAATGCTAAATTTCCATGACCAATTTCTCTTCTTGAAGTACTAAACATTCTTCTTACTTCACCAACAGAAAATGGAGGAAAATTATAATGAAGCATTAAATTTCTATAAGAAAGACCTTCTAAATCATCAATCATTTGTTCATCTTTTTTATTACCCAAAGTAGTTGTTACGATAGCCTGAGTCTCTCCTCTAGTAAACAAACAAGAACCATGTGTTCTTGGCAAAATTGAAGCTTCTATATCAATATTTCTAACAGTCTTTGAATCTCTTCCATCAGCTCTGTTCCCATCTAAAGTCTGTTGACGTAAATCATTAGAAATTTTATCATTAATATATGACTTTATTTCACCTAAATCATCTGGGTAGTCTTCTGATAAATCCTCAATTATCTGAGAAATAAAAGCATCTACATCTCCATATCTATCTTTTTTATTTTTAGGTGCATTTAAAGCACTTATTTTTCCATCAATTTTGGATTCGATTACTTTTATTAGTTCGCCATCCATATCTTCACCTTTGATATAATCAATTTTATTCTTACCAATCTTTTTAACCATATCTAATTGAAGTTGAACTATATCTTTAATCACTTCATGAGAATATTGCACACATGAAATAAAATCATCTTCACTTATAAAATCAGCTGATCCTTCAACCATAAGTATAGAATCAGACGTTCCAGATACAATAACTTCCATATCACTTTTTTCTAAATCTTCTTTTGTTGGGTTAATTATAAATTGCCCATCCACCCTACCTATCCTTACAGATGCTACTGGACCATCCCAAGGTATATCAGATATTGATAAAGCTGCAGATGCACCTATGGTTCCAAGAATATCAGGATTAATACTACCATCATAAGATAATACATTAATCAAAACTTGAGTCTCATGGAAAAAATCTGATGGAAAAAGGGGCCTTATGGGCCTATCTGTTAATCTAGATGCTATAATTTCATGCTCTGAAGGCCTAGCTTCTCTTTTAAAAAAACCTCCTGGTATTCTTCCGGCAGCATAGAATTTTTCTCTATACTCAACAGATAAAGGGAAAAAGCTTCTATTATCAGATGCCTCTTTAGAGCATACTACTGTAGCTAATAAAGTAGTTTCTCCATAAGATACTACAACAGAACCATTTGCTTGTTTTGCAATTTTTCCTGTTTCTATACATAAATCATGTTTACCAAAATTTTTACTTATTTTCATTATTTTATTATTTAAACCTCTTTATTTCTTAATTTATTTTCTTATATTCATTTTTTTAATGATATCAGCATATTTATCGCCGTTATGTTTTTTTACATAATCTAAAAGCTTTCTTCTTCTAGACACCATTCCTATTAGACCTCTTCTTGCACTGTGATCTTTCTTGTTTTCTTTTAAATGCATAGTAATTGCATTAATTCTTTCAGTTAATATAGCAACTTGTGATTCACTTGCACCTGAATCGCTTGCATTGCTGCCATATTCTTTAATTAATTCCGCTGTTTTTTCTTTTGATATAGACATCTATTACTTACTCCTCTATTAAACTTTAACAGATAAACAAAATTGTTTATCCTTCTCTAATTGCTCTTTCAATAAATTGATATTTTTAAACTTTTTTTCTTTCCTTATAAAGTCAACAAAAAATACTTTAACCTTTTTATTATAAAAATCTTTATTTGTTTCGACCCTAAATATATGAATCTCAATTGTTTCTTCCTTGCTATTTGTTACAGTAGGCCTAAAACCGATATTACACATTCCATCAAAAATATCATTACCAATTTCTATTTTAACAAAATATACTCCTAAAGCAGGTATTATTTGATATTGATTTAAAGGAGAAATGTTAATTGTTGGAAAATTGATTGTCTTACCAATACCATCACCTTTAATTACAGTGCCTACCACTGAATAATATCTACCTAACATTAAATTACCCTTTTTAATATTACCACCAACAATAAACTCTCTAATTAATGTACTTGAAACAATAGACATATCATGATTTTTTTTTGGTTTTACTTCATGAATTTTAAACTTTTTATTTTGATATTTCTCATTTAAAAATTGAACATTCCCTTCCCTTTTATGTCCAAATCCATTATCATGACCCATTACTATATCTGTAGGATTAAAAGATTTAATAATTTGTTCTAAAAATTTAGAAGCAGAGACTAAAGATAACTCTTTAGTAAATGGCAAAACAACTAACACATCAATAAATATATTTTCACAACTATTTATAACATCTACTTTATCTTGTAAAGTACTAGAAAGATAATATTTTTTATTTGAATCACCATTCAAAACAGAATAAGGGTGAGGATCAAAAGTTATTAATATTTTATTAGAATTTTTATACTTTAAAGACAAATCATGCATTTTTTGAAAAATTTTTTGATGACCTAAATGTAACCCATCAAAAGAACCAACCGTAACAATAGAGTTGTCGTAATTATAATGCTCTAATTCTGAATATTCTTCTGATATAATAACCAATTTTTAAAATCCTTTACATTGATTGAAACTTGCTTATCAAATTCTCCAATTCGAGTTCTAACTAATTTTGTTACATACCCTTCGGTATCTAATTTATGAGCAATATCTCTTGCTAATGACCTTATATAAGTACCCTTTCCACATTCTACTTGAATTGAAATAGAATTTGAACTACATGAAATTAATTGAATGTTAGAAATAAAAATTTTTCTTGGATCTCTTTTAACTCTTATCCCTTTTCTAGCCAAAGAATATAACCTTTTTCCTTCATGTTTTAATGCAGAATACATTGGCGGAATTTGATATGTCTCTCCAACAAATTGATTTAAAATATTTTCTACATTTAATCTGTCTAATTTTTTGCAAGATTTAATTTTGGTTACTTTTCCTGTACAATCTAATGTATCGGTTCGTTCACCAAATTTTATATCAACTAAATATTCTTTATTACAATCCATAATATGAGCTACTTGTTTAGTCATTTTACCTGTACATAAAACTAAAATTCCTTCTGCAAAAGGATCTAAAGTACCAGCGTGTCCTACTTTTAAAGGACGAATAAATGGTTGGACATATTTTACAACATCATTTGAAGTCCAATCTGGCTTTTTCCAAATCGAAATAATATATCCATTATTATCAATCATCTAAACCAGAAAATATTCGATCTATTTTTTCATAAAATTCCATAGAATCATCAAAATAAAATTTTATATCAGGAATATTTTTGCTTGTAATTATTTTACCTATTACACCTTTTAAAAATTTAGAGCGTTTATTTAACTCCTTAGATAGATTATCTATTGAAATATGATTGTCAATAACACTAAAAAAAATTTTTGCATTACTTAAATCATTAGAAACTTTAACCTTAGAAATAGTAATAATTCCACTACCTTCTAAATTAAAATCTTTTAATAAGAAATCACTTAAAATGATTCTGATTTCCTTACTTAGCCTCTCATTTCTTTTGTAAGGTTTTTTTTTGAAATCCATCAGTTATTAACCTAAAGTTCTTTTTATTTCCTTAATTTCATAAACTTCGATTATGTCACCTTCATTAAAATCTGTAAATCCCTGGACACCTATACCACATTCAAATCCTTCTTTAACTTCAGGAACATCATCTTTAAAACGTTTTAATGAAGTTAAAACACCTTCATGCAGCAATTCATCATCTCGTTTAACTCTCAACATTGAATTTCTAACTACTTTTCCCGATTTAACTGATGCACCAGCAATAATTCCAAGCTTAGGAATTTTAAATTGTTGTAAAACATGAGCTATACCTGTTACTTCTTCAATTTTTTCTGGTTCTAATAGGCCCTCTAATGCAAGTTTAACTTCCTCGATAGCTTCATATATAATTGAATAATGCCTAATATCAATTTCCAACTCTTTTGATTTTATTTTAGCTTCGGGAGAAACATTAACATTAAAAGCTATAATTACAGCATTTGATGCGGCAGCTAATGTGACATCATTATCATTAATATTTCCAGTAGAACGATGTACTATTTTAACAGAAACCTCATTGGTTGAAAGCGACATAAGGGAATCACTAAGTGCCTCAATTGATCCATCAACATCACCTTTAATAATAATATTAAGCTCTCTTAATTTACCTAAAGAAATTTCTTTACCTATTTGATCTAATGTTATTTTTCTAAATCTTCTTTGTTCTGCCTCTCTTTTTAGTTGAGCTCTTTTTTGGGCAATATTTTTAGCCTCTCTCTCATCTTTCATAACAATAAATTCTTCTCCTGCATTAGGGACCTTGCTAAAACCAAGAATCTGAACAGGATCTGATGGAAAGGCTTGTTCAACTTTAATACTTCTTTCATTTAATAAAGCTCTCACTTTTGCGGCTTGAGATCCACAAATAAATATGTCACCAACATTTAAAGTACCCTTTTTAATTAATACTGTAGCAATTGGACCTAACCCTTTATCTAGTTTAGCTTCTACTATAATACCTCTAGCATGAACATCTTCTCTTTCTTTCAAATCTAACAACTCTGCTTCTAAAATTATTTTTTCAAGTAAATCATCCATGCCAGTACCAACTTTAGCAGATATTTCTGAGCATTGAAATTTTCCACCCCAATCTTCAACTAAAATATTTTTTTCTGATAATTTCTGCTTGATTAAATTAACATCAGAAGAAGGTCTATCAATCTTATTAATAGCTACAATAATTGGAACATTGGCTGCTTGAGCATGATCAAATGCTTCTATAGTTTGAGGCATAATTTTAGTTTCATCTGCAGCTACAACAATCACAACTAAATCTGTAATTTGTGCACCCCTAGCCCGCATAGCAGTAAATGCTTCATGACCGGGAGTATCTAAAAAAGTAATTTTTTTACCAGAACTTAAAACAACTTCATAAGCCCCAATATGCTGTGTAATTCCACCAGACTCTCCTGCTACAACATTCTCATTTCTAATATAGTCTAAAACTGAAGTTTTACCATGATCAACATGACCCATTACAGTTACAATAGGAGGTCTTGGAACAGCATTTGGATGTTCATCTTCTTTTACATCTTGCAATTCTTCTTCCATATTTAAATCTTCTATCTGTTCCTCGTGAATTTCAATATCAAATTCATCAGCCACCATAATCATAGTTTCCATATCTAATCTTTGATTAATAGTTACCATTAAACCTAATGACATACATTTCATAATTACATCTTGTACAGGAATATCCATTGACTGAGCTAACTCATCCACAGTAGAAAACTCAACTATATTAATACTTTTTTTAAGATTCTCATCCTCAATAATTTCTTCTTCTTTTTTATTTTTTTTACGTTTCGTTGTTTTCTTTGATAGCTGAGATACAGATGTTTTTATTGAATCAGAATCTTGTTTCTTTTTAGTAGTGTTAATTTTATCTGCAATTGATGATATGTCAATTTTCTTTAGTTTTCTTACTTTATCTTTAGGTTTCTTTTCCTTTTTAATATTACTTTTGATATCCGATTTTTTAACTATTACCTCTTTAGGAGAATCAACATTTTTGACTTCCTTTTTCTCCTCTTTTTTAGCAGACACATTATCAACTATCTCTTCTTTGACAATTTCTTTTTCAGTAACAGCTTTATCAACCTTTTTATCACTATCAATATCATCAGTATCAATATGAGGTTCATTATCTTGGTTATGATGAACAACATTTAACCTAGCCTTCTCTTTCCTTAATCGATCTACTGCACTAGCTTCTTGATAAAATTGTTCTAAAATTTCACCATATAATTTATTTGCTATAGGAGACATAATAGTATATTTCCCTCCTTTAGTATTTAAAAAATTAATTATTTCAATATGCGAAATATTTAATTCTTTAGCTATATCAAATATTCTTCTAACTTTACTCATATTTTTATTTTATCTACTATTTATCCTTATTATTAATGATGTCACTAATTTTTAATAAACTCTTTTCTCCAATACCTTTTGTTTCTAATAATTTACTGTTATCAGCTTGCAAAAATTCTGAAACAGTATTAATTCCATTATCAGAAAAATTAGCAGCCTGACTTTTACTTATGCCTTCAACATCAATTAAGGATATATCTTCTTTTGTATTAATTTCATAATCAGACCTCTTAACAGAATCAATTGTGTAACCTGTTACTTGTGATGCTAATTTAATATTATGCCCATTCCTTCCAATAGCAATTGCTAAATCCTCATCTTCAAAAACAGCTACAGCATATGGTTTTTCTTCATCCATATATAAATCATATGGTTTTGCAGGTGCTATTGCTCGTGATATTAAAACTTCTGGTCTATCACTCCAATTTATAATATCAATTTTTTCACCATTTAATTCTCTAACAATTGATTGAATTCTGCTACCTCGCATACCAACACATGCTCCTACTGCATCTATTCTTCTATCAGATGAATATACAACTACCTTACTTCTATCGCCTGGAGCTCTAGCAATTGATTTAATTTCAATAATACCATCTTCGATTTCAGGTATTTCAATCTCAAATAATCTTTCAAGAAATTTGTCACTTGTTCTTGATAATTTAATTTCAGGACCCTTTGCTGTTGATGATATTTCACTAATTATAGCCCTTATAATTTCACCTCTTCTATATCTATCAGTAGGCATTTGCTGATCTCTAGGTAATACCATTTCAGTATTTTCATGCATAACAAAAATTCTATCTTTTTGAATCTGATGAACATTACCAATAATAACTTCATTAGTTTTGGAATTAAATTGTTGCAGTATAGATTCTTTTTCAATATTTTTTATTTTTTGAGCTAAAAATTGTTTAGCATGGAAAATTAATCTTCTACCAAATGAAGCTGGATTGATAATTTCTATAAATGGATCCCCAATTTCTAAGTCTGATTCTATTTTTTGTGCATCCTTTAAACTAATCTCATGAACAGGATCAGAAACACTTTCTACAATAATCTTTTCTTGATATATTTCAATTTCACCCTTATCCATATTTACAATACAACTGAAATTATCATTTTCTTCACCATATTTTTTATGCATCAAATTCACAAACAACTCTTCAATAATATAGCTAAGATTCACTGTTTCAATATCTTTGTCCTTAGCTATAATTTTAAATGCATCAATAATATCTTTGTTTATCAATTTACAATTCCTTTCGCTATCAAATATTTTCTGTATAAAAAGAAAGAGGGAATAACTGCCCTCTTTCTACAACCTAAAACTATTAAATATTTGTTTACATTTTCAAATTATTTTTTTAAAATATTTTTAACTTTATATAATGCTACACTATTTCTATCGGACCAACTACTAAATTGTTGATTTCTATCCATTGCAGGACTCTTCTTAGATAAATCAAAAAAAGCAGATGCTTTTTGAAATGAATTTAATGCTTTCTCAAATTGTTTTAACTCAAAATGAGTGTTTCCTAATTTATAGTTAACATACCCTTTTTGGGCATTTGATTGAGCATATTTAATAGCACCTTGATATTCTTTTAATGCTAAATTAAAATTCAATTCATCAGAATAATAATCTCCTGCAATCAAAAAAGCTTGAGTTTTAAACCAATGATTACCTATACTGTGCTTCATTATATTTATTTTATCTATAATTAAAGCAGTATTAGAGGAATCAGAAATCGATTCTTTAGCTAATATGAAGCCTAAATAATTAATATATTTTGATTCCGGATACATCTTATATATAGAGTCAATTTGAGAATTAAGAGTAGTTTCAAAATAATCAGGATTATTTAGACCTTCATTAATTAATTGAATCATCACTTCATCAATAGCTAATCTAGAATTAGATTGATAGTTTTGATTTTTATTCTGCAAATAACCTAAACCAGCCACAATAACCAGTATAACAAAAATTCCAAAAATTAAATAATTACTATTCTTTTTAGAAAATTTTATAGCTCCTAATAATTTATCAGCTATAGGATCTTGTTTTAATTCTTCTTTTTTCATAAATCTCCATTTTAGTGTACCCTCGCCCCGAATCGAACAGGGATCCATTGCTTAGGAGGCAATTGTTCTATCCTTTTGAACTACAAGGGCAAGTTATTAATAATATAAAAAGCAAGATAATTTAAAAATTGATAGTTTAGTAAACAATAACATGTTTTAATCATTAATTAAAAAAAACAGAATTGGGAGACTACCAAATATTGCATAAAATACAATATCCATAAAATCATAAGTACCTGGAAATAAATTTAAAAATTGTAATAATTCAGTAAAACAAGCTATTGAGGGCCATAAAAAAAACCAAAAATAGTTTTTCTTATTAATTTCTTTTCTCCATATAAAAATCATAAGACTACTAAAAGAATAAATCCATAATCCATCTGGAAAATTATACTTAAACCAAAAAGGTGCATTTGAAGATAGAAAAAAATCTTTTCTTAAACAATACAAGTAATCACCTAAACCTAATTGACTTAACCAATTAAAAATGAATAATTGTTCACTTCTATATATCAAATAAATTGTTAAACCAAAAAGAATTGGTAAAAATACATTTATCAAAAGATATAAATATTTATTTAATCTGATATTCATAGCTAATATTAATTGGAAAAATATTATATTAAAATTAATTTGATATATGTTAAATTATTAATTAAGTGAGTATGTTGAATTTATCAGAACTTTCAAATTACAAAATATAGTTTTACTTCTGTTTTTTAAAAACAGGCCTTTCCTTTTGGATGAAGGAAGTTTGCAATCTACAGAGAAAACTTAAGCCTATTAAACAAAAGGTGATCTGATAATCCATACTCACTTTTTTATTTGTCTAATAATACTATTAATATTTTTTTCTGTTGCTGAAACTTTAAATTCTATATAACCATCATAATCATTTTGATCTAAAATTTCACACCGATTATAAATATCATTAATAATTTTTCCTTGATTATATGATATGCGAATAGTTTTAGTGATATTTTGTTGATTTATTTTTCTTTTAATAAATTTTAATATATGGTTTGTATTAATATTTTGATATGCCGATATAAATAATGAATTAGGATATAGAGATTTTAAATTTTTAATTAACTTTTCATCACTTATTAAATCTATTTTGTTAAATATAATAAAATATTCTTTATTATTGACTTTTAAATAATTTAATACACTATCAATACTTTCTAAGTGCATATTATATTCAGGAGAACTAACATCAATTACTTTTAATAATAAATCACTATCAATCACCTCCCCTAGAGTAGACCTAAATGAAGCAATTAAATTATCAGGAAGGTTACGAATAAAACCAACAGTGTCACTTAAAATAAAAGACTTATTCTTCTCAATATTAATTCGTCTTGTATTAGTATCTAAGGTAGCAAACAATTCATCCTTAATGTATGTATCTTTTTGAGAAATTTTTTTCATAATAGTTGATTTACCTGCATTAGTATACCCAATAAGTGAAACCTTAAAGATATCATTTCTATTCTTTTTCTGTACTTTTCTATTATTTGATATTTTAACTAATTCTTTCTTTAATTTGATTATTTGATTTCTGATTAATCTTCTATCTATTTCTATTTGAGTCTCTCCAGGGCCACCTCTAGTACCCACTCCTCCCATTTGTCTCTCTAAATGAGTCCATTGCCTTGTTAATCTAGGTAAAAAATATTCCATTTGGGCAAGTTTAATCTGAGTTTTTGCTTCTTTTGTTCGTGCATGTTTATTAAAAATATCTAATATAATACCTACTCGATCCTTAATAAGTATTTTATCACCAAAATATGATTGAATATTTTTAATTTGACCAGGAGAAATATCATTATTAATAACTATATATTGACATTTTTTATCAATTGCATATTTAAAAATATCATTCAATTTTCCCTTACCTATATAAAACTTGGGGTCAATATTTTTTCTATATTGAACAATTTTGTCAACTACAGTTCCCCCTAATGTATTAACTAACCTTTCTAATTCTTCTATTTCATAATCATGTTCTAATGTAGGAGAGCCTATAAACAAAGCTATTATTATAACATGATCTTTATTAAAGTTTTTATTTAATTCTTGGTGGTCTAACATTAGATAAAAGCATTTCTAAAAATAAAAGGATTAATAATACATATATAAAATATTTAGTAATTTCACTAGTATATAACAAATTAGCTAAATTTGCCTTCATATTATTTAAATCTGTATAATCAATAAAATTATTAGTCATATATTTTTTGATTGAATCAACATGAATCTCTTTATTGAATGATTCTTGTTTTTGATTAAAAGAATATAATTGAACAAATTGTTTTTTATAAATTAAAGCTTTAATGTTTTTTGTAGAAATAATTGGATATTCATTACTGTAAAATGAAATAGTATTATTGTCTAAATCTACCAAATTGCATTGATTAGTATAATAATCTTCCATTAGAAAAGGATCATTTAAAATTAAATTATTTTTAAATGAATTTATTCTTTCATCAATAACAATAGAATACAAAAACGGAACAGGAAAGATAGACTCATATGTAAAAAAATTATTACCATCATTTATTAAAAATCCAAAAAAATCTAAATATCCATTTTGATAATCAAATCTAGACCATATAGATTGATGCTCCCCAACTCTAAATTGAGTGTTTTTATTCAGTTTATGAAAAAAATAGCTATATAATTTAAATTTATCACCATGTATCATTCTATCTTTGAAATTAAATTGACTATTAAATCGCACTGTATCATAATTATCTGAAATATTTTCAACATATAAACTTTCCATAAATAAAGAATCATTAATATGAAATGTATATTTTTCTTTATAATTATCTTTTTTAGTAGGAAATAAAAGTATTTGAGAATCATTCTTTTTAAAAAAATTATCTATAATAGATTTATCAGTATCTAAAAAAATATTATAGCCTAAAAATATTAAAACATCTTGATTACTAATAATATTTGAATATTTTTGAATACTATTAGAATTATAGAAATTAAAATTAAAAAAATTTGTATCTATATTATTTGTAAGAACCTTGAAAGAATTCAGTATAGTATTAAAATATTCTTTATCATCAATGTCATTATAAATTATTGTTGTATTGATTTTTTTGGGCATATCCATTATATATGAATAATAATTATCTTCATATCTATCATCTACCCAATTATGTTTCATATCTGTATTTTCAATCTTAAATAATAATTCAGAAAAGTGATTAGGTCTTAATTTAATTTTAATAGTATCTATCAAATCGGATTCAGACTGTAAAATAATCTCTTTTGAAAACAAAGGAATTGACTGATCTAGTGCAAAATTAAAATTATAAGAATAAATATTTTTATATACTGATAAATTTAAATTAATATTCTCAACATCATTATTTCCTAATATAACCTCATAATAAAAAAATCCATCATTGTTATCTATAAGCTTTACATTACTTATATATTGATTATTCAAAGATTGACCTAGATAATGATAAAAAATATTACAATTATGATGAGATATTTTATTATCAAGCATCAAATCTCTAATTTCCGTGTTAAATATTTGACTTTTATTTGATATTAAATGAATATTTTTAAAATAATCAATATTTTCTTGATTAAACAATTTTTCTACTGGATTAAAATGTAAATTTGCAGATTCAATATTTGAAAACTTTAAACCATCTACATTAAATCCATCAAATATAAGACCCTTTTTTAATGTAGCTATCTTTACTCTACTATCTACAGGATAATTTTGACAAATCCCTTCAAAAATTTGATCTATTAAATCAATTCTTTCTTGACCTTTTAAAATGCCATACTTATTTGAAAAGGAGTCATCAATAAAAATAAAATTTATTATTTTGCTATCATTAAAATTAGTAGAAACATTTAAATTTTTTAGTTGAGGTCTCATAACAATAAATAAGATAGAAAACAAAATTAAAGTTCTAATAATTAATAAAAAAATATTTAAAATTTTAATTTTATTAATTTCTTTTGATTTTAAATTATTTAAATATTGAATAGAACTAAATTTAATCCTTTTATAATTTCTTCTATTGATTAAAAATATTATAATTGGGATAAAAGGAATTAACCAAAATAAACTAGATATTGGATTTATAAAACTCATATAAAATACTGTATTAAAATAGAAGCTGAGATTGGAATGGTTAAATTATCATTCATTTTATAAAATGAAATTAATTCAACAAATGTAACACTAATAGCAATAAAAGATAATTCAAATAAACTTAAATCTGGTACAAATAAACTTAAAATAATAATTGTTGATATTAAAAAAGCAAATGAACCTTCTAGTGTTTTATTATTATATATTTTTGTTTTTCCATACTTCAAACCAATAAGGGCAGCGCATGAATCTGAAATACTCATAATTAGAAGAGAAGCCATTATAATTGAAATATTATCAAAAAAATAAACTGTAATTAAACACCCAAGCAGATAATAGGTTGCACCTGTTACATGATTTTTCTTCTTTTCAATATTTCGAGTTACTCTATCAAAAAATAATAAATATATTCTTGAAATAAAGCTGATATGATGCCTTGTGAAATCTAAAAATATAAATATAATAGTAATTGGTGTTAAAATTAACAAAAGAGTGCTCCTATCAATAATGAATAAAGATAAAGGAATAATAGAATCAAATAGGTGTATTAATTTTCTTAAAAATTCATTAGTATAATTTAATTTTCTATTGATTTGAAAGCTCCTTAAATCTAGCAATAATATCTGGAGCCTTATAAAGACCAGAGCCTACTACAGTTACATCAACACCAGTTTTATAAACTTTATCAATCGTACTTAAATTAACTCCACCATCTACACCAATTGTTATATTGTCTCTTCTACCTTTATTAATACACATTTGATCAATTGCTTGCATTTTTAATAATGTATCTTCAATAAAACCTTGACCACCAAAACCTGGAGAAACAGACATGACTAATATATAATCTAAAATATCAATATACTCTTCAAGGACATCAGAAGCTGTTTCTGGCTTTATAGCTAAACCACATTTTATATTTCTATTTTTAATTTTTTCTAAATCAGAACGGACATCATCACTAGCTTCGTAGTGAAAAATTAAAGTGTCTGCACCAGCATCTATAAAATCATTAAAATAATTTGAAGGATTATCTATCATTAAATGAGTTTCAAGATGTAAATCAGTTAATTTTCTTATAGCTTTTAATATAAATGGACCAAAAGTAAAGTTTGGAACAAAATGGCCATCCATACAATCTATGTGCAGTCTTTCTGCACCTGCCTTTTTTACAATTTCTATTTGTTCTTTTAAAATTGAAAAATCTGCGGATAATAATGAAGGTGAAATTATACGTTTCATAAAAAACCTCTATTTTTTAACTATTAAATTTATTTTATCTGTAATCCTGCATTTACCATAAGGGGATTGATCAATAACTTTATTAGATTGAATTTTTAAATCTGAATAAACATATTCTATAGTACCTAATAATAAACCAGATTTATTTATTTCCTCAATTGCAGAATCTAAATCAAGATCAATCAAAACAGGAATATCATAAAATTCTGGAGCATATTCCCCACGACTAACATACAAAGTAATAGAATTATCTTTAAATGCTTTTGTCCCTTTTTTAGGAGATTGATTCCACACAATATTTTTTTTATATTTTAAACAATCATTAAAAATATCCTCAAAATCTTGGTTGATATTAATAAGGGTCGGATCATAACATAAAACATCCCAATAATCATAGAAAATAGTATCTATTTTTATACCTATACTTTTTAAAATATTGATTGAAATATTCTTACTTTTTAAAGTTAAATCAGGTACAATATATGTTTCTTTTTCACCCAAAACTTTTAAATCAACTATAGTACCTTTTTTTACTTTTTTATTAGGGCCTGGAATGCTATTAATGATATTTCCAACCTTATCATTTTTGTTAGAAGGTATATATTGTACCCTAAAATTTAAATCTTGATCTTTTAAAAGAATCTGTCCTGTTGATATATTATGATTAATAACATCTGGCACAATGGTTTCATCAACATAAAAAACATAAGGTAGAATAATTACATCACACAATACATATACTGAAATAAGGGATGAAAAAATAGTTAATATATATTTAATAATATTTTTAATCATTTTTTATTAATCTTGCAGCAAAAATTCCATCTAAACCATTAAATGGAAAAATTGATAAGCACCCATTTTTATCAACATATTGATTAGGAATAAAGTTATTTGCATTATCTAATCTAAAATCTTTGTTGGAATTTAAAAAACTATTAATAATACCCCAATTTTCTTCCTCTTCAATTGAACAGGTACTATAAACTAAAATTCCACCAGGATTTAAATTTTTTGTAACATTATTAAGAATGCTATCTTGGATTTTATTCATTTCTAATAAATCTTCTTTTTTTCTTCTCCATCTAATATCAACTCTTTTAGATAAAACTCCAGTTCCTGTACATGGAACATCAATTAACCCTATATCATATGAAGGTAAATATTCTGATGATAAATCAGATTTATAACAATTAATATTAGTAATATTATTCTTTTTTAAATAAGAACTTATTAGATTAATACGCTTTTCATCAATATCATAAGAATTAATATGACTTTTACCATTTGTCAATTCGTTAATATATCTAGTTTTTCCTCCAGGAGCAGAACAGCCATCAAATATAGTTTGCCCTTCCTTTGGATTTAATAATTTAACAACTAATCCATTTGAGGGATTTTGAACAGATATAAGACCATCACTCATCATACTACTAGATAACAATTCCTGAACTGAGCATGAATAAAAAAAAGCATCTAAATAATCATTTTTTTTAAATTGAATGTTATGCTTATCAAGCAAGGCGTAAAATTCTAAAACTGAAATTTTTAGTGTATTAATTCTGAACCAAATTTTAGGTGTTTTATTATTATATTCTAATAAATTCAGTACCTTTTCTAAACTCCACCTTTTAAGCCATTTATCTAAAAGCCATTGAGGATGACTGAATTGAATTGCCAAATCATCTATTTTTTCATCTTTAACATTTATATTATTTGATATTTTCCTCATTATTGCATTAATTAATTTTTGTTTTGAAGGATCAATCTTTTTACATAAATCAACAGTAGTGTTAACTGCAGCATAATCAGGAACAGAATCCATATAAAATAATTGATATATACCAATTCTTAATATAATCTTATATTTAATTAATAATTTTTTATACTTCCCATCATAAAATATAGATGCATAATAATCTAATTTACTTCTGTTTCTAATTACACCATAAACAACTTTATGTATAAAACGCACATCTGAATCTGAAAAATTTTTATGTAATGAGTCTGATAATAAATAATCAATTCTTTTAAAATTAACTTCATTATCAAACAAAATTTTAAAAATTTTGAAACGAACATTTATTACTGAATCACTCAAGTATATATTCTTTATCTACTATTGTTTTAATAAAATCAAAAGAACTTACTTTTTTCTTACCCTCCAACTGCACATTAGATATAGATATAAATTCAGTATTAGTTTTAATAATAAGATTATTATCTAAAATGATTATTTGACCTAATTTATATTTGATAGATTGAAAATCTTTTACTTTTTGTGCACCAAATAATTTGATTCTTTTACCATCTAACATTGCATAGGCTCCTGGATATGGATCAAATGCTCTTATTTGATTATAAACTGATAATGATTCTTGAAGCCAATTTATTTTATATTGCTCTTTTTTTATCTTTGGAGCAAGACTTTTTTTAGATTCATCTTGAATAATCGCATTTGAATGACCATTTTTTATATCATCAACTACCTCCATAAGCAATTTAGAGCCTAAAATACCTAATTTTTCATACATATCTCCAAAAGTTGCATCTATGGGTATTAAAATTGTTTTTTGACCTAAAATGGCCCCAGAATCAACCTTGCTATTTAAATTAATAATCGAAACTCCAGTTTCTTTATCGCCATTTAATAATGAATACTGAATAGGGCTTGATCCTCTATATTTAGGAAGTAATGATGGATGAATATTTATAGAACCATATTTAGGAATATTTATAATACTATCTGGTAATATACTAAATGCAACAACAACAAATAAATCAGCATTTAATTCACTTAATTGATTAAACAGCTTATTAGAAGAAACATCATTTGTCTCAATAATTGGAATACTTAATTCTAAAGCCTTTTGTTTAACAAACGACGATGTAAGTTTTAATCCTCTTCCTGATTTTCTATCTGTATTAGTTACAACTGATATAATCTCATGCTGTGAATGATATAAACTCAATAATGGATGAAGACAAAAATCAGGATTACCAAAAAAAACTATTCTCATTTTTTCAAAATATCTACAATATAGTTTTTCATAATATTAACATTTGTTTCACCTAAATCTAAAATAATGATTTCCTGCTTTTCACCTTGAAAACCTTTAACTGTACCTTTTAATCCTCCAGCAGTTACCACCTTATCACCTTTTTTTATATTATCTAACATATTTTTAAAATCATCTCTTTTTTTATTTTGAGGTCTTATGATAATAAAATAAAATATTGCAAATATTACTATCATGGGAAAAAGTGTATTAAAAATATCCATTTAAACTCCTATTTAAATTGTCTTTTATTTGTAATAATTTACTATATAAAAAATATAAAGAAAAATGTTCACTATAGGAAATTTAAAAATTAAATCACCTCTATTCTTAGCTCCAATGGCTGGAGTTACAGATCATCCATTTAGATTGATATGTAAACAATACGGTGCAGGAGTAGTATATACAGAGTTTGTTAGTGCAAATGGGATTATAAGAGAAAACTTAAAAACACTTGAGATGATGAAGTTTACAGAAGAGGAGCGTCCTCTTGGGATCCAAATATTTGGTGATGATGCTGAGGTTGTTGGAAAATCAGCAAAAATGGTTAATGAAATGTTTAAACCTGATATTATTGATATTAATTATGGCTGCCCTGTACCAAAAGTTACAAAATCAGGTGCAGGATCAGGAGCAATGAAAGATTTATGTATAATGGACGATATTACATCAGCAGTGGTAGAATCAGTAGAAAATACTCCAGTTACAGTAAAAATGAGAGCTGGTTGGGATCAAGATAAAATTATTTCTACTGAAGCTGGCCTAAGATTAGAAAAAATAGGTGTAAAAGCTATAACTCTACACCCAAGAACAACATCTCAAAGGTTTACAGGGCAAGCAAATTGGAGATTAATCAAAGAACTAAAAGAAGCTGTAAACATTCCAGTAATTGGAAATGGCGATATTAATTCAGTTGATGATTACAAAAAAATGATTGATAGCACAGGATGCGATGCTGTTATGATTGCAAGGGGCGCTCTTGGTAATCCATGGATTTTTAAAGAATTAAATAAGTTTATTAAAAATGAAGACCAATCTTTTTCTCCTACCTTAAAAGAAAGAATTCAATTATGCAGAAAGCATTATGAGCTTTTGAAGGAAGATAAAAATAGTCATGTATGCTTAAATCTCACAAAAAAACACTTTAGTTGGTACTTGAAAGGATTTAATGGAGCAGTTGAATGGAGAAGAAAATTTATGTATTCAAACTCTACTGAAGAGGTTGAGTCTTTGTTGGAAGAGTTTGAAAAATATGTAAATTAAAAGATTATATTAAAGTTATACTTTAATATAAAAATTAGTAATAATTATTATACCCTTTTTAAAATAAAAAATATAACAGGTAAACAAACTAAATACATTAAGATACCATAAACTCCTGATGGTAAACTCAATATCGACAACCCCGTCCCTTCATTAAGTATCAAATTTCCAATTGCTATTCCAACAGTTGCATTTTGAATGCCCGATTCAATTGCAATTGTTATAGACTTTTCTTTATTAAGATTAAACAAGCTTGCACTACCATAACCAATAAATAACATTAAAAAAATTAATACAATAATAGCAGGACCTAATAAATTTAAATTATTAATAAATGCTTCCCATTCACTTGCTAGTGCACCTATAATTATCACAATAAATAGTATAGTAGAAATTTTATTTGCAATAGATGAAAATGAGACTGAAAAGTCATGATATTTAGTATTAACATATAATCCTATACTCACAGGAACTGTAGTAATACAAAACATTGTTAGACCTAAAGAAAAAATATTGATACTAGGAGCATTTGATTCCATAAAATATTGCATAGATAAACCTACTATTAAAGGTAGTGTAAATACTGTTATAATACTTACAATCGCAGTGTATGATATTGATAAAGCAGTGTCTCCTTTTGCTATCTTAGTAAGCATATTAGAAGTTACCCCACCAGGACAACATGCGAGTATCATCATTCCTACAGCCATTTCACTAGGCAATTTAATAATGAGTATAATAATAAAAGCAATTAAAGGGAGGAGCATCATTTGATTAACAAGACCTAAAACCAGTGCTTTTGGCTGTTTTATAATATTTTTAAAATTCTGAATAGTTAATCCAATACCCAGAGTGAACATTATAAATATAAGAGATAAAGGTAAAAAAATGTCAATAATCATAAGATTCCTTTAATCATTATTAAGGGTGATATGTGAAATTTAATATTGGTATAGGTATACCTTCTTGTAATAACTCCAAAGAGCT
>CEUN01170466.1_pt1 | contig 23099 bp, 24 predicted proteins | sample 361501 | NCBI WGS metagenome assembly CEUN01 (sample SAMEA2622801, study PRJEB7988) | marine metagenome | biome: marine biome (ENVO:00000447); feature: marine epipelagic mixed layer (ENVO:xxxxxxxxx); material: "saline water (ENVO:00002010), including plankton (ENVO:xxxxxxxx)" | depth 120 m | reverse complement strand
ATTGCAGCGGTGATGGCCGCCAGATTCACGGCATGGCCGCCGAACGGCGCTGCGCCCAGGCTGAACAGCCCCGTGATCGTGAAAATGCGTCCGGGCGGCGGGCTGTAGTCGTAGGTTTTGAGCACGGCGATGCCCGTAATGTTCTGCGAGGCCATGGTCACGATGAACAACGGCAGGGCGATGCCGATCAGGGCTGCTATGTTGAACGACGGCATCACCAGGATCGGCTCGGGCGTTACCGGCGTCAGGCTTCCCGGGGGCAGATCCGTCGTCACCGCGATCAGCACGGCCGTCACGGCGACGGCTGCGGGCACCGCATAAAGCCGCCAGAACCGCGCGACCACGGCCCAGACCACGATCACCGTCAGCGTCATGGCCGGCATCTCGACCACCGCTTCGACCGGCGCTAGGCAGAGCTGCAGCAGCACGCCCGCCAGCATGGCGTTGGCGATGGGCGAGGGGATCTCCGCGACCCAGCGGCCCAGCGGTCGCAAAAGCCCCGCGATCACGATCATCAGGCCGCAAACCAGAAACGCGCCCACGGCTGCGGCGAACCCGCCCTCAATAAGTCCCACTGAGGCCAGCAGGGCCGCCCCCGGTGTCGACCAGGCCACGGAGATTGGCATCCGCGTTGTCAGGCTCATCGCCAGCCCGCAGACACCCATGGCGATCGACAGCGCCATCAGGCCCGATGCGGCCTGCTCGGGGCTCGCGCCCACCGCCAGAAGCCCCGGGATCACCACCGTCGCACTGGCAAACCCCACCAGCGCGGCCAGAACGCCTGCCGTCAGCGCCTGAACCGAAATGCCCTTCATGGCTCTGTGCCGATCGCGAGACGTCGCGCCGGATTTCCCCCCCCAACGCGGGGAGGCGCAGGCAGAGTAGGAGCGCGGAGCGCTTCTTGAGCCAATCTTATCATCTGGCTTCAATGCGGTTGCGCCCCATACCCCCATCCTGACCGTCTCCCACAAGGGGGGGAAGGAAGCGATGCGCTAAACCGCGAAGACCCGTGACCGACCTTGATCGGGCGTCTTGATCCATCAGTCAGCTAGAAGTCGTTCGGCGAGGGCGCGTTTTTCTTCGGCCGACATCTTCTTCACTTCGTTGTCGATCGCGCGTTGATCGACGGTCTGGTTCCACAGGTCCAGGGCCTCGAAACCCAGCAAGCCGGCGCGGCCCATGAAGTTGCGGATAACCTCGTTTGTCGGCGCCATGACCCAGCCCGCCTTGGCGTCGCGCAGCAGGCGCTCCATACCCAAACCCGCTTTGTAGGCCGTGCCACCGCAGGCATGCAGCATCTTGTCGGACACCGCGGTGACGTTGCCGGCCGCCATGTACTTGGCGGCCCAGCTCCACGGTACCAGCTCGGAGCGGGGCAGAGCCTCGGGGTCGCTATGGATCGACCAGTCGCAGTTTCCTGTCGTCTCATCCATCTGGCGGCAGGTCGAATAGGTCATCATACGGCTGCTGTTGGTCGTCATGATTGCGTGGCCGACATAGTCTTGGATCGTCGCGTAATCGCAGACCCGCAGGCCGACATCGATATGCTTCTTGCGGGTCGTATGGCGCCGGGTGATGTCGAGCATGCCCAATGCGATGCCGTTCCAGCATGACGCCGTGCCGAACAGGAAGAACGGGTCCGTTGCTTCGTCGTTGCTTGTGCTGCCGTCACCGACGGGACCAATCAGCCTGTTTGCCGGAACCTGCAGGTCTGTAATCTCGATCGGACCGGACTGGTTGCCGCGCAACCCCATACCGTCCCACGAGCCGGGATTGGCGTTGACCTCGTCATCCATCACCAGCCAGGTCGAGAAGTTCGCGTAGTCACCATTGAAGTCGGGGCTGGTGGTCTGGGCGACATACCAGTCGGCGTAACCGCCCGAGGTCGTCCACGACGCCTTCTTGTTGAGCTTGAAACCATCGCCGTCCTTTTCAGCTGACGACGACATCAGGAACCAGACGTGACTGCCTGTGGCGGGGTCCGAGAGTGACAGCGTGCCCACCAGGCACTCCTTGTCGAGCCGTCCCATCAGGTCACACAGGGTGTCGTTGCCGTGATGGCGCAGCATGGCCGCGGCCACGGCGGCGCTGTGCATTACGTAGCACATGGCGGTACTGGGACAGCCGTAGCGCGCGATGGTTTCGACCACCAGGGCCGTCGCTACATGGTTTTCGCCACGGCCACCCAAAGCTTCAGGCACATTCAGGCCCAGCATGCCCAGTTCGGCCAGGGCCTGGAAGTTCTTGCGCGGAAAGATGTAGCCGTCGTCGCTCTCAAACGCATTGGGCCGCAGCGTCGTCCGGCAGAGTTCAATCAGGTCGGCGCGCAGCCCCTTCTGTGTGTCGGTGAATAGCCAGTCTGGCTCAAACTCCTGTCCGATTCCGCCAAAACTGCCGTCGTCATCCCAAAGATCGATCGCCATCGTCCTCTCCGCACTGCTGAGAAGGTGATAGCGGTTCGCGCCACCTGGCGAAAGAGCCGATCAGATCAACGGCGGTGGCAGGGTGTCGCCTGTGCACTGGCCGAACTCCACGCCCTGGCCGTTGGGCTGTGTGTGAACTTCATAAGTGCACTGGGCCGTGAAGCCTTCCCATTTTCCGGTCCCGCCGGTTTAGGCATAGATGCCTTGGCCTGGAGGCAGGCCACTGTCCTTGCCGCGCGCGACCTCGGAAAACACCGTGTCACCGTCGTTGTCGGCCGTCGCGCAGGACAGCAAAACAGACGTGCCGTCGCTCCCGGCATCGATCATGCCCGCGCATTCGGAGCTGCCGCCCGGCGCCATGGTGTCCTCGGCAATCAACGCAACACCGCCACTGGCGTAGTAGGTCATCACCTGCCGCCCGTCGGCCATCGCGACCGCATTCACATCCCCGGTGGTGACCAGAACTTCGGTCCACTCCGCGGCCTCATCAGCCGATGCGGTCAGTAGCACCGCGCCGGCGGCCAGCTATGCTTTCAGGTGATTTGACATGAAGGCGTCTCCCGGATGTTGTTCGCCACTGTAACGCAACCGTCTTTCAGGATGTCGCTCTCTCACGCAGGATTGACGGCAGGCCCATCACCACGATCCGGCGCAGCAGGCGTTTGGTGCTGTCGTCCACCGCTGGACCCACGGGCTCGGCGGCATGCATGGTCTGGGTGTTGTCCCACAGCACGAGATCGCCCGGCGTGTAGCGGTGAGTCGTCCTGAACTGTGGCTGGATGGCATGGAGCTTCAGGCTCCGCATCAGTGCCCGTGCTTCTTCGAAGCTGTGGCCTTCCACCTCGTGCCAGGTCCCGGCTACCGAATAGAGCCCGATCTTGCCCGTGACATCATGGCGGCGAACCAGCGGTTGGCGTCCGATCGGCAGCGTTTCCTCCTGGCCCGGGACCATGGGGTGTACCTCATACTCCCAATCCTCCCGGTCGCCACCGCCATAGCGGTGGCGCACCTGAATGTCCCGGATGCGTTCCCGGGTGTCCTCGTCCAGCGCCTCATAGGCGGCCACCAGATCGCAGAAATGGGTCTCTCCGCCGGTCGCTGGTGCATGAATGCAGTAGAGCATCGTCGCGGCATTGCAGTCCTCGGCATAGGCGCGGTCGGTGTGCCAGAAGGCCGCGCCATTGCGGTAGTCGGCCTGCTCCAGCACGCCGCCCACATTGCCCACCTCCATGATGGCCGGATGCTCCGGCATGGCGAGGTTTTCATAGGTCTCGATGTAGAGATCGCCCCACTGCCGCGCGAAAAACTCGTACTGCGCCATGGTCAGGTCCTGCCGGGGCAACACCATGAGCTTGTGGTCAAAATAGGCCCCGATTAGGGGGCTCAGGTCTTGCGGATCCTGCACATGCGAGAGATCGAAGTCCTCCACCGTCACGCCGAAGGCGCCATCAAGAGGAACCAGCCTCATGACCCTGTCTCCTGTGTCGTTCAAACGGACTCTGTCGCGGACATGCCCGGCGTTCAAGCGCCCCGCGTTGCACTTCGTCTGAAGCCGGGGCATCGTGCCGCGCCATCACTGGGAGGTGCAGATGGCGACCAACTACAACCAGCCCGTGGATGCTGCGGTCGTGCCGCGTTTTGGGGATATCCCCACATTCATGCGCCTGCCGCACACACGCGATCCCAATGGGGTCGACATCGCGCTGATCGGTGTGCCCTGGGACGGCGGCACCACCAATCGTGCCGGCGCACGGCACGGCCCGCGTGAAATTCGCAACCAGTCCAGCCTGATGCGCAAGGTTCACCACGTGAGTAGGCTCGCACCCTACGAGCTGTGTCAGGTCGCTGATCTCGGTGATTGCCCCGTTAATCCCATCGACCTGATGGACACACTCGGGCGTGTCGAAACGTTCTACGCCAAAGTTCACGAAGCCGGTGCAGCGCCGCTCACCGCCGGTGGTGACCATCTCGTCACACTGCCTATCATGCGCGCCATCGCGAAGGACCGGCCCGTCGGTATGATCCATTTCGACGCCCATTCCGACACCAACGACCGCTACTTCGGGGACAACAAATTCACCCATGGCACGCCGTTCCGCCGCGCGGTCGAGGAGGGACTCCTCGACCCCAAGCGCACCATCCAGATCGGCATCCGGGGTTCGATCTACTATCCCGACGACATGGCTTTTGCCGAAGAAAGCGGTATGCGCGTGATCTACATGGAGGACTTTACTGCTATGGGCCCTGAGGCCGTGATCGCCGAGGCACGCCGTGTGGTGGGCGACGGGCTGACCTACATCAGCTTCGATGTCGATGGTCTCGACCCCGTCTACGCGCCGGGCACCGGCACGCCGGAAATCGGCGGCATGACTACCCGTGAAGCGCAGCAGGTTGTTCGCGGGCTGCAGGGCCTCGACATCGTCGGCGGCGATGTCGTGGAAGTCGCGCCACCCTTCGACCCCAGCGGCAACACGGCTCTGGTTGGCGCCACCTTCATGTTCGAGATTCTCTGCATCCTCGCCGACGCCGTCGACCGCCGCCGTGGCGGATAGAACGAGCGCGCGCCATGCCCCGTCGATTGCCGACGCTCTGAGTTCCCTGCGCGCCTTCGAGGCTGCCGAGGAACTGGTCGATAAGCCACTAGGTCCGTTCTCTTGAGGGACAACTGGCATTGCGTCTGTTGGACCGCTTCAACCGCCGCGTTGCCCTCACAAGATCAGGTCGCGAACTCGCCGAAAGCCTGACCGGAGCGTTCGACAGCATGGATTTGGCCGTCCGTCGCGCCGTCGGGGAAGAGGGTGACGATCGGCGGCTGGTTCTGGTTGGAAACCCAGGGCTTCTCGACTGCTGGCTTCGAGCACGCCTCTCGCGGTTTCGGCAGGCTCACCCGGAGATCGCTCTGGAACTGATTCCTAGCGACGATTCGGCGCACCATCTCAACGAACGGTCCGATCTAGCACTCCATTTCGGCCAGCCTCTGGGTGCCGGTTGGGCCAGCGAGCGCCTTTGTCCCTGTCACGTGTTCCCGGTATGCAGCCCTGCCATGGCCGACCGCTTCACCAAACCCGAAGACCTCATGAAGTCGGTCCTGCTCCATGAAGCCTCGCCAAAATGGTGGCGTCAGTGGTTTTAGACCGCGGGCTGCAACACCCGCCACCTGGCGTCGGATGGCAACGTGTTCCACTCGTCCTTTCTGGTGATTGAGTCTGCGTTTGCTGGAGATGGCTTGGCCTTGGGTGATGAGCTGATTGCGGGCGATCATCTGTTGGCCGGTCGCCTTGTGAAGCCGTTTGTACCGGCCCACTCATCCAACGCGGCCGTCCATGCTGTGTGGCGAGCCGCAAGCGGTCTTGGTGCACGGGGAGAGACCTTTTTGGTCTGGCTGCGAGAGGAGCTGGCTGCGTTCGAACCCACGATGGCTGTGCTTGGGGCCAAACGCCCCTTCAAGCTCGGATGAGTTCAACTTATCTGACGCCTGCGATATGATCGTGTGTCGGGCTGGCACTCCGGTCGGTAAGTTCCAGCGATCGTGAAACGGAGATCACCATGCAGGACAGCTTCGCCGCTGAAGGCCAAGCCAAGGTCGATCCGCAGATTCTTCGCGGCCTGATGAAGAAGTCGGACCGCGCCGGATTCGTTCAGTTTGGCAGTCATCTTTTGGCACTTGTGGCGTCGGGATCGCTGCTCTGGCTCACTTGGGGAAGCTGGTGGGGCGTGCCCGTATTCGTCGTCCACGGCATGCTGATCAACTGGCTCTATGCCGCCCAGCATGAATCAAGCCACGAGACCGTGTTCCGCACGCGCTGGATCAACGAGGCCCTGGGCCGGTTCACGGGCTTCGTCCTGATGTTCCCACGAGACTACGACCGCTGGCAGCATTTCTGTCATCACCGCCACACACAGGATCCCGAGAAGGACGCCGAGCTGGTGTACCAGAGCCTCTACAATGGCCGCTTCGCGGACCTTCTGGCACTGGTTGGCATCACGTACTGGATCGGCCTCTGGGCCACGATGATCCGCCATGCCGTGACCGGCCGCCGCATTCCGGTCTCCGAGTACTACCTCAGCGAAGAGCAGGAAAAGAAGGTCGTGGCTGAGGCCCGCTGGCACCTCGCTCTATATGCAGTCTTCATCTCGGCGTCGTTTGCTTTGCAGACCTGGGCCATTGTGATTGTCTGGTGGGCACCGATGATCGCCACCGCCTGGACCCACCAGGTCCAGAACTTCATCGAACACGGCGGCATGCCCTTCCTGGACGACACGTGGCGCAGCACCCGCACTGTCAAGACCAACCCCGTGATGCACTGGTTGTCCTGGCAGATGGTCTATCACACCGCCCACCACACCTATCCCGGCGTCCCCTTCCATCGCCTGCGCGAACTGCACGAGACCATCGTCGCCGCCCGTGGCGAAGAACCCGTCACACAGACCTATGCCGCCCATGTCGGCGATGTCCTGCGCGAAACCTTTGTCCGCAACCCCGACGAAGCCACCGCTTAGATCGGATCACGAGCGGGCCGAGCAGCTTCATGTGATCCATCTCGGCTGAAGCGTGGCGTACAGTGATCCAACGACCCGCCTTGGCCCATCTTCGCAGGAAGCCGCCACGACCCACTCCAGCCCCTTCAGGCGCTGGGCGTCGAACGGCTCCATCCCGCCGTTCTTCGACTTCCACCGGTAGAAAATCTGCTCGCTGATCCCGTGACGACACACCTCGGCCGTCATCGCGCCGGCCTCCTACTCACGCAACACGCCGATGATCTGTTCCTCGCTGAACCGGCTCTTCCGCATCGTCCGTCTCCTGGTGACGGACTCTCATATCAACTGAGGGAGTCTCAGGTGAGCAGGTCACCCTGATCTCGAACTATGGTGCTACCGGAGCTGCGCTCTCAACCCTGGCGGGTGTGTTGATCAGCAACCTCCTGATGTTGCTGTTCCTGTATCGCAAGTACGGCCTTGCGCCCAGAGATATCCTTTTGAAGCGCGCTTTCTTGGGTGTTGAAGGCAAGGACTCGGACCGAGAGTCCAACTGATGCCTGGGTAACGGCGGCCGAGTATGTGGCGGTGAGTTTTTCGAGACAAATCTGCAATGCAGGCGATGCAGATGTGCCGCCTCGCACTGGGTCATGAGAACAGTGGATCAAACGATCCTCATTTCGACGAAGGTGTGGCATTCGGGGACGGCTTTCGCTCGAGCAGAAGCCAACCCGGAATGGTCAGGGCCGCGACGGCGGCGAACTCCACCCAGAATTCACTCTTGAAGGCGTCTGTGCTCAGGGAAATGTTCTGAAACGCTCTGCGATAGGAGAAGGGTGTCGAACAGCACCATGATTTCCTCGAGCACACCGGCGCCAAGTGACGCACCGAGGTAGGTCGCCAGGATAAAAGCGGTTGCGACATGAGCGGCATGATGTTCATCGACGGTCCGGTAGGCTGTTGTCGCCAGAAGCCCGGCCATCAGACCGAAACCCACGCCGCCGACGGCGACCGGCCAGATCGCCTGAAAGGCGGCTGTGTGGCTGTCGTAGAGGATGAATCCGCTTTTGGCGATCAGCGAGAAGGCAATGCCTCCCATGAAGCACAGCATCAGGCGGTCTTCGCGGCACAGGTAGTCGGCCAGCGCGAATCCACCCAGTAGGGTCGCTGCGCCAATGGCGGTGCGTGGCCCGAAGATGTCAGCGGTCATCTCTGGGTCCTTTCCCAGGAACTCAACCTGGAAGAGACCCGTCGAAACCATGTTGAAGACGAGGAGAATCGTCAGGGACAAGGCAACATTGCGATTTCTGAGGCAGCCCAGATGGAAACGAGGATCCGGCGTCTTTCGGTAGTTCCACAGAAAGAACGGCACACTCAGGGCGAAGAGCACGGTGGTTGTGATCACCAGTGGCGACGCGAAGCACTACAGGCTGGGACCCATCGAAGCGGTCACCACCAGTAGCAAAATGGTGAGCGGCGCAAACATGAGCGATGCGACATCGCACTTCGGACGGACCGTCTCGCTTGATTTGAGCACGGCCAGCACCATGGGCAGGGGGATCAGGAACAGCGATCGCCAGCCGAAGGCCGTGATCATGACACCGGCGAGCAAGGTGCCGATCAGGCCGCCGGCGCAGTTGCCGGCGCCCCACACGGCCATACCGACACCGAGGTCGTGCTGGTTCAACCGCTCTTTCACGGTCGCCTGTGTTGCTGGCGAAATCGGCGCGACGAACACACCATGCAAGAAAAGAACGATCGCCAGTTGCCAGAACGTCTGGCACAGGGAGGCCAGCACGGTCGTCGCCGAAAGGCCGATCATTGCGCAGATCAGCAACTGCCGGGCACCCAGACGCAGCAGTAGAAAGGGCGTTGCCGGCGCGGCGCAGGCGATCGCCGCGTAGAGGGCTGTCGGAAGCTGCAGAGTCAGCGCATCGGGTGCATCGAGGGCCTTGCCCAGTTGCACCATGGCCACGAAGACGGGCGAAAAGTTCAGGAAGGCGAGAAGGTTGACCCAAAAGATCGCAGCCAGAAAACTCAGCGGCAGGTGCGACGTGTGGGTTTTGCCGTGGGCCGTCGTCGGCACCGTTGTCATAGGCCAAGCTTAGGCGCTGTTCTTCCACACTCAAGCAGAACTCGCGTTGGCGTGCGTGTGGCAGAGATACTTTCGGCCGCATTCGTCGTTTACATTTAAGACGGAGTCCGTAGGTTCTGCCCGCCGGTTGCTGCAGACCGGCTTCTTTTCGCCACCACAACGCCGCCCGGAGTTTCCATGACACGTCGCTTCACCATCCTCATTGCAGTTCTCGCCGTCATGCTGTCCCTGGCGCCCGCTTCATCAGCAGAGGACCTTGAAAACATGATCTACATGGATCTCGAAGGCGGCCGCGTCGTCATCCAGACGCGCCCCGATCTCGCCCCCAACCACGTCGCGCGCATCAAGGAACTGGTTCGTGAAGAGTTCTACGACGGCATCGTGTTCCACCGTGTCATCGATGGCTTCATGGCCCAGACCGGTGATCCCACGGGTACGGGCCGCGGTGGCTCCGGTCAGAACATCGACGCCGAATTCTCGCTCACGCCGCACACCCGCGGCATGGTTTCGATGGCCCGCGCCCAGTCGCCCGACAGCGCTGACAGCCAGTTCTTCATCGTGTTCGAGGATTCCAACTTCCTCGATGGCCAGTATACGGTCTGGGGTGAGGTCGTCGAAGGCATGGAGTTCGTCGATGCCATCAAACGCGGTAACCCCAACGATAACGGCATGGTCGACGATCCTGACAAGATCATCCGCATGCAGGTTGCTGCCGACGTCGAAGGCTGACCTTCCTTTCGCTACGGCCGGCCCTGGGCTAGTCTGAGCGCACATTTTCCTGGGCCGCATGGCACACGCCGTGCGGCCCTTTCTTTTGCAGGAGATTGATATGGCCGTGGCCAAATCCGGCGACAAGGTTCGCATTCACTACACAGGTTCGCTGGACGACGGCGAAGTCTTCGGCGGCTCCAAGGCGCGCAACCGTTGTGTGACGCTTTGTCGGGTCAGAAATCCACCTGATCGCCGCCCTTGAGCTCCAGCATTTCACGCGCTTCGGCAGGGGTAGCAATTTCGAAGGAGAGGTCTTCCATGATGCGGCGGATCTTGGCGACCTGGTCGGCGTTGCTCTCGGCCAAAGCGCCCTTGGCGATGTAGAGGCTGTCTTCCAGTCCGACGCGGACATTCGCTCCCATGATCGCGGCCATGGTGCAGAGCGGCATCTGATGGCGGCCGCCGGCGAGGACCGACCAGTGATAGGCGTCGCCGAACAGGCGGTCGGCCGTGTCCTTCATGAAGATGACGTTCTGGTGGTCGGCACCGATGCCGCCCAGGATGCCGAAGATGGTCTGCACGAAGATCGGGGGCTTCACGAGGCCGCGGTCGAGCAGGCTCGCCATGTTGTACAGGTGTCCGACGTCGTAGCACTCGAACTCAAACTTTGTGCCGTACGATTCACCTAAATTCTTCAGAATATATTCCATATCTTTGTAAGTATTACGAAATATGAAGTCACGTGAGTTTTCAAGATGTTGCCGCTCCCAGTCGTGCTTGAACTCCGGGTAACGGTCGAGCAGGGGGAAGAGGCCGAAGTTCATGGAGCCCATGTTGAAGCTGCACATCTCCGGTTTGGCACGCATCGGGGCCGCCAGCCGTTCCTCCACGGTCATGCCGTGGCCGCCGCCAGTGGTGATGTTCACCACGGCATCGGTGTTCTGCTTGATGCGCGGCAGGAATTCCATGAAGACGTCGGGATCGGGAGTCGGTTTGCCGTCTTCGGGGTCACGGGCATGAAGATGGATGATCGAGGCGCCGGCTTCGGCCGCGGCGATCGACTGCTCGGCGATCTCGTCGGGCGTGATCGGCAGGTGCGGGGACATGGTCGGCGTGTGGATCGAGCCCGTCACGGCACAGGTGATGATGACCTTACTCTGCTTGCGTGCCATGGCTTCTCTCCCTCGTTTGAACCGGCTCTGGAGTCATAGCGTGTTCGCGGCGGACAGGCCAAGGACATGAAGGCGGACTGCTTCTGGTGTAACATCAGCCTACAAACCGAGCGGGTGTGTGATGGAGGGTGTGAACTGGATTGCTGTTCTGGTTGCCGGCTTGGCGAGCTTTGCTTTCGGCGCGGCTTACTAGATGACCCTTTCCAAGCCGCGGATGGCAGCGGTCGGCAGAACCTAGGACGAGGTCAAGGCCAACAACAATCCGATGGTGTTCATCGTTGCCATCGTGGCGCAGCTCGTCATGGCCTACACCGTGGCGCGGGTGATGGGATGGGAAGGCGACATGAGCGTCGGTGCGGGCATCACCATCGCGATTACGCTATGGATCGGTCTGATTGTCTCGGCGATGGCTGTGAACCATGGCTTCCAGGGCACTAAGCGCAGTCTGACCATCATCGACAGCGGCCACTGGCTCAGCGTGCTCGTGATTTAGGGTGTCATCATCGGGCTGTTTGGCTAGTTGCTCAGCCAGTTCAGAGCGTAGATGCAGACGATCAGGGCCATCGCGCAAAGAATGCAGCGCAGGGCCTGAGCCTTGAAAGCTTCCCGGTAGGCGACAAAGGCTTTGTCGGCCGGGTCCGTGGGCGGACGCAGCGCGAGCAGCGCCAGATAGACCCGGCCCAGGTCGACCTCCACCGGAATCTCTCCGGCATAGGCAATCTGCAGCTTGATCGCCCGCCAGCCGAACAGCAGTCCGCCGATGGAACACGCCAGGGCGACGACGGCGACTGGTGTGATGAGAATTTCCATCGAGGCCTGCTTACCCGTAGTTCGGGCGCTCCGGGCAGTCGGAGTCGAGGGGGTAGATGGGGCGGCGAACGTGTTTGAAGGTGAAGAGGCTGTTGTCGCTTGAGGTGACGCCGACGCCGTTGCACGGAATCTCGGCCGCCGCGATGGCCTGGAAGCCGGCGCGGAAGTGGATGCGGCTCTTCAGGATCAGGTAGCGCTTGTTGGTGGGCTCGATGCCGACACTGCGGAAACAGCCGAGGTCATAGGGTTCGGTGTGGCGCGAGATCACCACGATCTGCACATTGCCGACCTCCAGCACGCCCGACTTGCCCATCGACATCGTGGTGCCGCGGCCCATCGGCACGGTGACGATGAAGTCACCGTCGGTCAGGCTGCGCACCTTGCTGGTGACGGTGAGCGGTTCACCGGATTTGCCGATCTCAGGCATGTCGACCTTGCCGCCCAGATCAACCGTGATCTCGTTGCCGACACCAGCTGCTTCCATGGCGGCCACGACTTCGGGATCACAGATGCCGAACATCGCGACGTCCTCGAGGCCCTGGTCCAGCACCTCCTTGAGCACGGCGGTGGTGTCCTGGGTGCCGCCGGACGCCGAGTTGTCGGCATGGTCGAGCAGGATGATAGGACCTTCGGTCATGTCCTTGGCCCGCGCGATGGTCTGGTCGAGCGGGTCGGAATGGAAAATCCATTCCTCCTTTTCTTTCCAGGCTTCGACAAGCATCCGCTCGGCCTGCTCTTCGGCCTGGGCGCGATTGCCGTCTGCCACAGTGACGACCGAAAGACCGGCATTCTGAATGTCGGCCAGCGGAAAGCCGCCGAACACGCTGGCGGCGAGCAGGCCGCCTGCTTCGGCCTCGCGCGCCATCGCCAGCATCGGCTTCATGGGATGGTCCTGATGGCCCATGCGAAGAGTCTGAGCCAGGATCGGGCGTTGGCCCCAGGCCATCACCGGGTTCACTTCACACTTGAGCGCACGCACCATGATTTCGCCGGCGTGGTGTCCAGCCTCGTACATGTCGATATGGGGATAGGTCTTGTAGCCCACCAGGACCGTGCAGTTGTCGACGATCTCGCGGGTGATGTTGGCGTGGAGATCGAGACTGATGGCAATCGGCAGGTCCGGTGCGATCTCACGGATACGCTTGAGCAATGACCCTTCGCCGTCCTCGGTGGTTTCGGTGACCATAGCGCCATGGAGATCGAGGAAACAGACATCACAACCGGCCTGAACGGCCTCACAGATGGCATCACACATCTCGTTGTAGGCGGCTTTCTGGACATGGCCCGATGGTGCGGCATTGCCCGCAATGGGGGTGGTGACCTCCATGCCGGCGTCCACAGCGATATCAAGGAACGCGCCCAGACCTAGACCGGTGCCCTTGAAGCGCTTCATGACATCGGGACCTGTGACGGGATTGAAACGCTCCAGCGCCGTCGGCACGGGCGAGAACGTGTTCGTCTCGTGCTCCATCATGGCGACGACGGCACGTTGGGTCATGACGGAACTCCAGAGAAAAGGGGGGGGTCAGACGTAAAGGTTGCCGGTCACCAGGGTCCAGCGCACGAGACCCTTCAGTACCTTGCCCAAGGCCTCGTCGAACGCGTTGACGATAGCATCCATATTGTTGGCGGCAGCCTGGATTTCGGCTTCGAAGCTGGCATTGTCGACGATCGCGCGATCCGGCATCTTGATCAGCTTTACGTTGACCCGGACATGGGCAATCGGGGGCTCGGACTCGAAGTACTCCGCCTGGAACTCGCGAACCTCGGGCAGCAGCACGAAATCACTGCGCAGGCCAGCGGATTGGCGGCCAACCGATGAGATCATGTTGGAGTTCTCGAAACTCTCGACAATAAGGCCCTGAATCATGTCGGGCGCACGGTCGGTCCAGTTGGCGTTCGCGTAGTAGTCGACCTGGATCGGCGTGTACATCAGCGCGATGCGTTGGCTGTTGATTGCAGCCTCGGCATAGGGCTGGTCGACCACAAGCTGCCAGGTCACGGGATAGATGCCGTCGCCGAAGGTGCTCTTGGGCGTCAGGCGATAGAGTGCTGGCGGGTTGTCGACCGCCTGGGTGATGAAGCTGGTACAGCCGCCGAGCATCGCCGATGCCGCCGATGCGGCCGAGAGCTGGAGAAACAGGCGTCGGGTCATGATATCTCCTGCGTTATTGGGCCGAATAGCCGGCCTGATTTCCGCCGAACAGGAAGGCCGCGGGATCACGCTCGAGCTGGATGGCGATCTGGGTCAGGGAAGACACGAGTGTTTGTGCGTCGGTGATCAGCTCGGTCAGTTCGAACAGGCCGTTCTGGGCGAACGCGTTGATCGGCATCTGGTTATCGCGAAGGATTTGTTCGGCGGTGTTGGCGGCAGCCTGCATTGACGCTGCGGCCTGTTTCAAGCTGTCGAGTGTTGCCTGAATATCTGGTTGTGCGTCGGTGAGAGTCGCGTCGGCGGTCTCGAGTGTGCCGCGCAGGGTTTCGAGCGTTTTGTTGGCCTCGTCCATCAGGCTGCCGATGTTGGCGCTGAGGTCGGCGGTGACCTTCTCCAAATTGGCTGTGGTCGACTGAACGCTGGCAAGCGTGGCCTGCGCATCCTGGATCACTGTGCCAATGGCGTCCTTGTGCGCGGCGACCTCGCCGGTGATTGTGCTGACATCGGCGAGGATGTTGCTGACGGCCTGCTGGTTGTCCTCGCTGAGCAGCGCCGAACCACGATTCATCAGTTCGATCGCCGAGTTAACCATGTCGGGTGCAGAGGCAAACACGGCCTGCAGCGCTGATTCGGACGAGGTAATGGTGGCAATCTTCTGGCCCGCCGGGGGAGTCAGTGCCGGCGCATCATTGCTGCCGCCCGTGAGCTGGATGTAGGCCACGCCGGTGATGCCCTGCATTTCGACCGAAGCCGTGGTGTCGGTTCGGACGGGCGTGGTCGACGCGACCTGGAATGTGATCTGAATCTTGTCGATGTCGTTGGGGGCGATCCTGATGTCGGTGACGCTACCGACCGGAATGCCGCGGTAGCGCACTGTGGCATCGGTGCTGAGGCCCGTCACGGAGCCGGAGACAAACATCTGATAGGTGTCGAACTTTACATCACTGGAGAACTTCGCGAGCCAGATCACAAATCCCGCCAGAGCGACCATCAGGATCAGAACGAAGGTGCCGACGAGAGTATAACTAGCGCGTGTTTCCATGACCTCAGCTCCCGAATGCGGCGCGCGCACGCGGTCCGCGGAAGTATTCCTGTATCCAGGGGTGGTCGAGTTTGAGCAGTTCCGGAATCGTGTCGACCACGATCTTCTTGTCGATCAAGACAGCGATACGGTCGCAAATCGCGATCAGGGAGTCCAGATCGTGTGTCACCATCACCACGGTCAGTCCCAGGCTTTGCTGCAGGCTGCGGATAAGCTGATCGAAGTTGGCCGCGCCGATCGGGTCGAGACCGGCGGTGGGCTCATCGAGAAAAACGATTGCGGGATCAAGCGCCAGAGCACGGGCGAGGCCGGCACGCTTGCGCATACCGCCGGAGAGCTGGCCGGGATACTTGTCGCCGGCTTCGACCGGCAGGCCGACCATAGTGACCTTCACCTTGCATATCTCTTCCATCAGCTTGGGAGAAAGATCCGTGTACTCCTTCAGCGGAATCATGATGTTTTCGGCCACGGTAAGCGAGCTGAAGAGCGCGCCGTCCTGGAACAGCACACCCCAGTGGGAGCGCAACTCCTTGGCCTGCTTGTTGTTCAGGCGCTTCGTGTCGCGGCCCAGAACCTCGATGGTCCCGGCCTGGGGATCGCGCAGCCCGATGATGGTGCGCATCAGCACGGATTTGCCCGTACCCGAACCGCCGACCACCCCCAGCACCTCGCCACGCCGGACATCGAGGTCGAGGCGGTCGTGAACGGTCTGGGTGCCGAACCGATTGATCAAACCGCGCAGGCGGATCACGTGACCGTCGTCGATCTCGCTTTCAAGGATAGGTTCGATACGGACGGGCCGGGACATCGTGCTCAGATCCCGATGAACGAGAAGATGACGGAGAAGACGGCGTCGATCACGATCACAAGGAAGATCGACTGGACCACCGCCCGGGTGGTCATCTTGCCGACGCTTTCCGCGCTGCCTGAGACCTTCAGGCCGTTGAAACAGCCGACCATCGCGATGGCAAAGGCGAAGACCGGCGCCTTGATGATACCGACCCAGAACGACCACATCGGGACCGCTCCGTTCAACTGAGTGAGGAACTGTCCGATGGAAAGATCCAGCACGATGGTCGCCATCAGTGCGCCGCCGATCAGGCCGGCCATGTCGGCAAAGAATCCAAGCAGTGGCATGACCAGGACAAGGGCGATCGTGCGTGGCAGCACCAGAAGTTCGATAGGGTTGATGCCGAGCGCACGCATGGCGTCGACTTCCTCATTGACCTTCATGGTACCGATCTGGGCAGCGAAGGCGCTGCCCGAACGGCCGGCAATGATGATGGCTGTCATCAGAATGCCGGTCTCTCGAAGGAAGGAGATGCCAAGCAGATTGACCGTGAAAATCTCCGCGCCGAACCGGCGGAGCTGATCAGCACCCTGGAAGGTGAGCACGACACCGACCAGAAAGGTCAGCAGTCCCACAATCGGCATGGCGTTGATGCCGGTCTGCTCCATGTGGTTGACGATTGATGTGATCTTAAGCCGGCGGGGTTGCAGGAGCGCGCGACCCATGGTGATCGAAAGTTCACCGAAGAAATTCAGCATCGAGAGTGATTCGAGCCAGACCTGATAGGCGTGATAGCCGGTGCGGTCTGCCAGGCGCGAGAACGGTCGGAACTTGCGTATCGTGAGCGGCGGCTGTTCCTCGCACTTGATGATGTGGTGGAAGAGACCGCTGTGGTTGTCACCCAGATGTGAGAACTCTGCCTCGAACCCTTCGCTGCGTAGCCGTTCGCGAAGGCGGAACAGCACCCAGGCACCGGCGGTGTCGAGAAGTTCTATGGTGCCCAGATCGATCGAGACCGGCCGATTGGGTGTCGGCGACAGGGCGCGAACGCTGCTGTCGAGCGCGGAGACAGTCGACAGCGTCCACACGCCGCCGGCCGTGATGACCGACTGGTCATCACTCGCCGTCATTTCAATCCGGCCGCCTGCAGACATGGTCTTGCGGAAAACCCCCGAGCACCCGACTGGTCGGCAGCATAAACCGACGGCCAGTCTTAATGCGAGCCCTGTCAGGCTTCAAAGCGTTCCTTGTAGTGACCGCTCACGACCTGGCTCACGCTCTCGCGGATCCATTCTTCGTTGCACGCCCGGTCGGCAAAGCGATCGGGTCGATAGGGTGCGGGATCGAATCGCGGGGACGGAGTTTCGGTTACGGCATCGGCGAGGACATGGCCCGCCAGGGCCGAAAAGGTGACTCCGGCGGAGTTCATACCGCTGGCGATGAAGAGACCATCAATGCTGCCGTAAGCCCCAAGAAGAGGTTCGCCATCGGAGGTGAAGGTTTCGGGGCCGTTCACAAAGCGGCGCACCGGTGCTTGCTCCAGCGCGGGGAACAGGTTGAAGCCACGCTGGGCGTAAGGGCCGAACTTATCCCAGTTCTCGTTGAGCAGAGAGAAGGAGAAATCGTCGGGAGGCGCTCCGTGCGCCCCCTGCAGCGGCAGTGCGCCTTCGTCGAAGCTGCCGAGCAGCATGTCGCCGACCTCTTCGCGACCGTATATCAGGTCGTCGGGTGAGACGAATGACGGCGTTGTTCTTTCCAGCCGCTGCTCGGGTCGAGCGATCATGTAGAAGTGTTCGCAGCCCCACTGCGGCAACAGCAAACCGAGCCCAGACAAGAGGCGGCGGGACCAGAGCCCGCAACAGACGACCACGGCGTCGACGTCGAGTGGCCCGTCGGTGGTGACAAGGCGTGTGATCTTCGAGCCGCGAACTTCAAGACCGGTCACATTGCAGCCTTCGTGGAGGGTCACACCACGTCTGCGCGCCGCGCGTGCATAGGTCGATGTCAGATCGGCAGGGTTCACGCGTCCTGATTTGCTGTTGAGCCAGGCCCCGGCCAGGCCAGAAGGATCAAGCAGCGGGTGATGAGCCACCGCATCTGCTGGCTCAAGCATAGTGTTGTCGATTCGACGGGCATCGGCGGCGCTCGCCATGGCCCTGAAACTCTCGAGCGTTGCGTCGGTCCGGGCGAGGAACAGACGGCCGGTCCACAGCCATCCGATGTCCTGATCAGCTTCCCTCGCGACCTGCTCCATGGTGTCGTAGAGCGTCAGAATCGAATCATTACCCGGAATCCAGGTGACGTTGCCGGCCGAATGCCATGTGGTCCCGGAGCCCAGCCGGTCGCGTTCGATTAACACAATATCACCGACCTCACGGCATGCGAGGTGCCAGGCAACGCTGGTTCCGATCACGCCGCCGCCGATCACTGCAATTCTGCGTGCCATGGTATACCTCTTGTCCTGATGCAGCATCGCCATCTCGCGCATGTCTTTCAATTCCTACTCCTGCCCTTGCGGTCCATCGCCGGCTTGTGCAGCATCACCGCTGATCTGGCAGGAGTGTGCCGTGCGAGAACGAAGCAATCGGCGTGGAGGCGGACAGGCGCCGACCTTGCGTGTCTGTGTGACTTGCCGATGGCAGGACAGGGAAACCATGGACGACGCGCCGATCCGCCCCGGCCAGCGGCTGTATGATCTTGTTCGGGACGAAGCCGACCCGGATCAACAGCACAGGATTCAGGAGATTGTTTGCCTGACCCATTGCATGAATGCCTGCAATGCCGTGGCGATGCAGCGCGGCAAGACGCCGCTTCTCATGACGCAGATGACGCCCGACCGGGAAACCGCGCGGGCCTTGCTGGCGATTCTGGACCGGTTCGGTGAGTCGTCTGACGGAGTTGTCCCCGATAGTCAGGTGCCCGACGCCATACCACTGGTCCGTCCGCTGATCCCGCCCGGTGTGTCGCGCGAAAGGACACGGTCATGAACGCGATCGGACCGGGAGAGCGTGTCGGGCGTAAGGAAGACCGCCGCTTTCTGACCGGGCAGGGCAACTATGTCGGTGACCTTGAACATCCGGGCATGCTTTTTGTTGCCTTTGTCCGCTCAGACCATGCCCATGGTTCCATTCGATCGGTCGACCTTGATGAGGCACGATCAATGCCGGGAGTGACGGTCGCTCACGACGGGGCGGCTCTCAAGGCGCTGGGTCTGGGCGTCCTGCCGTGCTTCCGTAAGGTCACCGGGCGTGGCGGGGCCAGCATTATTGATCTGCAGCGTGCGCCGGTGGCCGTTGACCGGGTGCGTTACGTTGGTGAGCCGGTCGCGGTGGTGGTTGCGCAAAGCCAGGAGGCGGCTGATGAGGCGGCGTCCCTGATCTCCGTTGAAGTCGATCCGCTGCCTGCCGTGATTGACTTGCGTGAGGCGGTCAAAGCCGGTGCCCCGGTGATTTGGGATGAGATTCCAGACAATCGCTACTTCACCTTCGACTGGGGTGATGCTGAGGCGGCAGAGGCTGCGTTCAGAGATGCGGCGCATGTTGTGTCGATTGATCTCATCAACGCACGGGTGATCCCCAATCCGATCGAACCGCGGGTTTGTGTGGCGCTGCCGGAGGGGGACCGGCTGACACTCCATGCCAACCATCAGAAGCCCCATGACCTCGTGAAGATGATGGCGCCGGTGATTGGGATCGAGCCCAGCTGTATGCGGGTGATTTCGCCGGATGTCGGTGGCGGCTTCGGTGCCAAGCTGTTTCTGTACCCTGAGGAAACGGTTGCGGCCTTTCTGTCGCTGCAGCTCCACGCGCCCCTGCGCTGGGTTGGCACGCGCTCGGAGGCGATGCTGGGCGACGCGCACGCGCGTGATCATGCGACGCATGCCGAGTTGGCACTTGATGATGATGGCACATTCCTGGGCTTGCGCGCCGATGTTCTTGCCGCGCTCGGTGGCTGCGTGAGCTCCTTCGCGCCGGCCATCCCGACGCAGTACCACGCACCCGCCTGCAGCGGTGTCTACCGGATTCCGGCGATGGCAATCGCCGTGCATGGCGTCTTCACGAACACGGCGCCGGTCGACGCCTATCGCGGTGCAGGCCGGCCTGAAGCCGCCTATATCATCGAGCGGCTTGCTGACACGGCGGCGGCCAGGCTTGGCATTGACCGCGATGAGATCCGGCGTCGCAACATGATCCGTCCTGCGGACATGCCCTTCATCACGGCCGGCCGCCTGAAGATCGACACCGGGGATTTCCCGCGTGCGCTTGAGACGGCCATCGAGCAGGGTGACGTCCGGGGTTTTGAGGCGCGCCGGTCGGCGTCCAAACAGGAAAACCGATTGCGTGGCCTGGGCCTGGCCTCCTGGTTCGAGCCCAGCGCAGGCGGCCGACCGGTCAATCCTGATGGCTCGGGCGGTGGAGAGGGCGGTCACGAATATGCCCGGCTGCGGGTGCATCCCGACGGCTCGGCGTCCCTGCAGGTCGGCACCCACAACCACGGGCAGGGGCACGAGACGACCTATGCCCAGATCGCAGCCGATCGCCTGGGTCTGCCACTCGATGCGGTGAGTGTGCGCTACGGCGATACCGACGAGGTCGCCTATGGCGAAGGGTCCTATGGATCACGCGGTATTCACCTCGCAGGCAATGCGGCCGCGGCCGCGACGGACAAGGTGATCGCGAAGGGCCGGAAGATCGCCGCCGATATGCTGGAGGCCGCAGTCGATGACGTGGAGTTTGTCGACGGCAGCTACCGCATTGTCGGCACGGATCGCACCATCGGGTTCCGGGATGTGGCGGCCGGCGCCTACGGCGCAGCGGCACAGGCGGCGGATCTGGAACCGGGGCTCGATGATCATGCCTATTACGTGGGGCACGGTTCGACCTTCCCGGGCGGCTGTCATGTGGCCGAGGTCGAGATCGACCCGGAGACGGGTGTCGTGACTCTCGTGAACTATGTCGTGGTCGATGACGTCGGCGTGGCGGTAAACCCGACCATTGTCGAGGGGCAGATTCACGGTGGCGTTGCCCAGGGCCTGGGGCAGGCGATGTGGGAGGCAACGCGGTACGACGAGAACGGGCAGCTTCTGACCGCCTCCTTCATGGATTACGGTATGCCCAGGGCCGACGATTTACCGTCGTTTGATATGCAGCTTCTTGAGACGCCCTGCACGACCAATCCGCTAGGTGTGAAGGGGGCGGGGGAAGCCGGATGTGTGCCCGCGCCCTGTGCGATCATCAATGCTGTGGCCGATGCCCTGGGCGTCGAGCACATCGATATGCCGGTCACGCCCCAGACTGTGTGGCGCGCATTGACCCGAGCCTGACGTAAGATGGGTCCTCTCGCTGCGGCCCTGGCGCTGACGGCTGCGGCGCTTCACGCCAGCTGGAATGCGATGGTCAAGGCGAACCCCGACCGATTCGCCGTGATGGCCGTGATTGCACTGTTCGGCTGTTTCGCCGGACCGGTTCTGATCGCCATTGGCGGTCATCCATCGGCCGAGGCGATCCCATTCCTCGCCATGTCGATGGTCATACACATCGGCTACTACATCTTTCTGATGCATGCCTACCGGGTCGCTGACCTGAGCCACGCCTACCCGCTGGCGCGCGGCTCTGCGCCGCTTCTGGCGACCTTGGGCGGGATCGTCCTGGCCGGGGATCAGGTCAGCGCGGTGTCGTTCGGCGGAATTGTCATCATCTGCGGCGGCATCGTGATGATGTCGCTGCAGTTCAATGTCCGTGAGCTGGGATGGAGCGGGTTGGGGTGGCCTTTGGCCACCGGCCTGATGATCTCGTCTTACACGGTGGTCGACGGCATGGGCGTGCGGGTCTCCGACAGTCCTCTGGGCTATATCGGCTGGCTGTTCATGATCAATGGAATTCCCTTTGCTCTCTGGCTGGTCGTACGAGAGGGCAGGGTTGGTGTACGACGCCTGGGCAACGCCTGGAAAATCGGTGCGCTGGGCGGCCTGATGAGCCTCGCGGCCTATGCTCTGGTGATCTATGCCATGAGCTTTGCGGCGATCGGAGCCGTGGCTGCGTTGCGCGAAACCAGTGTGCTGCTGGCAGCGGTCATCGGCACATTCCTGTTAAAGGAGCCCTTTGGCGGACGGCGCACCCTTGCGGCTGCCATTGTGGTGGCGGGTTCGACGCTTCTGTATCTCGGGCGTTAGGCACTATATTTATGCGATTGCGAACTATTCGCAAACAAGACTTGATCAACTAATCCCTTTCATTTGTGAAAACTTGCCCTTATCATGTACAGCAACGACGAAAACTGTCATGTGGGGAGGGCATTCATGCACAAATCACTCAACATCGACCCGGGCAAATGTACGGGTTGTCTCCAGTGCGAACTAGCGTGTTCGCTGGACAATGAGGGGTCCTTCAATCCCTCGAAATCGCGGATCAAGATCTTCACCTTCGAAGACAAGGGACGCTTCGTTCCATACACCTGCACCCAATGCGCGGAAGCCTGGTGTGCGGAGGCCTGTCCGACTCACGCAATTTCGGTCGACAAGGCAACGGGCGCGAAGGTCGTTAGCGACGCGCTCTGTGTCGGCTGCAAGGTCTGCACCATCGCGTGCCCCTTCGGCACGATCAATTTCAACGCCGACACGGGCAAGGTCGTGAAATGCGATCTGTGTGAGGGCGAGCCCGAGTGCGCCAAGGCGTGCCCGACTGACGCCATCACCTATGTCGACGCCAACTGGACAGGCCTCGACAAGATGCGCGCATCGGCGGCCAGCGCCGACGCTGCGGCAAAGGCCTAAGGGAGGAGCGGAACCATGGCATGGGCTGGAAAAATCCTGCGGGTGAACCTGACAGAAGGCTCCTGTGAATCCGAGCTGCTGAATATGGAATGGGCGCACGCCTATCTCGGTCAACGCGGTCTGGCGACCAAATATCTCGCCGAAGAGATCGATCCCAAGGTCGATCCGATGGCACCCGAAAATAAGCTGATCATGGCGACCGGTCCGCTGACCGGAACCTGCGCTTCCACGGCGGGCCGTTACTCGGTCATCACCAAGGGTGCATTGACCGGTGCGATCGCCTGCTCGAACTCCGGTGGCTTCTTCGGTAACGAGATGAAGAACGCCGGCTGGGACATGATCATCTTCGAGGGCAAGTCGCCCAACCCTGTCTACCTGATGCTCGAGAACGACAGCGCCACCCTGTGTGACGCGTCGGCCCACTGGGGCACCTCGGTCTGGGATACCGAAGAAGCGATCAAGGAGAACCACGGCGATCCGATGATTCGCGTGGCGTCGATCGGTGTGTCGGGCGAGAAGGGCGTAAAGTACGCCTGTGTCGTCAACGACATGCACCGCGCGGCCGGCCGTTCGGGTGTCGGCACGGTGATGGGTTCCAAGAACCTCAAGGCCGTGGCGATCCGTGGCACCAAGGGGGTCAACGTTAAGAATCC
>CEUN01181773.1_pt1 | contig 23116 bp, 24 predicted proteins | sample 361501 | NCBI WGS metagenome assembly CEUN01 (sample SAMEA2622801, study PRJEB7988) | marine metagenome | biome: marine biome (ENVO:00000447); feature: marine epipelagic mixed layer (ENVO:xxxxxxxxx); material: "saline water (ENVO:00002010), including plankton (ENVO:xxxxxxxx)" | depth 120 m | reverse complement strand
CCGCTCGGTCCCGCCCGCTTCGAACTTCTTGAAGCGGTTGCCGAATTAGTGGAGGACTTATGAAGCTTTATATGGTGCCGCTCGCACCCAACCCCACCAAGGTGATGTTGTACATCGCGGAACGTGAAGAACTTGGTACGGACATGGGTATCGAGCAAGTCATCGTCAACACGGTCAAAGGTCGCCACAAAGAGCCGGAACACCTCGCGCGTAATCCGTTTGGCACGGTGCCCGCGTTTGAACTGGACGACGGGCGCTTCATCGTGGAATCACTTGCCATCATCAGTTACCTGGAGGACAAGTTTCCGGAGGGAGCCTTGCTGGCCGGCACCCCGGAAGACAAAGCCATTGCCAGAGACATAGAGCGGGTAGTGGATCTGCGTATCGCCCGCGCGATGGGCGGCTTCGCACACGCGACCAACTCCCCGCTTGGCCGTGCACCCGATCCCGAATTGGCCGCAACACTGCTGCAGGACTTGCAGACGCCACTCAACTACCTGGAAGATTTACTCGGTGACGGACGCCCGTTGCTGACGGGAGACGGCGTCTCGATCGCGGACTTCACATTGCAGGCATCTCTCCAGTTTGTGCGCTTCGTGGACGCGGATGTCATGGGCGAGCGGCCGCTGCTGCGCGCTTGGGATGAGCGGTATCGCGCCCGTTCCGCAGCCCAGAAAATTCTGAAATGGTAATGTGAAATGGCTATCAAAGTTGAAGGCTCACTGACACCGCGCGCGGGCGCGGGCACGACACAAATCGCCGAACAGGCGAGTCTGCTGGAAGAACTTGGATTCGACCGTGCGCTCACGGCTGAGACCAGTCGTGACCCGTTTTTTCCCCTGGTACTGGCCGCCGATCGGACGCAACGCCTGGAGCTTGGCACTAGCATCGCCGTTGCATTTGCGCGCAATCCGATGATTGTCGCGGCCGCCGCACAGGACTTGCAGGTCTACTCGGGCGGTCGTTTCCGGTTGGGCGTAGGCTCACAAATCAAACCGCACATCACACGTCGATTTGGCATGCCGTGGTATGGCGCCGCAAAACAGATGCGCGAGTTTATCGAAGCCATCCGTGCGATTTGGGATAACTGGTACGATGGCAAGCCGTTGGATTTCCAGGGCGAGTTTTATCACCACTCGCTGATGACACCGGAATTCACGCCAACCACCGAAGGGCTCGAACGCCCGCCCATTCTGTTGGCGGCTGTCGGTCCGTTGATGCTGAAGACGGCCGCTGAAGTGGCCGACGGCCTGATCGTGCACCCGTTTTGCACCGAGCGGTATCTGAAGGAAGTGATCGTCCCGCGCCTCGAGCCAGCGTTAACTGAACGCGGTATGACATTGCAGGACTTCGAGATTCAGTACCCAATCTTTATCGCGACCGGTGAGACCGAAGAAGAAGTTGCCAATGCCAAGGCCGGCATCAAGCGTCGTCTGGGTTTCTACGGCTCAACACCGGCGTACAAGCCCGTCTTGGATCTACATGGTTGGGGCGATCTGCAGCCGGTCTTGCGCCGCATGACCAAAGAGAATCAATGGGACCAGCTGGCCAACGAAATTTCGGACGAGATGGTCGAGACTTTCGCCGTCGTCGGCGAACCGGCCGAGGTGGCGCGCCAGGTGCGTGCCCGAGTTGACGGTATTGCTGACAGCGTCACGCTGGACCCGCGGCAATCGCCGGATGTGTTGGCTGCGCAGATGGCGGTACTGCGAGCGTAAGCGATCAGGCCACCACCGCAGCACAGCAATAGCGGTAACATAGCCGCGACAGAGTAGCGACCAGACGGCTAGGGAGCACGGAGTGAATTTCGACTTTTCTGAAGAACAAGAGCTGCTACGCGAACAAGCCCGCCGCATGCTGGCGGACCGCGACGCGCTCGGGCGCTCGCGTAAGTCACTCAACGAGGATGGCGTATTCGACGCCGAGTTGTGGCACGAGATGGCAGAGCTTGGCTGGCTGGGCACCGCGCTACCGGAAGAATACGGCGGGGCCGGCTTGAGCTATGTGGACCTGTGCGTCATCGCCGAAGAGCTGGGTCGCGCCAATGCCGCCGTGCCGTTCGCATCGACCGTTTATATCTTGGCTGAAGCCATTCTCAGGTTTGGCAACGAGGAACAGAAACAACACTGGCTGCCAAAGATAGTGGCAGGCGATGTTGTTGGCGCTTTCGCAACGGCCGAGGGCGCCGGGCCCGTCACCGAATCGCGCGTCCAGGCGAGTGTTGCCGCGGGGCAATTGACCGGCAAAAAAGTGGCCGTCGCCGATGGCGTTGATGCTTCGCTGCTGCTGGTATTGGCGAAGGAATCAGGTAAGCCCGGGTTGTACCTGGTGCAGGCGGACGCTGATGGGGTCGAGACGACCGCGGTCAAGATGAACGACCGCTCACGCCCTGCCAGTGCTGTCACCTTTACCGGTCCAAAAGCAGAAGCGCTCACGACCGAAGACGGATGGGACGCGTATCAAACGCTATTGGACCGGGCCGCGATTCTGGTTGCGTTTGAGCAGGTTGGTGGCTCGCAGGCGTGCCTTGAGATGGCGCGCGACTATTCGCTGGAGCGGTATGCATTCGGGCGGCAGATCGGCTCATTCCAGGCCATCAAACACAAGCTTGCCGACGTCTATGTGGCTACGCAAATCGCGCGCTCGAACGCGTATTACGGTGCCTGGGCATTAAACGCGGACGCGGCGGAACTACCGATTGCGGCGGCGACAGCACGCGTCGCTGGCTGCCGTGCATTTGAGCTCGCGTCAAAAGAGAACATCCAGACTCACGGCGGTATGGGCTTCACCTGGGAGCTTGACTGTCATTTGTATTACCGGCGCGCCAAGAATCTTGGCCTTGCCCTGGGCTCCGCTCGGCTGTGGAAAAACCGATTGGTTTCACAGCTCGAGACGCGCAACGTCGCCTAATTGGAGGATCGATCGGATGGATTTTGCAGATACCCCGGAAGAAGCCGCCTTCCGTCATGAGGTACAGGCTTTTCTCAGTGCCAATGCGGAACTGAAGAGCGCTGAAAACTCCGCGTTGCCATCGGTGGATGTACAGGAGCACGTTGCCCGGGCCAGAGCGTGGCAACGCAAGAAATATGATGCCGGTTTCGCCGCGATCACGTGGCCGGAAGCCTTCGGTGGGCGCGCGCTATCGCCCATTTTCCAGGTGATTTATCAACAAGAAGAGTCTCGCTACCTGGTGCCCGCGGGCGTCTTCGAGATTGGCCTTGGCATGTGTATCCCCACGCTGATGAAACACGGCGATGCGGAACTCGCAAAACCCTATGTTGAACGCGCTCTTAAAGGTGAGGAGATCTGGTGTCAGCTGTTCTCCGAGCCGTCAGCCGGGTCTGACCTGGCCGGGTTGCGCACGCGCGCCGTGCCTGATGGGAACGACTGGGTGATAAACGGCCAGAAGATCTGGACATCCGGCGCACACTTCTGCGACTACGGTGTGCTGGTCACGCGCTCCAATCCAGACGTGCCCAAACACATGGGCCTCACGTACTTCTTCCTGAGCATGCATTCTGAAGGTGTTGAGATTCGGCCGATCCATCAGATCTCCAACGAACGCAACTTCAACGAGGTCTATTTCACCGATGTGCGCATCCCGGACGGGCAACGCTTGGGGGAGATTGGACAGGGCTGGCAGGTTTCCTTGACCACGTTGATGAACGAGCGGCTGGCCGTGGGCGGCCCGCGTCCACCTGATGTCGAAGAGATCTTTCGGCTGGTGCGCACGCTCGAGTTGGACACCGGGCCCGCTATTGAAGACGCGGCCGTGCGCGAACGCCTGGCCGACTGGTATGTAGACCAACAAGGCCTCAAGTACACGCAGTTCCGCACGATGACCGCCCTGTCGCGCGGTCAGACGCCGGGACCCGAGGCGTCTATTGGCAAGCTGGTCTCCGCGCGCAAGATGCAGGAGATCTCGATGTTCGGCCTTGACTTGATGGATCAGGCTGGCGCCATGGACGACCCTGACGTCGCTCCGATGGACGGCATATTTCATCTGGGCATGATGCGTTCACCGGCCATGCGGATCGCCGGCGGCTCCGATGAGATTCTGCGCAACATCATCTCCGAGCGCGTACTCGGAATGCCGAGTGATATCCGCGTGGACAAAGACGTGGCATTCCGGGACCTGCCATCGGGCAAGCGCTAGTCAGAGCTGGAGCGATGCTGGGTTAGCGCTGGTCGGTCGGCCAGCGCCACCACAACCAGGCGGTTACAGCAAAACCCAGCAAGCCATAGGCGGACAACGTCCAATGCACGTTACTCCACTCGATGAGGTAGCCGCTCGCCAGTAATCCGATCGGCAGTCCAAATACCGCAAGTTGGCGCACGCCCATGATGCGTGCGCGGAGCGGCAGCGGTATTGCCAACAGCAGGCTCGATGCCATCGGCACCATCGTGAAGCTGGATACAAAGCCGATGAGCGCCAACATCGGGATACCCAAAGCGGCCGTCTCGACCTGTGCGAACACCGTCATCAATGCGTGCCAGAGGAGCGCGCTCGCGAGCATCACAGGCTGCGGGCGAAAGTAACGATTGGTCACGCTGATGACCAGCGAACCAACCAGGGCGGCCCCTGCAAACACGGCCGCCATCAGGCCCAGACCAGTCTCATCCAGCCCGTACACGTCGCGCGCGATCAGCGGCAACAATCCGCCCGTGATCGATAACAGCGTCACGTTGACCAGAAACGCCAACAACAAAATGCTGCTGACGTCAGGCGCCTTGCCGAGGTACGCGAGACCCTCGCGGATACCCGCCCAGGCGCTTTCGACCGCGGAGGCCCGTGGCGCCGGGTCGCGTGCCTTGAATGTCAGCGCGACGCAGATGAGATAGAACGCCACGACAATCGCGTAAGCCTGGCCCATGCCCAGCCACGCCATCAGCCCGGCACCTGCGATAGCGCCGACCATACGCGAGCTGTCGACAGAGGCCCTGGAAAAACTCATCGCGCCGGTCAGCATGCCGGACGGCACGTTGTCAGCTACCAACGATTGTCTGAGCATCATGTCTGCCGGACGCAGAAGTCCCGAGATGGTAGCGATGGCAAACACGATGATCGGGTTAAGCACCTCCGTCAGGCTCAACATCATCAGGATTGCCGCTAACAGCGCAAAAGTCGTGCGAATAGCAATCAACAGCATTTTGCGCGAGACCCGGTCGGCATAGGCACCAATAAACGGTGAGACCAACGTCCCGCCAAAACGCAGGGCACCAAGCAGCGCGAGCAGCACGGGAGAGTCCGTCGACACCAACACATACCAGGCGAGAATTAATACCTCCATCTCGACGGCCCAGGCGACCAACAGGTCAGCGCCAAACTGGTAACGAAAGCTGGTAACAGAGAACGCGGCAAAGGTGCCCGGAGGGGTCTCCGAATTTGAGGCGTCCGCGCTCAAATCGCCCACGCCCGAAACAGCCTTGCCGGCAACGACCGCACCACAATTGATCCCGTTCGTAGGGCCGATATCCTGGCCCTCCTACCTGTAACCCCGCTCTCCGAGCCCTTGGCGTCTGGGCCCTTGCCATCTCGAGTCGCAGCTTGCTGGCGTGTCATGGCGCGCGACCAGATTAAATTTGCGAGTATCCCGAGCCCAGCGTGTCGATGCCGCGTCCACGGCCTGATTCAATCCAGCCAAATTCCTGCAGCACCTGTTGGCTATAGGTGACTTTGCCGTTGACCCGCTCTACGGGCTCGGTCGCGAGCAGCAATGCGGCACGTGCCATGATTTCCGGATGCTCGCCTTTCGGGTCATCCATACCGGTCACCAGCTTGTGATGAACGGTGCCCGGCGTTGGCACGACCTGCGATGGCGACAACGCGCTAACGGCGATGTTGTTATCAGCCGCCACTTCTTCCGCAAGTCCCTGCGTAAACCGCTCGAGGGCGGCTTTGGTCGCGCCGTACATCGTGCCGCCGCGAGATTGAGTCTCGTATGGTCCGCTGCCTGGCCCAATGGCCGCGCCGGAGCTGATGTTCACGATGGCGCTGTGACCGCCCGGTGTGCGCATATCCGGCAATATGAGCTTGGACAGATAAAACGGAGCGTGCACGTTGATCTTGAAGCATCGCACCCAGCGATTGGACGGATATTCCGCGATAGGCAGGTAGTAGTTCAGCGCCGCATTGTTGACGAGTACATCGACCGGACCGAAGGCGGTGTGGGCAGCGCTAATCAGCGCCTCGCAGCCAGGCTCTTCCGAAATGTCGACTGCAACCGCCTGCGCCTCACCACCCGCATCGCGAATGTTCTGCACAGTGCGCTCGAGAGAGCCTTCCAGCATCTTGTGGTCGCCCTCGGTGAGGGTACGCGCTGCGCAGGTGACGCGCGCACCTTCAGCAGCAAACAGCTCCGCAATCGTCTGGCCAATGCCGCGGCTCGCGCCCGTGACTACCACATGTTTGTCAGTCAGCTTTCCCATTATCGTTTCCTCCTGGATTGATGTGCTGACCATACCAGGGCGTGGCCTCGGGACAAATTGACTCGATATGACCAACGGGTCAGCATGCTCATTTGTCATATAGCTTGAGGGGCCAATCCTATGCGTTTTGGCGTGTTCTACGAACTACAACTGCCCCGTCCCTGGAACGATGGCGACGAGTACCGCTTGTTCAAAGAAGCGTTGGAACAGGTTGTGCTGGCCGACAAGCTTGGCTTCGATTACGCATGGGAAGTTGAGCACCACTTTCTGGACGAATACTCACACTCCTCGGCGCCGGAAGTGTTCCTGGCCACGGCCGCTGGACGCACACGACGCATTCGCCTCGGTCATGGTATTCGCCAGGTGATCCCGAACTACAACCACCCAGCGCGCACGGCCGAGGGGCTCGCAACCCTGGATCTGTTATCTGACGGCCGGGTCGAGTTTGGCATCGGCGAGGGCGCCACCCGCCTGGAACTGGGTGCGTTTGGGATCGCGGCAAGAAGCAAACGCGCGTTGGCGCTCGAATCCGCCGAGCAGATTTGCAACATGATGGTGCTGACGCCGTACCCGGGGTTTGAGGGCGAAGGCTTCACAATGCCTTGCCGCAACGTGCTGCCAAAACCCCTCCAGGACCCGCACCCACCGTTGTGGATGGCGTGCACAAACCGCGACACGATCAAAGTTGCCGCGCGTAACGGCATCGGGGCACTGGCGTTTTCTTTCCTGAACCCGGAAGAGGCTCGCACCTGGTCCCAGATCTACTACGACATCATCCGTTCGGAAGAATGCGTGCCGCTCGGCTGGTCGGTCAACGCCAACCTGGCGATGGTGTCGGCGTTCTCGATGCACGAGGACCGCTCCGAGGCAATTCGTCGAGGCCAGGACAACTTCGAGTTCTTCCGTTACTCACAACAACGGCTAGTGGCCGAAGACTTCGTACCCGGCTTCAGCAACATGTGGGAAGACTTCCTGGAAAAACGTGGTGACGCGTCTGACCGACTGATTCAGGCGGCGTTGGCGCGCGCGGAATATGACGGCAATGGCATAGGTACGCCCGACGACATGCGCAAACACCTGCGGCAATTCCAGGAAGCAGGCGTTGACCAGTGCATCTTCCTGCAGCAAGCCGGGAAAAACTCGCATCGAAACATTTGTGAGGGACTGGAGCTGTTTGCAGAAACAGTGATGCCGGAATTCTCGGCGGACGTTGAAGAGCGCGAAGCCAGGAAGGCGGCTGAACTGGCGCCGTTTATCGAGGCTGCATTGGCGCGCAAGAACTACATGCAACCGATCGAAGAGGACGAAGTGCCAGTTGTGAAGGCCTCGGTTAAAGCCGCGTCCTTTGATGCGCTCGCACAACGCAAAACGAAGGTGGCAAGCTGATGGCGCTCAAACTTGGACTGATGCAGGGCTATTGGGGCGCTCAACCGCCGGCGAACCTGATCGAAGTGGCGCAGCGCGCAGAAGCGCTCGGCTACTGGGGCTTTTTCACAGCCGAAGCCTATGGCCAGGATGCGTTGACACCGCTCGCGTGGGTTGGCGCACATACCAAAACGATCAAACTCGGGACGGCTATCGTGCAGTTGTCCGCGCGCACCCCAACCGCAACGGCCATGCACGCATTAACCCTAGACCACCTGACCGGCGGTCGTCTGTTATTGGGCCTGGGCGTATCCGGCCCGCAAGTGGTGGAGGGTTGGTACGGCCAACCCTTTGCAAAGCCACTTGCGCGCACCCGTGAATACATCAACATCATCCGCCAGGTGCTGGCACGCCAGGAACCGGTCTCCAACCCAGGGCCCCATTATCCGATCCCGTATCCGGAAGATGCGCAAGGGTCGTGGGGATTGGGCAAACCCCTCAAATCCATCACCCACCCGTTACGTGCGGACGTGCCCATCTTCCTCGGCGCCGAAGGCCCTAGGAACGTGGCGATGGCAGCAGAAATTTGCGACGGCTGGTATCCGCTGTACTACTCCCCCACACGCGAACATGTATACGCCGAGTCCATCAAGAACCGCAAAGACGATTTCGAAATCATCTACCCGATGCAGATGCATGTTACGGACGACATTGATGCGGGTCGTTTGCACGTGAAAAAGAATCTCGCGCTTTACGTGGGCGGCATGGGTGCCCGCGACCGCAACTTCCACAACGAGTTGATCGCGCGCATGGGTTTCCCGGAAGCGGCCAAGGAGATTCAGGATCTTTATTTGAGCGGCAAGAAAGCAGAAGCCGTCGCGGCCGTGCCAAATGAGCTGGTGGATGAAGTGGCGCTGGTTGGGCCAAAAGACCGCATCAAACAACAGCTGGCGGCGTGGGAAGACAGTGCCGTGACCGGTCTGTTGGTGTGGCCCAAATCGGACGAGGACTTGAGCTTGTTTGCTGAGCTGGTCCTGGAGTAACGCTTCAGGTGAGCGTTTGCAGCAACGCTTGTGCGGCTTGGTAGTCTGGAAGATCATGGCCTTCAGCGGCCGCCGCAAACGGTTTTTGTAGCACCACACGTGCTTGATCAACATCGCCCAAATCCTGCAAGAGGCGGGAGAGATCCGTCGCTGTGCGCAGTTCCAGAGAGCTCGCGCCTTGCTCTCTCACAAGCGTAAGCGCTTGCTCAAGAGTCGCCTGCGCTTCACTACGCTCGCCCGTGGCAAGCAACGCTCTTGCTTTCAAGCGCAAGGATTCAGGTTTGTAGAAGAACTGCTGCGTCTCATAACACATCGTTTCCACTTTCGACGCGTAGAGCAAAGCTGACTCGACATCCCCTTGCAAAAGGTAGCCGCCCGATGTCACCTGGAAGGCGACGGGTATGTGTTGTCGCGAGCCCGTGGCCATAAAGCCTTCGGCGCCACGCTTGACCGTCTTGACGCCGCGCTCCGCATCACCGGCGCGAATCTCACAGATGCCAATGCCCCACAACAACATGTTGGCCCAGAATCGACCGCCACTGCGTCGGGTGAATTGATCCAACTCCGATGCCGAACGTTCCACCAGGTCCGGGTCGTTTCTGAAGATCCCAAGCAGCACGCGCCAAACCAGCGTGTGGCAGACGGTATTGGGATTGACACGACTCACGTCCAACTCAGCGTGGTTTTTGTTGGACAGTTGTATTGATGCGTCCGGGCGACCCATCGCCCATTCCACGTGCGTCAGGTTCGATACGGCGGTAATGGCGGGGTCGTGACCGAAGCCCCCCGGTCCTGCCTCGATGGCGGACCGCAGTCGCAACACTTCTTTAAGCGTTGCAAGCGCGCCGCGCAAATCGCCAACCAGAAGTTGACTGGTGGACAACAGACGCAGCGTGCTTCCGCGTGCCCAGTCGACACCCAGCGGCTCCACCTTCCGCAGGAAGGCCTGAGCAGTCTCGAGCGACAGCTGGGACTGCCCGGCAATCGTATCAACCACGTGCTGCCCATAAAACGAACGGCACTTCTCCTCCAAACTGCCTACCCGTTCCGACAACTCCGCGGCACGCCTGAAGGTGCTCGCAGTCTCGGGCGCCGCACCACCCACCGCGCCAACCTGCGCCTGGCCGAGCTTCAGCAAGACATCAAGCTCATAACGCTCGGACTGATCGTTCACGCCTAAAGACGCATACAGATCGATCGCATGTTTGTACTGACGCGCGGCCTCCGCTTGTGCGCTCTCTTCGCTCGAGTGATCGCCGGCGCGTTCCCATGCATGTACTGTGGCCAGCGTGTCGCCCGCTTCCTGCAGGTGCCTCGCACGGAGTTCGGGCGGCGCATTTTGGTCGTCTTGGGCGCTTAAGTAGTCGACGTAGGCGCGATGCAGGCGCCGGCAGTTGTCGCGCAGTAACGAGTCGTAGGTTGTGTCCCTGAACAACGCATGCCTGAACTCGTACGTGCCGTCCATACGGACGTGGACCAGTTGATCTGACTGCAACTGCTCGACGGCGGCGGCCAGGCTGTCGCGCGAACGCGCGACCAGTGCCTGTAATGCGTCGAGTGTAAAGTTGCGACCAATCACCGCAGCCGCCTGCGCAACCTCGCGACTGTCCCCGAGTCGGTTCAGGCGCGCGGTGAGCGAGTCACGCAGCGACGACGGCACGGCTGCGTTACCGTCAGCCGCCAGCAAGTGTTTGGTGACTTCCTCGACAAACAGCGGGATACCGTCCGCGCGGTCGATAATTTGCGCAACCGCCGCGTCCCACAGTGACTCGTCACCGATCAGATTCTGAACAAACTCGGTCGTGTCGCGCCGGCTCAGGTTATGCAGACGGTGTGTTTGAGCATGCGACTCGGCTTCCCAGGTCGGCTCGAACTCGGGGCGTCCGGTCATCAGGAACAGCACGGGTTTGTCACGACACGCCACGATCATGCGGTGCAAAACTTCTAGCGTCGTCGGGTCCGCCCAGTGCAAATCCTCAACGACATACAACACCGGGCGCTGCGCGGAGAGCGCAATCACCAGTTCGATCTGCGCCTGTACGGTCTCCTGTTTCAGGCGATCGGGCGGCAGGTCGTCAGCTGCACCTTTCGGTGACGCAATTCCCACGAGACGGGCGAGCACGGGAACGTAGCGATCGACATCCAGGCGCAGGTCCCGCAACACGCCACGCAGACGCTCAAGCGCCCTGGCATCTCCTTCCGTATTCGCGCGCAACAGGTGACGCAGCTGTTCGCGTGCCGGGAAGTTGGCCGTCGATTGATACAACGAGGAGCAGTGCCATTGCACTGACGACCGGGCGCCACGCGCGATCTTCGCTTTGAAGGCACGAATCAAGCGGGACTTACCCAAGCCTGCTTCACCCCGTAACAAAACCGCCTGCGACTCACCTTGCACAACGGCCTCCCAGGCGCGGCGCAACAGCGCGATACGCGGATACCGGTTCGGCAAACCCTTTGAGCGACAGCGGCCCCGTTGGCTGTGTCTCCATTCGCCCGCGTAACAAACGCATTGTCGTGTCTGACAACACCACCGTGTCAGGCTCCGCCGCACCCTGCAGCCGCGCCGCCAGGTTTGCAGTAGCGCCCACGACGGCAGCCTCTTCGGACGCGCCTTCGCCAACAATATCGCCATCCAGCACCGGGCCTGTGGCGAGCCCTACACGCACTTTCAGACTGGCGGCCACGTTGATGGATTGGACATTTTCGACAACGGCGAGGCCCGCCTGCACCGCGCGGATGGGACCATCTTCGGCGGCCGTGGGATAACCAAAATAGGCCAGCAGTCCGTCACCCATGTAACGGGCAACGTATCCGTTGCTGGCCTTGATCGCATCCGTGGCCGAAGCCTGAAACGCGTTGATAATTTCGCGATAGTCCTCAGCATCGTGCGTGTCGGACAAAACCGTCGAGTTAGCCAGGTCGCAGAACATCACGGTTAGCTGCCGGTTCTCGGCAGAACGCCCCTGCACTTCCGACACTTCGACTGGCAGCGGCGTCACTTCTGATGATGCAGTGCCGAGCTCAGCGATGCCTTACAGGACTTTTTTGCGTGCGCCTAACGGCACGCCCAGTTCCTTGAGATCGTCGTTATCGAGATGCGGCAACACCGACCAGTCAACCTCAGCTTCGGCAAATGCCTCGATGTACTTAGCGAGGCCGCGCGCCGACAACCACTGACCTAACTCATCCATTTCTGCTGCCGCCAGGAACTTACTTGATGCCTGACCAGGCGGTTGGCCGCGTGAGTTTGTTCTCCTGGCTCACGACCAACCCCTCCGTGCGCGCCATGTAGTCGTCCCAGGCGGGGTCGGCATTGCGGGCGGCGCGTTTGCGCTCGAGATCCGCGAGGCTGTCAAAGCCCCACAAATGGACAACCTGATGCAGTTGACCATGCTCGGTCACAAAATAACCGAGCGGGTCACCGAGATGCCGGCGTTGTACCGGCAATCCATACTCTTCGAAGAGTTTCAGGTACTCGCCCATCTTGCGCGGCACAATTTGATAGATACGAACGTCAACGATCATTCGATAGCTCCCCTGTCGCTTACAGGCTCAGTCGACATACTCGACGCCGCGCGCTTCAAACTGCGCCGGATCCCATAGCCGCTTCTTCTTGCCGGCTTTAACAAGCTTCTCTGTCGCCGCTTCAGCCTTGTCGATTGCATCCAGCGCTTTGGCTATCTCGACGGCGTTTTCACGCGGCACAACCACAACACCATCCCGGTCGCCAACGATGATGTCACCCGGATTCACGACGATACCGCCGATGGTGACCGCTCCGTTTACAACACCAGGACCATTACGGTAGCCCGCGTTGGGGCTCAAGCCACGTGCGAACGTGGGTGGCCCCATTTTTTCGATGCCAGCGGCGTCGCGAACCAGGCCATCCGTCACCACGCCTACAGCGCCTTGTTGTTTGGCAATCGCCGCCCAATGGTCGCCAACCACGGCACCGCTTTCGTCGTTACCAGTCTCTATGACCAACACATCGCCCTTCTTGACGTAATCGATCATTGCCATCGCCGCGAGGTTATCGCGTGGACCACCGCTCGCCGTGATAGCAACACCAGCAAACTTGTGTTTCGGGTTGATGCCTTTGATGGAATAGTGCAGGCAACCAAAACCTTGCTGCGCGTCCGCAATGAAGCTGGTCTGAGCCTTGGCAAACCGACGGACCAGGCGCAACGGTGCCCGTTGGATGTTGGTGTGGATGATGAGAGCCTTCGGGTCGCCGATCATGGCTGCGTGATTCCTTCGAGTTGGGTGCGTTTCGCAGTGTACGGAACTCAACGTCGGTGAACCATCTTGCCGCGACGAGACCGCGCAACCCCCCGTACAATAGCGGCGCCATTGACCACGGCGGAGCAGACGCCGCATCCCAGGAGACCAACCCCGTGGCACTTCTCGAACAACTTATCGACATCGTGTGCGCAAAACGCTGTCGACTGATGCTGCCCGAGAGCACGGATGCGCGCGTACTGAGCGCAGCCGACAAACTCCGTACGCTGGATATGTGCACGGTGCAACTGGTTGGTGACCCTCAAGCCATCAACCGCGCGGCGGGCGAAGCAGGTGTCAATCTGACGGGGTTTGAAGTCATCGACCCGGCCGCTGATCCGCGACTCGATGAACTGGCCGCAACATTCCATGCACGACGCCCGAAGGTCCCGCTGGAGAAAGCACTCGAGTTGATGCATCAGCCAATGTTCTATGCGGCCAGCCAGCTACGCGATGGCGATACGGACGCAGTGGTTGCGGGCGCCGTATTGGAGACGGCCCGGGTGATCGAATCAGCCTTGTTCTGCGTGGGTCTCGCGGAAGGTATCAGCACGGCCAGCAGCTACTTCGCGATGGAATTCATGGCGCCCCATCCGCGCGCGGGTCAGACACTCATCTTCGCCGACTGTGGTGTGGTCATCGAACCCAATGCCGAACAGTTGGCCGAAATAGCGATTGCCACCGCCAGCAGTGCGCGCGCGCTTCTACAGAGCGAACCCAAAGTGGCGTTGTTGTCTTTTTCCACCAAAGGTAGCGCAAAACATCCGTCGGTCGAGAAGGTGCAACAAGCATTGGCGCTCGTACGCGAACGCGCGCCGGAGCTGTTAATCGACGGCGAGTTGCAGGTGGACGCGGCCATCAGCCCGGCTGTTGCGCAACGGAAGGTTGGGCCTGACAGCCAAGTAGCCGGCGAAGCGGATGTGTTTGTCTTTCCGGACATCAACGCTGGCAACATCGCCTACAAGCTGACCCAATACCTGGGTGGCGCCAACGCTTACGGTCCCATCATGCAAGGGTTCGCCAAACCCATCAGCGATCTTTCGCGCGGGGCCAACGTTGACGATATCGTGATGACGGCCGCGATCACGATGGCCAGCGCAGACTAGTTACACATCACGGGTCGCTGTAGTCAATCTGCTCAGCACGAATGTGCCGCCACGTGGTGTCCTGCGCCTGTTCTTCGAGAAAGTGTGCACCCATGCTCACGCTTCTTGGTGTCAGCAGGAACAGACGTGTGCTGCGCCAATCGAAGCCCAGGTCCAAAATGACAACGGCGCCAACACCATCCAGGTTCATCGGTACGGGGCGTCCGCCACGCGCGGTCCCAAGCGCTTCTTCCACCAACATACCCAGCTGGCAGAAAACTCCGTAGGTGCCCTGCTCACGGGCCACACGCAACACGCCCGGCGCCCGCGGGTCGGCGCCATGTAGTGGAATACCGTAGCCAGGGACGCGCTCGCGGTTGTTTGTGGCTTCCGTCACGATATCGCGCGCAATAGCGCGCAGCTTGTCATCATCGTTCGCCACGGCCGCAGGACCACCAGCCGCATCAACATGGCGCACCAGGGTGCATCCAAGTTGCTCACCCAGGCCACCCATACGGTCACCAAACGCACCTACACCTGCGGCTACGGCCGCCTGAATAGACGTACCGTACGAGGCATAACACCGAGCGATCATCGAAGGCGGCGCAATGCCGTGTTCCACTGATGCCACGAGCAGCGCATCCAGCACGTTGCGCTCCGCGTCGCTCGGCAGGCGACTTTGCAGCATCAGGAACATGACGTCAGCGAAGGTAATGGAACCGATCAACTCGCTCAGTTTGTGCCCCCGTACGATGATCTCTTCTTCATCGTCATTACTGACGACTTTGCAGATCGACGTCTCCCAATGCGTTACGTCACGTGTTGCCATGCGAATACCTCAAACGTTTTGCAAAAAAGCCTGTTTGTCAGAAGAAAGCCAGCGTGGCTTTCAGGGCCGCGTCATCGCCGAGCGGCGTGACGATCGGCAGATTCGCCTGACAACCGCCCATCCGCACGGCCGTGCCCAGCGGTAGCGAGCTGCCGTCGCCAGCGATACAGACGTCTGGACTGACACCGTCCAGCAGCAGCTCACCATCACGACCAAGCCAGACCGCCTTGGTCAATCGCAGGACATGCTCGCCGTGACCACGGTACACCTGTGCCGCCACCGCTAGACCACGCGACCGTGAGCCAAACAAACCGGCGCGCTCGTTGACGCGCAACGTGTATGCCAGCATTTCCGCGCCACCGCGCGTGTTGCCGTCCATCAGCACCGCGATCGCAACACCGACAGCGGCTTCCCCTAGGCTCGCTCGCAAGCGCTGCGGCAGTCTCTGAGAGTGCCTGGTCATCGAGCCGCGTCGGGCGTAGATAAAGCACTTTGCCAAATCTCTCGGTGACTAACGCGCCGGGCACCGGTGTCGCTATGAACCCCGACTGGCTGTCGATCTGGACGGCAAGTGCCTGCTGGCACCAGCTACCGGATGGGTGGGTCTGCATCAGTGCGCGCAGCGAAACGTCGTTGGCACCTGGATACGCAAAATAATGCGTATCCAGCGCCTCGCACAGCCGAACACCCGCGTCCGCCCCCGCGGCATTGGCTGCCCGCAACAAAAACGCGACCTGACTCGAGAGCGATGCGAGCAACAAGCACGCGCACAACCAGGAAGCGCGCACCGGGGAGGTGGGCCGTCGGCATGTGGGTAGTTCAGGTAACAAAGTTGTGCACGAACAACGGCAAATGAACTGCAGTGATAACATTGGCCAATAGAAGATTCCAGCCAAGCAGATTCCAGGATTCACGGATATGAGCGCCCAACCTGACATCGCATCAGCCCCTATTGCACCAGAGTTTATCGACGCGTTGCGTGCCATCGCCGACGACCGCGTCAGCACGGCAATGGCGGTGCGCGAACATCACGCCCAGGACATGTCCTATCACAAGTCCATGCCGCCGGATGCAGTTGTATTCGCCCATTCCACGGAAGAAGTGAGTGAAGTTGTAAAGCTGTGCGCGCAATACAAGGTACCGGTAGTGCCTTTTGGTACCGGCACCGCACTAGAAGGTCATATTCCCGCGCTGAAGGGCGGCGTTTGCATCGACGTCAGTCAGATGACAGCCGTCCTCGAAGTGAACGCCGAAGATCTCAACTGCCGCGTGCAAGCGGGGCTGACGCGTAAGGCACTGAACGAGCACCTGCGTGATACCGGGCTCATGTTCCCGATCGATCCTGGTGCTGATGCGTCTATTGGGGGCATGTCCGCGACCCGCGCGTCAGGCACCAACGCCGTGCGTTATGGCACGATGCGGGAGAACGTATTGGGGCTCACCGTGGTACTGGCAGACGGACGCATCATCCAGACGGGTGGTCGGGCGCGTAAATCGGCCGCGGGTTACGACCTGACCCGATTGTTTGTGGGCAGCGAGGGCACGCTAGGCGTTATCACCGAAATTCAGCTGAAACTGCACGGCATCCCGGAAGCCATCTCGTCGGGGGTGTGTTCGTTTCCGTCGTTGGCCGATGCAGTTAACACCGTCATCATGACTATCCAGATCGGCGTGCCGGTCGCGCGCATCGAGTTGTTAGACGACGTGCAGATGGATGCCACCAACAAATACTCGGGGCTCGACTACCCGGTACAGCCGACACTGTTTTTCGAGTTTCACGGGTCGGAAGCCGGCGTCAAAGAGCAAGCTGAGACCGTGGGCGAGATTGTAGCGGAACATGACGGCACGGATTTCCGGTGGGCAACGGCGCAGGAAGACCGCAACGAGCTCTGGCAAGCACGACACGATGCTTATTTTGCCTGCAAGTCCATGCGCCCCGGCGACTATGGCGTGATGTCCACGGACGTCTGCGTGCCGATTTCGAAGCTGACGGAATGTATCGTCGATACACGTAAAGACATCGATGAGTTACGTCTGATTGGGCCGATCGTCGGGCATGTTGGCGATGGCAACTTCCACGTAGGACTGGTGATTGATCCCAACGATGAAGACGAGATGGCGCGCGTCCGCGAAATGGGTGACCGGCTCATCGCCCGGACACTGGCGGTCGGCGGCACCTGCACGGGTGAGCACGGCGTAGGCCAGGGCAAGATCAAGTACATGTACGCGGAGCATGGCGAGGCGATGTCGGTCATGCGCCAGGTCAAACGGGCACTGGATCCGGGCAACCTGATGAATCCCGGAAAAGTGCTGGACATGAACTAGTCCCGCGTGATGTCCAACTCGAACACCCCAGCCAACGTGAGGCCCGAAATCTGGCACTTCGGCCGGCCGCAAGTCCGCGGCATGGAGTCCTTGGCAGCCAGGGTAGAGGCGCTTGGGTTTGACGGTCTGGTACTCACAGACTCACAGAATCTCTCACCGGATACCTACATCGCGCTGACCCTCGCAGCCCGAGCGACATCCAAACTCAAGCTCGGGCCCGGTGTCACTAATGCGCTGACGCGCCACCCCGCTGTGACGGCCAGCGCAATCTCGAGCCTGCAGCAGGTGAGCGAGGGCCGCGCCGTACTCGGCCTTGGACGCGGCGACTCTTCACTGTTCAACATTGGCCACAAGCCGGTCAGCCCGGCTGTCTTTGAGCAATACCTGGAACAGGTTCAGGCGTACCTGTCGGGCGAGGAGTTCCTACAAAACGAATATCCGAGCCGGTTACGCTGGTTGGAAGTTGAAGACGCCAAAGTGCCGTTGGACGTTGCTGCGACGGGACCAAGGATCATTGCGATGGGGGCGCGTCTGGCGGAGCGGGTAAGTTTTTCGCTTGGCGCAGACGAGGAGCGCATTCGCTGGGCTATCGAGCATGCTTGCGCCGCAGCCACGCGACCCGGCCTGGAGTTCGGGCTGTATCTGAACGTTTGTGTCGACGACGACGTCGCACGCGCCGGCGAGATGGTGCGCGCCGGCGTTGGTATCTTCGCGCACTTCACCGGCATGCCGGGGGCCACACGTGATCACGTCAAAGCGGGCGATCAGGCGGTATTCGACCGTCTGGGCAACTACGACAAACCGCGCCACGGTCATCCGGATGCAGCCCACGCACAGGCGCTACCGCTCGAGTTCCTTCAGCGCTTCGCCGTTATCGGCCCGGCCGAACACTGCATCGAACGGTTGCGTCAGCTGGTTGCGTTGGGTGTTCGCCGACTCGTGATCATAGGTCCACGGCCTGACCAGTTTGGCGCGCATGCTGAGAGGGCCCTGGAGCGGTTCGCGCGCGAGGTTCTGCCGGCCTTAAAAGCTTGAGCGCAATGAACTGGTTACGCGGAGTAGCCGATCGTCTGATCCTGCTGGCCTGCGTGCTGGCGGGCGGCGCGGTACCCGGTTACCTGTTGCAATACCGGCAACATATTGCGGGGCGAGTGGCCCAGGCACGCGCCGATTTGCAGCCATTTGTTGAGCTGGCGGCGCGATATCACGAGGGCTCGCTGGAGAAACTGATCGCGCATCACAAGAATAGCTCTGACCCGACGTTTCAGGCCGAAGGCGAGGCTATTCGAGCCATTGCGGATGCCGTCAATCTCTATTCGGCTGACCTGGCGGCACTTGGCGGCAACGCGTTTGCCGATCTCTGGTACCTGAGCGGGCGAGCAGATCAGGACGCCCTTGCCAAGACCTGGGATCAGTTTGAGCCCGCGTTTGTATACACCCCGAACGCGTTGCTGGTTGCCGCTATTGTGGGGACGCTTGTGTGGGGCCTCTTCCAGGGTTGTTGGGGTATGAGCCGGAGAATTGTCAGGCGCGGCCGCCGGACCGCCGAGATTGGAGAATATGAACAGTGATAGTCAGAGACTTGGGCGACGTTAAAGCGCGCGGCGCCTATGCGGAGAAACCGGGTGTATTCACCAGCGCACGTTATCTGTTACGCGACGACGGCGTGGGCTTCACTTTGACTCAGACGACGGTTGCGGCCGGGCAATCGCAAGAGATGCAATACAAGAATCACGTTGAGGCCAACCTGATCATCGAAGGCGAGGCAACGCTTGAGGATTTGACGAACGGCAAGACCTATCACCTGAAACCAGGCAGCAAGTACACACTCGACCAGCACGAACGACATCGTCTGACGGCTGTGACCGATGTGCGCATCGTGTGTATCTTCAGTCCCGCCCTGGTGGGCACGGAGATGCATGACGAAGACGGGTCTTACCCGGTCCTTTGATGAGCCCGTAACGACTGTCATGGCCTGCGCATCGAGGCCATGACATGCGGCAGGCGTTTAGCGGCTCTTTTCGATGTACAGGAAGCCAAGACCAGCAGCCGCGCCAATGCCCGTGTTGCCTTCAACGGCAAGCGGTTGCAGCGAGAAATTATCGTTGTTACCGCCAACAAGGACGGCCGCACCGACACCAATGCCAACCGAGGCTGAAGCCTTGCCGCCCACATAACGACCCGCCAGCGTATGTTCGCCAACGACGATCTTGGAAGCGGACAGCACCGTAAATGCAAACGTCTCCTCTTCCTTTTTGAACGTCAGATCCGCGCCGAGCGCAATGCCGGTCTCGCCGATGTAGTACTCCACCTTGCCGATGTCGTCGCGAAACACACACTCCACGTCACTGGTTGAGCGGATGATCAGGTTCACGCGCGTTCCAGGAATCGACTTGCAGGTGAGCACACCAATGCGAGTCCCCTCCGCGGCCGCGGGCGTTATCCATAAGAGACTAAGGCAGGCGACCAGGATGGCGCTCAATCGTGTTATGTACAGCATCCGATTCTCCTCATGCGGACCGTATCCAATCAGTCGAGGTACTTGATGCAACGAAGCAGTTCTTCGTCGTAACCCAGTTTCGCGTAAAGCGGGCGGGCGCGTCGGTTATTGCCGAATACATGCAACGTCATCGTCTGCGCACCACGACTGGCGGCTTCCGCCTCCGCGGCCGACGTCAACGCTTCACCGAGATTCATACGCCGCGCATGCTCGCCAACGATTAGCACCTCCAGATGCGCGCTGGGCGCGTGACTGAGCAACTCCTCACGCATCGTGACAAACGCGAAGCCCAGCAAAGCGTTGTGTTCATCCAACGCCACACGCGCGAAGCTCTGCGGGCGATCGCCGGTAAGCCACTCCTCGATCATGTCACGGTCGCCGTGCCACAGATGTTCGGGCGCGCGCCGCGCTGGAATCTCAAAGCTGGCCAACAACGGCAGCAATGTAACCATGGCTTTACCATGCTCGGGGCCACCAGCAACGATGCGATAGTTCAGTTCAGACATGTCATTCCGCGTCGGTCGCGTGATTCTTGCGTGTTGAGGGGTTCATTGCCGAGTCGGGCCGACTTTGCATACTCCGCGCAAGGTTTTACCACACAAGGTATTGCCGACTCACCGGCAGCCGCGATTGGCGGACCGGAATACAACATACGATGGCGGGGTCCCGTAGTGTGGCAGGACCTCACACCGTTCGTATGTAGCCCAGAGTTCATACCAGTAATACCCTTTACAGCCTTCGGGGTACACAACCGCGCTACTCGTGTAGTCCGCCTCGCCATTCTTACCGTCATAAGCCCAGGTATAGCAAATGTCCCGGATTTCCTGCCCAAAGCGTGCCTTGACATCGGCCCGGAGCTGGGTCTCACAAACGCCGAACTCGGGTTCGGCTGCAACCGCCGCTTATTCCCGCAGCGCATAAGCACAGGCGAAGCCTAAGCCAAGCGCCACAAACAATAGGCCCAACGCCCATTGGTAATCAGTAATGGAGTAGACACGCACGCCATCGACAAGTGCCCCGCTCCAGCGCATGTCTAACACCCCGCCAATGGCGGGCTGAAACAAAGCGCCGGCTCCGGTGACAACGCCATTGATAAGACCGTTTGCGGTGGCACGCAGATGTGGTGCGTTGTGCTCGCGCGCGAACGCAAAGTTCACAATTTGCGAGGACGTGGAAAAGCCCAGCACAAAACAGGCAACACCCGCACCAACAGCACTCAGCGGTGCAAACAACAAATAGGACAGAGCCAAAGCACTCGTACACGAACCGACCATCAGCGGACCGCGGCGGCTGTGGAGCCTATCAGACAACCATCCGGTGAACGGCGCGCCAACCCCCATGCCTGCCAACGTCACCGACGCAATACCCGCCGCCGCCGCACGTTCAAGGTCCAGCGCCTGCTGCAGATACGGAACGCCCCATAGCGCACCAAAGCCCAACAGTGGGCCCGTCACACCCAGACCGGCGATCGCGTTCAGCCAGTTTGATTTGAGCTTCGCGACCTCAACGAGACCTGATAGTGCCGTACGTAACCCGCCGCTCCCGCGCGTCCTATCGCGTACCGTCAGATACAAAGCCAGCGCCAGCGCGAATCCCGCAAGCGCTACACCCACCATGACTTCGCGCCAGTCGTTGCGGTCCACCACGACACGCAATGGTCCCTGACCCACCATGCCGCCAGCCATGCCGCAGCCCATCGCAAGCCCCCCCAGCATCGCGTAGCGCGACGTCGGCAGCCATTGTCCGGCGACCTGAATGGACCCGAGCAGACTGAATGCTGCGCCCGCGCCGATCATGAAACGCGCAAATGACATCAGGAACAGCGAATCCGCCATCGCAAACAGCCACGCGCCTGAAGCGCAGACGGCAGCGGCGATCGTCAGCAAGCGGCGCGGACCAAATCGGTCCAACAAGATGCCAGCCGGAATCTGGCCACCCGCATAGCCATAGAAATAGAACGCCGACAGATGACCGACGATAGCGCCGCCCACACCAAACTCCGACATCAGTTCGTTGATGAGGATGCTTGGGTTGACGCGCAAAACCCACGCGTAGAAGAAGAACCCGGCTGCTAGCCCCCAGGCCAGCCAAGGCAACCACGCGCGTTGTTCGGTAGGACTTTTCACAATCTGATTCTAGTGCGAAGCTTGTTTGATTGGTTGCTAAATTGTTCACAAGGACACCGGCCGCATGATCCCCACCCGCCCCTTCGGCAGCACTGGCCACAACAGCACCGTGACGCTGTTTGGCGGCGCCGCGTTCATGAATGACAGCACCGAAGAAGGCGCCGCCAAGGTGCTCGACCTGTTGCTGGAACACGGCATCAATCATATAGATACGGCACCGCGTTATGGCGATTCGGAAATCCGTATCGGCAAATGGATGCGCGAACACCGCGACAAGTTCTTCCTCGCAACCAAAACCCGGGACCGTGGCTACCAGGCGGCTCGCGACTCCATCCACCGCTCCCTGGAGCGGCTATGCGTCGATCAATTGGACCTGCTGCAACTGCACTCGGTTGGACACCCGACGGATTGGGAGATCGTGTTTGGCGACGAGGGTGCGCTGGAGGCTGTGGTTGAGGCCCGCGAGGCGGGGCTGACCCGCTTCATCGGTATCACCGGCCACGGCTGGGCGGTTCCGGCCATGCATCTGCGCAGCCTGAATCGTTTCGCCTTTGATTCGGTATTGATGCCGATGAACTTCCTGATGCTCAACGACGAGCGGTACGCGGACGATTTCCACAAGGTTCTGGCGCTTGCCAAGCAACGCGGTGTCGCTGTGCAAACCATCAAATCAGTGGCCCGCGGCCCCTGGGGTACCAACGAGAAGGCGCACAACACCTGGTATCAGCCTTTGGAACAACAGGAAGATATCGATCGCGCCATCCACTGGGCCATGTCGTTTGACGACGTATTCATCAACACCGCGGGCGACATCGAGATCCTGCCGCGCGTGCTGGAAGCCGCGCACCGCTATGCCGGGCGCCCCAGCGATGAAGATATGCGGGCGATGGTGGATGACCAACGCATGACCTCGCTGTTTGGCATCATATGAGCGGTCCATCACAGGTGCCGGGGCAGCCTGGCGCACAGATTCGGGTTGCGTCCGATGTCGGTGGCACCTTCACCGACTCGATTGCCTACGACACCACGGCGCGCGAGTTCCGCGTATCCAAGGTGCCCACCACGCCTGATAACCGGGCCGTAGGCACGATTGAGGGATTGCGCGCCGCGTTGACGACACTGGGCCGGTCCGGCGC
>CEUN01156796.1_pt1 | contig 23223 bp, 21 predicted proteins | sample 361501 | NCBI WGS metagenome assembly CEUN01 (sample SAMEA2622801, study PRJEB7988) | marine metagenome | biome: marine biome (ENVO:00000447); feature: marine epipelagic mixed layer (ENVO:xxxxxxxxx); material: "saline water (ENVO:00002010), including plankton (ENVO:xxxxxxxx)" | depth 120 m | reverse complement strand
GGTTGCCGCGCGCACGACTCGGTTTACGCCCATCACCCGACATGGTTTTGAATTTGCCCGTTGGCGCCACGCCACGCAGCAGCCGGGCGACAACCTGCTGGCGCACCAGCAGCGTGTCTGCGCTGATCCAGTGCTCACCACCAGGCCAGCCTTTCACGTTGGGTGGCTCAAACAAGTCCTGCCCAAGCCGACGTAATCCAAACGCAAACTGCCGGGGCGCTGACAACGGCACTTCAAAGACCCGCATCAGTCCAACCACAAACTCGATTGGTGACTTGATGCGCGTGCCCACGTTTCTGACATGCCGAAACTCAGGCATTAACAACATGGCTTCGAGCCAGGGTTTGATGGCGTAGTCGTGGTTTCTCAGGACCTCGGCCAACGTGTTCACGGTTTCCCACGAAGGCGCCGAGCCGACAAACTCAAACCAGAGTTTTGTGCTCAACAATTCCGCCGTTCGTGGTTCCGCCAACAAGATCTTGGCGATGTCGTCAGCGTTGAATTTGCCAGATTCGCCTAGCACTTTCTTGGCGCGTTTGTCGTGCCAGCCGCGGCGAAACAGGAACTCGCCAGTCTTGCGATTGACACTGTTTCCGGACAATGCGCGCGCTACGTCGCGGATATCACGCTCACTGTAGTGGCCTTCACCAAGGGTAAAGAGTTCCAGCAGTTCGCGTGCCAGATTCTCGTTGGGCTTGCCACGACGATTGCGATGGTTGTCCAGATAAATCAGCAGCGCCGGGTCGCGCATCATCGCGCGGAGCAAATCGCCGAAGTTGGTAGTGCCGAATTCGCGGAACTTGAGGTTTTGTTGATACAGAAACTGCGGCACTTTGACCTTCTTGAGCCCTGACGTGAAATGGTTGTGCCAGAACAATGTCATGCGCTCCGTCAGCGGCGACGGCGTGGTCAACATTTCATTTAACCACCATGCACGCAGCTCCACGCCCCATCCGCGCAGCTGCTTCCGGACGCGTGTCTGTTCCTCACGCGGACGTTTACGTAACTTACGGTAGTCCGGCGGTGGCGTGTCAACCCAGCGCGGCGGCGGGGTGACGGGCGTCGTGCGCATGTCGCTGAGAAGTTTCTCCACCGCACCCGGATAGTGCATGTCGGCCAATGTGCGGATTTCCGGGAAGGTGGGATCAAATCCGGTGCGCGCGAGGAGGTGGCGCGCCTCCTTCATCGACATCGCACCCGCCTGAGTTGCCATAACGCAGGCGAACACGGCAACGGTCAGGCGTGCGCAAACACTACGTATCAGCGTGCCTCGCAAATCTACACTTGTTGCGTCAACAGACTTGTGTCGGACCTCAGACATGTTCGCTTAAAGCTCGTGGGCGAGCTTCTGATGAAGCTCTTACCAGACGACAGTGTGAATATTGTTACGGCAGTTGTTCGACAAACTCAACGATAGCCTGCTCGGTAGCGTCCGCCTGGTCGCGAAACGGAGAGTGTCCGCAGGCATCCAGATCATGCCGGGATACGGGGCCGGTCACGCCGCCTGCAATTGCGTCCAACTGCTTCAACGTACCGTATGCGTCGTCTTTTCCTTGAATGAGCAACGTTGGGACCGTGATGTCTGCCAGCATCGACGTCAACGACCAGTCAGCAAAGGATGCGTCGCGCCACACCTGGTTCCAGCCCCAGAAAGCTCCGTCTACGCGCTCGCCGTGATACCGCATCAGCCGTCGTCGCAAGTCAGTATCGCGATACGCACGCGCGGCGACCGCGATCGAATCGAGGGAAATCTGCTCGATAAACACATGCGGCGCCATCAGCACGATGCCGGCCAGGTTGTTCGGTGCCGCCAGCGCCGCATTAATCAGAGCAATTGAAGCGCCATCACTGTGGCCGATGTATACAACCCTATCAAACGGAAACTCAGCGAGTACTCGCGGCAGGGACTCAACGGCTTCTTCGTGCATGAAGTCGGGGCGGCGCGGCAACGCCACCGGACCGGAGCGGCCGTAGCCCTTACGACTGTACGCGAGCTGCGCACATCCACATGCCGCGCTCAGCGTGTCAGGAAAATCGCGCCACATGTCGATGCAGCCCAAGCCTTCATGCAGGAAGACCAGCGTGGTGTCGGGCCGCGCCGCCCCCTCCGCTGCTGGCTTGTAGCGAAACTCGAGCCGCGCGGTTGGGGTATTGATGAACCCGTCAGGCGGGATGCGGGCGGCAGTCACTGGTTAGCGGCTTACAAACAGGAAATCGCCACCATGGTGGCCGGGATACGGGATGTTGCCATATTCCGGCGTCCGTCGGGCGTTCTCAATGACAGGGCGGTTCAGGCGCATGAATAACTACGTGCCTTCCATCACACCGCGATGGTCGCGCAACGTGTCGACAAAACAGCAGGTGAACACCGAGTGGCCGTCACCACCACCGTCGGCTACTGGCTCCATACCACCAGACGTGATGACGACGCGCGCCTAAACGAGGCCAAAAAATGCGATCACGCCGAGTGCGACCAACATGCCCGAGAGCGTGAACAAGACTGTCGATAACGTCCGGTATGTCTGTCGCATCTCATAGCCAAGCCACGCGAGAACGATCGCGAGTCCCATCGAAATAAACAGCGCCCGCATTGTTCCGAAACTCCCTTAAGGCGAGGCTATCGCGCGTTGGCTTCCTGGATGATCTTCAAAAGCTCCGCCGCCGGGGCATAACCCGGCATGACGTCACCATTTTCCAGGATGATGGTTGGCGTGCCACGGACGCCCAGGGCGCCGCCCAGTTGGTAGTGTTCGCCGACTTTATTGTCGCACGTGGATTGGGTTACGCGGCGTCCGGCTTTGGCATCGGTCATCGCTTGATGCTGATCCGTGTTGCACCAGACGGAAACCATGCCGTCGTAAGTTTCCGAAGGTACACCCTGACGAGGATAGGCTAGATAACGCACACGAATCCCAAGATTGTTATAGTCGGCCATCTCACGGTGCATCTTGGCGCAATAACCGCAGTTGATATCCGTAAACACCGATACCGTGTGTTTGGAATCTTCCGGTCCGAACACGATCATGGAGTTCGTGAATTTGTTCACGGAGGACAAACGCACGTCGCGCAAGCGGGTCTCGGTCAGGTTCTGGCGCTTCTCCAAATCGATCAGGTCACCACGCAACAGGTACTTCCCATCGCCGCTGATGTAGAAGACGCGCGGGCCGTAGGTCGCCTCGTACAAGCCGCTCATGGCTGACAGGCGCAGGCTGTCGGGCGGAGTGCTCGGGATGACCACACTCAGGCGATCTTTCACGGCTTGTGGTACCTCGTCGGCAACGGCATTACCCATCAAAAAAACCGTGCTCAAGGCAACCAGCCAGGCACTCAAAACTCGCGTCATGCGAATGACCCCAAAAAAGATTGACTGCGGGTTAAGACCGCAACTGTAATGCCGCGTTCCAGCGCGCCGCAACCGCGACGGCGCCTTGCCCGCTTCGCGCGGCACGTCTCGCTCAACCGCGCGGGTGATGTGCGGCATGTAGAGACTGCAACCGCGCGCGAGCCACATGCGTGTAGATCTGTGTCGTCGATAGGTCGCTATGCCCCAACAACATCTGGATGACTCGCAGATCGGCGCCGTGATTCAGCAGGTGCGTCGCAAAAGAGTGGCGCAACGTGTGCGGCGAAATTGGTCGGCGCACGCCAGCCTGTTCCGCGTACCGTTTGATGAGTTGCCAGAATGCCTGCCGTGTCATCGCCTGACCACGCTTGGTTGGAAACACCGCATGGCTGGTACGCGTGCCGAGTATGGCGGTGCGTCCGTTCCTGCCGAACCGCCCCAGCCAGTCGAGTGCTTCTTCTCCAAGTGGTACCAGGCGTTCCTTGCTGCCTTTACCAATCACCCGGACGAGGCCCTGATTCATCGAGACTGAAGATTGCGTAAGTTCCACCAGTTCCGAGACTCTCAGACCAGTGGCGTACAACACTTCCAACATGGTGCGGTCACGCAACCCCAGAGGGTCTTCCGTATCCGGCGCATCGAGCAAAGCCTCTACTTCACTTTCGGTTAAAGCATCCGGCAGTTTCTTGCCAAGACGCGGGCTTTGTATCTGTGCGCTCGGGTCGTCAGGCCTGCGTGCCTCGCGTACCTCGTATTGGAAGTAGCGCTTCAATGTGGACAGGCGCCTTGCCACGGTCCGGGCGGGCGCGTCGCGGTCATCAGCCAGGTAGTCTAATACGTCGGCCCGCCGGGTTGCGGTCAGATTGGATGCCCGCGCCGCAAGCCAGCGCGCGAACCGTTCCATGTCGCGCCTGTAGGCAAGCAGGGTGTTTTCGGCAAGTCCGCGTTCCATCCACAACGCGTCAACGAAACGTTCGATGCGTTTCGCGTCTTCGTCTGAGAGGGGCGCGTCAGTCGGCGCCGCCATGCCAGTTCAGGACAACGGCTGTCGCACCGCAGTTTGCGAGGGTCAGCTCGCGCGCAGAAAGACGCCCACTGACGATGGCCTTAGCTCGAACGACGGCGGAGCTTCTCTTTGATGCGTGCCGCATGACCGGTACGACCGCGCAGGTAGTACAGCTTCGCGCGACGCACGTCACCACGACGTTTCACAACGATCTCTTCGATGGCCGGGCTGTAGGCCTGGAATACGCGTTCGACGCCTTCACCGTGAGAGATTTTGCGAACCGTGAATGCAGAATGCAGGCCGCGGTTCTTTTTGGCAATGCAGACACCTTCAAATGCCTGAACACGTTCGCGCGAGCCTTCGCGGACCTTTACACGCACTACCAACGTGTCGCCGGGGCCAAACTCCGGCAATTCGCGGTTCATCTGCTCAGCTTCGATCGCTTGAATGACGTTGCTCATGATTCTCTACTTCTTAACTATCACGCTCCGCGAGGTATTCTCGCAGCAGCGTCTGCTCATTCTCACTCAACTCGCGCGCATCCAGTAAATCCGGACGGCGCTCATATGTACGACCCAGCGCTTGCTTCAGTCGCCATTGCTCAATCAACCGGTGATCGCCTGACAGCAACACCGGCGGTACGGTCAGCGACACAATGTGCTCTGGCCGCGTGTAATGCGGGCAGTCCAGCAAACCATCCGCAAACGAATCCATCGCCGCCGAGTCCTGGTGCCCCAACACCCCCGGCAGTTGCCGCGTCACCGCATCAATTACGGCGAGCGCAGGCAGTTCACCACCGCTCAGCACGAAATCGCCAAGCGAAATTTCCCGGTCGACTTCAAGTTGCAGCAGACGTTCGTCTACGCCCTCATAGCGACCACACAGCAACACCATGGCTGTCATTGCAGCCAACTCCGTGACCACCTGCTGATTCAGCTGTTCACCCTGTGGCGACAGATAAATCACCGGTGCCCGATCAGCCAACGGTTCCGACTTCGCAATCGTCGCCCGGGCCGCGCCAATGGCAGCGCGTAGCGGCTCTACCATCATGACCATGCCCGGCCCGCCACCATAAGGCCGGTCGTCCACCGTGCGATGCCGGTCATTGGCAAAGTCACGCGGGTTGACCGCCCCAATGTGAACGAGGCCGCGCTCCCGTGCCCGTCCGCACACGCCGTAGCTGGAAGCCAGCTCAATCAGGTCAGGGAACAGCGACACGACTTCGATGTGCATGCGCTTCTCACAGGTCCTGCTAACCGTGGTCGATAGGCCCGATGCCGCTACGGGCAACCTGCTCTCAAGCGTTCGTCAGGTATCGGAATCCCAATCGACCGCCCAGTCTACAACAATCTCACCGGCGTCCAGGTCAACCATCTGTACCACCTGTTCGAGGACAAATGGGATCAACCGCTCCTCGCCCTCACCTCGCAAGACCAGCACGTCATTGGCACCAGTCTCCATCAATGATTGGACAACCCCTAACGCGACGCCGTCCGTGTTGCGAACCCGCAATCCGAGCAGGTCGCACCAGTAATATTCACCCTCTTCCGCTGGCGGCAGCACCTCACGCGGTAACGCCACCAACAGGCCGGTCAGTTCTTCCGCACGGTTGCGGTCATCGCAAGCAGCCAGATGTGCGACAAATCCGCGGTTGTGCGCTCTGGCCTGCCGAACATCAGCCACGTACCAGTTCTCTTCGGGCGCGTCTGCGGAATCCGCGAGCAGCCACTCCGAAAACTCCAGAAGCGCCGAGCCAGGCTCCATGAACGAATGCACGTGAAGCCATCCACGTACGCCATAGGCCGCGCCAATGCGGCCTACGACAACCGGGGCTGACGCCTCCGGGGACAACACAGCCGCGCTCAAGCGCTCGCAGCGGCCTCAGCTTTGGCGTGTTGACGGATCAGCGACTTGGCACGATCGGTCGGCTGTGCGCCCTGACCAACCCAGTGCGCTACGCGCGCCTGATCGATACGCAGGCGCTCTTCGCCACCAGTCGCAATCGGGTTAAAGAAACCAAGACGTTCGATAAAACGACCATCGCGCCCTTTGCGGCTGTCAGCGACCACCAGATGAAAAAATGGACGCCTTTTGGCGCCGGTTCGCGCGAGGCGAATCTTAACCATGAAACTTATACCTCTACGTCTGACTGTACTTATGACCCGCGCACGAACGCACGTCACGAGCACGCGACGGAAACCCAAGCCGGGAAAAGCCGGATATTGTAATCACACTCAGCGCGAATAGTAAGCCCCTAAAAAGGCTCGGACCAGGCACATTTGCATTGGTGAACGCAGTCCTTTGATGTGTCGGTCAGAGTCATTCAAAGGCGGAAGTGCTCGCATGCGGCCCGCGCCGCTTCAACGCCGTGCTCCTGCACAAAGTGGCCACCCGCGGCGACGGGATATAACGCGACACCCGGCGCAATGTCATCGCGGAGCCTCTCCATGACCGGTGGACCAAGCACGGGATCCTGCATACCCACCGCGAAGAACATGTCACCCGTCCATTCACTCTGCAACCACGCACGCGCGGTTCGCGAAATCGCGGCGCCAGCCATATCCGGCTTCGTCGGTACCAGCGCTGGAAAACGGCGCACGCCGCCTTTATAGCTGGCATCGGGAAACGGGGCTTCATAAGCCGCGACTTCGGCGGGACTGATGTCAGCCACCGCCCGGCTGAGGATTGCACCCACGTCCGGATCGGGCTGTGTGGCCATATAGTCGCGCCAGCGTGTGAATCCCTCGCTTGGCGAGCCCTCTCCGGTAGCCAGCACCGTATTCATAACCAGCGCACGGGTCACGCGACCGTGCAGAGCCATCGGCAGCGTCAGGCCCAGCAATCCCCCCCAGTCCTGAACAACCAGGACAATATTGTGCAGGTCCAGCCCGGTCACAAAAGCGAGTAGCGAGTCGCGATGAAAATCGAACGTGTAGGTTGCATCAGCGGTCGGCTTATCCGAGCGCCCAAAACCAAACATGTCCGGCACCACTACCCGACATCCCCGAGCCGTGAACTCGGGAATCATCTTGCGGTACAGGAAGCCCCAGGTTGGTTCCCCGTGCAGACACAGGAACGTGACGTCAGCCGCAGCCGGGCCGGTATCCACATACGCCATCCGAAGCGGCGCGAACGATGCCGGTTCCAGATAGGCTGCCGGGTAGTCAAAATCGGGCACGTCGGCGAAGCGTTCTGCCGGGGTGCGCAGGAATTTGAGCTCAGACATTGCGGAACCTGTGAATGCGTGAGTGCGACAGGGCCGTGCGGCTCAACCGAAGGGCATCCCACCAGGGCCCATTCCGCCCATGCCGCCGGGACCGCCGCGCCCTTTCAGCGCGCCAAGCATGCCGCCCAAGCCCCCCTTCTTTTTCATCCGCTTCATCATCTTTTGCATCTGGGTGACCTGCTTCAACACCTTGTTGACATCCTGCACCTTCGTGCCGGAACCGGCGGCGATGCGCTTTCGGCGTGAGCCATTGATGACAGCCGGACGACGCCGCTCGTGCGGGGTCATCGAGTTGATGATGGCTTCCGTGCGCGAGAGCTCTTTGTCATTCACCTGGTCGCGCATGTGCTGAGGCATGTCGGACATGCCCGGGAGCTTGTCGAGCATGCTGCTGACGCCACCCATGTTGCGCATCTGTTGGATCTGTTCGCGCAGGTCCTCCAGATCAAAGCCCTTGCCCTTCTTGACCTTCTCAGCGATCTTCGCGGCTTTTTCGTGGTCAACTTTCTGCTCGACCTCCTCGATCAGCGACAACATGTCGCCCATACCGAGGATGCTGGAAGCGATACGGTCGGGGTGGAACAGGCGCAGCTTGTCGACCTTCTCACCCTCGCCGAGGAACTTGATGGGTTTGCCAGTCACCTGTCGTATCGACAGAGCTGCCCCACCACGTGCATCGCCATCGGTCTTTGTCAGGATCACCCCTGTTAGCGCCAGCGCATCGTCAAACGCCTTGGCCGTGCACGCCGCGTCCTGACCAGTCATGGCGTCCACAACAAACAGCGTCTCGGTCGGCTGCAGCAGACGGTGCAGATCACCAACCTCGCGCATCATCTCTTCATCGATGGCAAGGCGCCCGGCGGTATCAACAATCAGCACGTCCATATGCCGCTTGCGCGCCGCATCCAGAGCAAGTGTGGCGATGTCGGCAGGCTTCTGGTCGGCACTGCTAGGATGGAACTCGGCTTCAACCTCGACGCTCAGGCGCTGCAACTGGTCGATCGCGGCCGGACGATAGACGTCGCAGCTAGCCAGCATTACGTTCTTGCGCTCCTCTTTCAGGAATCGCGCAAGCTTGGCCGCGCTGGTGGTCTTACCGGAGCCCTGTAGTCCAGCCAGCAGAATGATGACAGGCGGGCGGGCGTTGAGATCGAGGCCCGCGCTGGCGCCGCCCAATACTTCGGTAAGCTCGTCACGCACGACACGCACAAGCGCCTGGCCCGGGTTGAGACCGTTCAGAACTTCCTGCCCGAGTGCCTGTTCGCGGACACGTTCGAGGAAGGTTGTCACAACAGGCAGGGCAACGTCGGCTTCCAACAGTGCTCTGCGCACTTCGCGGAGCGCCTCGGAAATATTGCTTTCAGTCAGGCGCCCGCTGCCGCTCAGGTTTTTCAGCGTGCGACTTAAACGTTGCGTCAGGTTCTCAAACACAATGGAGTCTCTAAATGGGCATAGCTGCAAGCAGTTTACCGGACCGCGCGCCCAGTCTCGACGGCATTCGGCTCCATGTCGAGGCTCCGCTGCAAATTTGAGGCGCTTCCCGGAAGCTGCAACGCTTATTCCCGGCGAACCGTCTCTTCTAGATGAGAATGACTATCACTTGACCAGCGGAAAGCCTCACTGGCACCATCGCATCTGAGACGGTGTCATTCCGACCGCCGTAAACGCCGGTTTTTCCAACTCATGCCTCCGCCGCCCGTGTGCACGTTACAACTGTTCTAGATGACCACGCTGACGTTCATCTGCGCGGCCTTCTATCTGGTGACGGCATGGCGACTTAACACGCGGGTGATGGTGCGTAGTAGTGGCACCGAAGTGGCGACGGAATCCAACCAGCTGTTGCTCGCCCTCGGCATCGCCGCCATCATTTTGCATGGCGCGACCATCTACGAAGGCACGGTCACACCGGATGGGCTCAGGCTTGGACTATTCAACGCGCTGTCGCTGGTTGGCTTGACGGTCGCAGCGCTGGTTCTGTTTGCGGTACACGGCAAACCGCTCGATAACCTGGGTGTGTTCGTATTACCCCTGAGTGCGCTCAGCGTGCTGCTTGCCTGGATATTCCCGGCGACGACAGGCAGCGGCGCAGACATGAGTATCGGCATCCAGTTGCACGCGCTGGTATCGATTGTCGCGTATGGATTGCTGGCGTTAGCCGCGTTGCAGGCAGTGCTGGTATCGGTGCAGGACCGCTGGTTGCGCGCCAAGACGTCCATGACTCGACTACGGGCGTTGCCGCCGTTGGCGCGCCAGGAGAGCTTGCTGTTTCAACTGATCGGAGCGGGTTTCTTTTTCCTGAGCCTCGCGCTGGTCAGTGGAACCATGTTTGTGCAAGACCTGTTTGCACAACATCTGGTGCACAAAACCCTGTTGTCCGGGGTTGCGTGGATCGTATTTGGCGTCATCTTGTTGGGACGGTGGCGCTACGGTTGGCGCGGCCGCCCGGTTATTCGGTGGTGTCTGACGGCCTTTGTGCTGCTAGCGTTAGCGTATTTTGGCGCTAAACTCGTTCTTGAGGAGATTCTCGGCCGTTCCTGGAGCGGCTAGGTTTTTTAAACAAAAGTGCACGACCTTTCATTGTGGGCACTGCTCGGCGCGCTCGTTGGGCTCATTGCTTTGTCCGCATTCTTCTCCGGTTCCGAAACCGGCATGATGGCGTTGAACCGCTACCGGTTACGTCATTTGCATGATCAAGGCCACCGCGGCGCCAGACGCGCAACCAAACTACTCGAGCGCCCGGATCGCCTCATTGGTCTAATCCTGCTTGGCAATAACTTTGTCAACATCCTGGCGTCATCCATTGCGACGGTGATAGCGCTGCGTGTGTGGGGTGAGGCGGGCATCGCCGTTGCGGCTGGCGTCCTGACCGTTGTAATTCTGATCTTTGCTGAAGTTGCTCCTAAAACCGTCGCGGCGCTCAAGCCGGAGCGCTTCGCGTTTCCGGCGAGCGTGATCCTGCTGCCACTCCTGAAGGTGTTGCATCCGGCAGTCTTTGCGATCAACTGGGTCGCAAACGGCCTGCTGCGTCTGCTCGGCGTCTCGCAAGATGATGCCAACGAGCGCGACCGCCTCTCTCCAGAAGAGTTGCGTACCGTCGTGAACGAAGCCGGCGCGCGCATATCGCGCAAACACAGGGAAATGTTGACCGGCATCCTGGATCTGGAACACGTCACCGTCGAAGACATCATGATTCCACGTTCCGAAATTAATGCAATTGATCTTGAGGACAGCGAGCGCGAAATTGTTGAACATATCGTGCACAGCCAACACACGCGCGTACCGGTGTACCGCAATGACATCGACGCGGTCGAAGGCATGCTGCATCTGCGCAAGGTGTTACCAGCCGCGCAGCGTGGTGAGTTGAACAAAGAGGCTCTGGTCGCCGCGTGTGACGAACCCTATTTTGTGCCGATCGGAAATCCGTTGAGCACGCAGTTGTTCGAATTCCAGGGACGCGGCGAACGCGTGGCGCTGGCCGTTGACGAATACGGCAACCTGGAAGGGCTGGTAACGATTGAAGATATCCTCGAGGAAATTGTTGGCGAGTTCACAACCGACCCGGCTGACCACACCACTGACATTCATCCGCAGGAAGATGGCAGCTACCTGATCGACGGCAGCGCGACGTTACGAGAGCTCAACCGCAATATGGGCTGGGAGCTACCAATCGAGGGTCCGAAGACGCTGAACGGAGTCATCCTGGAGTACCTGGAAGCCATTCCCGAGCCTGGCACCAGCTTGCTGGTCGCCGGTTATCCGGTGGAAATTGTGCAGACAACAGGCAACGCCGTGAAGACGGCAAAAATCAAACCGGACCTCAGGCGACCAGTAGCACCGGTCAGCGAAAACTAGATACTGAGATTGCTCTTAAAGTGGTGGTTCGCCGTCATGCTCGGGACCACACTTCAGAGCCCCCCTCGTACACAAGATGCATTCAAGGTTTTCCGACGAAGGTACTACCGCAGCTGTCGCGAAAATCATCCAACTTCTAGATTTGCTCCAGCGCGTCTTCCAGCGTGGCCAGCGGCAACACTTCCATGGCGTCAAATCCACGCTTGGGAATGTTCGCTTTTGGGGCGAGCGCACGCTTGAAACCGTGTTTGGCGGCTTCGCGCAGCCGTTCTTCACCATTTGGAACCGGGCGGACTTCGCCGGACAGGCCGAGTTCGCCAAACACCACTGTGTCCGCCGACATCGAGCGATTACGTAGACTGGTCAGCACTGCCAGCACGACCGCAAGGTCGGCAGCCGGTTCCGCCAGACGCACGCCACCAACCACGTTGATGAACACATCCTGGTCCTGAGTCGCGACCCCACCGTGCCGATGCAACACCGCCAGCAACATGGCGAGGCGATTGGGATCCATACCAACGGCCAGCCTGCGAGGGTTACCGAGGTTGCTCTGATCAACCAACGCCTGCACTTCCACCAGCAGCGGTCGGGTGCCTTCACGCGTGACCATGACAACGCTCCCGGGTGACGCTCCGGAACGCGACAGGAAGATAGCGGACGGGTTCGCGACGCCGCGCAAGCCGCGCTCTGTCATGGCGAAGATACCGATTTCGTTTACAGCACCAAAACGATTCTTGATGGCGCGTACCATGCGATAGCGGCTGGAGTTTTCGCTCTCGAAATACAGCACGGTGTCAACCATATGCTCGAGCACCCGTGGCCCTGCCAGCGCGCCCTCCTTGGTCACATGGCCTACCAACAACAGCGCGGTACCGGTCCGCTTCGCAAAGCGCACAAGCTGTGCAGTGGACTCTCGCACCTGCGCCACACCGCCAGGGGCGGATGGGATCAGTTCCGTGTGCATGGTCTGCACAGAATCGATGATCATCACATTGGGCCGCTCGCGCGCCGCGGATGCGATGATACGTTCGACTTCCGTTTCGGCCATCAGTTTGAGGCCGTCCCTGGGTAGGCCGAGGCGCTCCGCACGCTGCACCACCTGCGACAACGATTCCTCGCCGGTGACATAGATGCCATTGAGGCCAGGGCCATTGGCAGCTGGCGCAATCAGCGAAGCAAGCGCTTGTAACAACAGTGTGGATTTGCCAATTCCCGGATCACCGCCGATCAAGACCACCGCGCCGGGTACGAGGCCGCCGCCCAGCACACGGTCAAGTTCTGTTATGCCGGTAGGTACGCCCGGGTCACCAGTGACGTCCACTTCCGTCGCAGTAATAACCTCGCTGCCGGCAGCGCCGGCGTACCCAGCCTTGGATGTGCTCTTGGGCAGTGGACCACTTTGCTCGAGCAACGTATTCCATTCGCCACATCCCGGACACTGGCCGGCCCAGCGTTGCGTGATGTGACCGCACTCCTGGCATTGATAGTGCAATGTTTTCTTGGCGGCCATCTATCTACGATAACGTAATGCGATAATCGAGTGCGGGCACCCTCGACAATGGCGAGGTCAGTACTGCACCGCAAGCTTGGGCAACGAACCCCCTTTGCAGACGAAAGGGCTTGACCACTAACACGGTTCAACCTGATCAACGAGCAACTGCAGGCTGCGCGTACCACGGTACTGGTTGATGTCCAGCCTGTAGGCCAGACGCACAGTCTGGCTGGGGCAGACATCGCGGCCATAGTTAAATGCGATCGCATCCAACATGCCAGTACGGTTCTCAGCTGCTAACTTGAGCTTCAGATGGTTGCTGCCAACAATTCGTTGATCCAGGACCTTGAACTCACCCTCAAAAACCGGCTCCGGAAAACCCTGCCCCCACGGACCGGCGTCCCGAATCAACTCCGCCAGGCGCAGATTCAAACGTTCCGTTGGAATTTCTCCGTCCGTCCACAGGACACGCTCCAGGGTATCTGCCTCCAGTTGCGCGGCCACCTGTTCCGCGAATGCTGCGCGAAACTCATCCAGGCGTCCGACGTCCAACGCTAGTCCAGCCGCCATGGCGTGGCCGCCAAACCGCGGAATCAAGCCCGGGTTCCGCGTGGCAACGGTATCCAGCACATCGCGGATGTGTACACCTGGAATCGAACGCGCAGAGCCCTTCAATGAATGTTCCGATTCACGCGCGAACGCAATAACCGGGCGGTGCAACGCATCTTTGATCCGCGAGGCCACGATACCCACAACCCCCTGGTGCCAGTCCGCGTCAAACAGACACACCCCCGCAGGCACACCGCTGCCAAGGCTCAACTTCCGAACTGCCTCTTCAGCCTGTGACCGCATGTCCGCCTCGATCTCTCGGCGTGCCTGGTTCAGCGTATCCAACTCGGCCGCCATGGCGTCTGCTACGTGGTCTTCCTCTGCTAACAGACATTCGATACCCAAAGACATGTCATCCAGCCGTCCGGCTGCGTTCAGCCTGGGTCCGGCCGCAAAAGCGAGGTCTGCGGCTGTGGCCGTGCGCGCATCGCGCCCGGCGATACGCAGCAGCGCTTTCAAGCCGGGTCGCATATGCCCCTGTCGAATCCGCGCCAGCCCTTGATGCACCAAAATGCGATTGTTGGAATCCAGGCGCACGACGTCCGCTACCGTGCCTAGAGCCACAAGATCCAGCAAGGTCGCGAGATTGGGAATCGATTCCCGTTCCCCCCAGGCGCCATCGCCACGCAAGCGCGCCCGTAACGCCAGCAACACATAGAACATCACGCCAACCCCGGCGAGATTTTTGCTCGGGAAAGCATCGCCCGGCTGATTCGGGTTGACGATGGCGTCCGCGCGCGGGAGTGTCGTGCCGGGCAGATGGTGGTCGGTGATGATGACGCGCATACCCGCCGCTCGCGCCACTTCTACGCCGTCAACACTTGCGATACCGTTATCCACCGTCACCAGCAAATCGGGCTCTCGCTCGCGCGCCAAGGCCACAATTTCGGGCGTCAGGCCATAACCGAACTCGAACCGGTTGGGCACGAGGTAACTGACGTCGTGAATGCCAAGGGCTTTGAGCCCAAGCAGCGCAACGGCACAGCTGGTCGCACCGTCCGCATCAAAGTCACCAACTACCAGTACACGCCATGATTGCGCCCGCGCGGCGACCAGTAGGTCAACCGCCTCGACCAGACCACCTAATGCAGCGGGTTTGTCCAACGCGGCGAGTCCACGTTCCAGCTCGTCGATGGTCTTGATGCCACGCGCGGCGTAGATACGCGCAAGCAGAGGATGGACGTCCGTAGCGGAGATTCCATCCGCAGGGACTTCTCGTCGCCTCACAAGCGCTGGCTGGCTCACGGGTGCGCCGCCAGCGTGACATACCGCTCCAGCGGTGCCGGCCTGCGCCAGAATCTGGCCAGGTCCCAACGTGAGGCACGCAACGAAAGACTGATAGTACGCTCGGCGTCATAACCGTGTACCAGCTTGAGCTGGCTGAGCTCACCTTGACGCAAAGCTTCAACAGCAGGCGCAAACCAGTTGTGTTCGAATGCGGTGATGGCTTCACGCCAGTCCTCAACCAAGCCCGCGTGCGCGAGTCGCAGGAACAAGGGGTAATCGACCACCGCGTGCGACGTCGCGTCACACGACCGCAGTACATCAGCCAATGTATCCGTTGCAGAGCATTCGCTGACCTGCGCGCCAGACCACATTCCAAGGCCACTCGCAAACCCGTGGTCGGCGTAGCTGTGGGCGAACAACGCTGTAGCGTTACACGACCGGCTGGCCACCCTGAACTGTCCCTGGCCCCACAGCCATAAGCTGTTGATCGGCGGCAAGCGGTTTTGTTCGCGCTGTTCGTTCAGACTGTGCGCAAACAAGGTCATCTGGACTTCCGTCAGCCATCTGCGCCACACCCGCGCTTTATCGCCGCGTGGCAGTGCCGGTTCCACAGCAGGCCCCAGCACGGCAAACGGTGGCGACGTCCGGATATCTGGAAGCGTATCCAGTTCAATGTACCAGCGTTCCGCAGTGCCGACACGGATCTTCCAGGGTACATCCAGCTCTTCGTTCAGAGAGTCTGCGAGTGTCTGCGCCTCGTCCAGGCCCAATCGAAGTAACGAACCAATGGTCAGCTGGGCGCCATGTGGCTCCGCCAGCAGGTGAACCGGATCACAACGAATCCACGCGCTACCGGGCCTCGGGTCCATACCGTCGGCCAACGCGGTCATGCATGCCGCCGCCATCGCATCATGGTCGTCAATCCCCAGCGCGTCCGCCAACACGCGCGCGTGGGTGACGTCCGCAGTTTCATTGACCAGCTGCAGGCTGCCGCGACCACGCGCCAGGATCAGCCTGAGAGCCGGCGCCTGCAGACCCTGACATACGTAGGCGCCATGCTCGGCAGCCCAAGGACCGAGCAGTCCCGGTGCATTGATCGTCAGCGCGGTCACGCGCCAGACCTAGAGCGCATCCATGATGGCAGCGCGCACATCCTCCGACGTGGCGGATACACGCGCGGGTGTGACATCACACTGGGCTATAGCCGTGTCTGGATCTTTTAAACCGTGACCCGTGACCGTGCACACGACGGTCGCGCCCGCGTTGATCTTGCCGTCACGCACTGCGCGCATGGCACCCGCCACCGATACCGCGGAGGCCGGTTCGCAGAAGATACCTTCGCGCATGGCCAGCTCGCGCTGCGTGGAGAGTATGTCGTTGTCATCAAACCCTTCGAACCAGCCGTCCGATTCTGTACTGGCGGCCCAGGCCTTGTCCCATGACTGCGGCTTGCCGATGCGAATGGCGGTCGCCACCGTCTCGGGATTATCAATCTCCTTGCCAGCCAGAAACGGTGCGGCGCCAGAGGCCTGGCATCCAACCATGCGCGGACTCGCGTTGCCGTGGCCTGCCGCGTTGTACTCGGTATAACCCATCCAGTAGGCAGAAATATTGCCGGCGTTGCCTACCGGCAAACAATGGAAGTCCGGTACCCGGCCAAGTTCGTCGACAATTTCGAAGGCAGCGGTTTTCTGCCCATGCAACCGATAGATGTTGACGGAGTTCACCAGCGCAACCGGCGCCACTTCAGCCATCTCCTTGACGAGGCGCATGCCGTCGTCAAAATTCCCCTGGACTTGCAACACCGTAGCGCCGTGCGCGATTGCCTGCGCCATCTTTCCGAGCGCGATCTTCCCTTCCGGGATCAACACAAAAGCCCTGACGCCAGCGCGTGCCGCATAAGCTGCTGCGGATGCCGAAGTATTCCCCGTCGATGCGCAGATGATCGCTTTTGCACCTTCGCTGACGGCGTGGGTAACCGCCACCGTCATACCACGATCCTTAAACGATCCAGTTGGATTGGTGCCCTCGAACTTGGCGTAGAGCTCAACCGGTGTTTCGAGCTCACGCTCCAGATTGGAAAGCCGCAATAGTGGCGTTGCGCCCTCGTTTAACGTAACCGGTTCGACTTCCGGCCCAAGCGGCATGAACTCACGATACTGATGAATAAGACCTCGATACGGGCCAGGCATGGCAAAAAAACCTCGTTGCAATAACGTGAGTTAAGCGGCGTCCAGCGTCTCCACGCGAATCCGCATAATGTTGTTTTCGATATGTGGACTTGCTGCGATCTTCTCGATAGCCGCATTTACACGGCCTTCGTGGACGCGGTGGGTCAACATGATGAGCGGCACGCGTGTGGCACCAGGCTCCGGCTCTTTCTGGACCACAGCCTCGATACTGATGTCGTGCTCGCCCAGGATGCTTGCGACGGTGGCTAATACACCCGGTTGATCATCCGCAGTCATGCGCAGGTAGTACGCCGCCTCAATTTCCTCCGCTGGCAACACGGCAACGTCCGAAAGTGCGCCCGGTTGGAACGCCAGGTGAGGAACCCGGCTTGCCGGCTGCGCATCCAACGCACGCACGATGTCGACCAGATCGGCGATTACTGCACTGGCGGTGGCCTCCGCACCCGCACCCGCACCGTAGTACAGGGTTGAGCCCACAGCATCGCCGTCGACCAGTACCGCGTTCATCACCCCATTCACGTTGGCGAGTAGACAACGTTCCGGAATCATCGTCGGATGCACCCGCATCTCCACGCCGTGCTCTCGCCGTCGGGCGATACCCAGGTGTTTGATGCGATATCCCAGTTGCTCCGCGTACTCCACATCCAGCGGCGTAATCGAGGAGATGCCTTCAATAGTGAGTTGGTCAAAGTCCAGCGGCATCCCAAACGCGATAGAGCCGAGGATGGCAAGCTTGTGCGCGGCGTCTATACCTTCCACATCGAAGGTGGGATCCGCCTCGGCGTAACCGAGCGCCTGCGCTTCCGCTAACACGTCATCAAAGTCACGACCCTGATCGCGCATCTCGGTCAGGATAAAATTGCCAGTCCCATTGATAATGCCGGCCAGCCACTTCACACGGTTGCCAGCCAGGCCTTCGCGGATCGCTTTGATGACCGGTATGCCGCCCGCCACCGCGGATTCGAACGCAATGGTAACGCCGTGCTTGTTTGCCTCGGCAAACAGCTCATTGCCGTGTAGCGCGATCAGCGCCTTGTTCGCCGTTACAACATGTTTGCCCTTCTGGAGTGCACGCAGAACCAGGTCGCGTGCCAGCTCAGTGCCCCCCATCAACTCGACGACAATATCCACATCATCGCTATCGACGACGCTGGCAGGATCGGTTGTGAGTTCGATGCCATCCACGTCGCATATGCGCCCACGTGACAGGTCGCGTACTGCGGCCCGGGTCACCTGAATCGGACGCCCTGCGCGTCCGGCAATATCCGCCGCGTTGCGCGCCAGTACGTTGACAGTGCCGCCGCCAACGGTCCCCATTCCCAATAAGCCGATCCTGACTGGACTCATTAACCTGCCTCTGACAAAACGCCGACACCATCACGCCGCAACATCTGCCTGATGCCGCGTAACGCCTGGCGCGTACGTTGTTCGTTTTCAATCAAAGCGAAGCGCACATGATCGTCGCCATATTCGCCAAATCCGATTCCTGGCGACACGGCCACCTTGGCCTCGCGCAACAAGCGTTTCGAGAACTCGAGCGACCCTTCCTCCCGATACAGCTCAGGTATCTGCGCCCAGACGAACATCGTTGCGGCGGGTCTTGGCACATGCCATCCGGCCTCGGTGAGTTCATCGCACAACAAGTTGCGTCTGACCCGGTAGGTCTCGCGAATTTCCGCAACACAATCCTGCGGGCCTTCCAGGGCGGCGATTGCGGCAACTTGTACCGGCGTGAACAGCCCATAATCCAGGTAGGACTTCATGCGTGCCAATGCGCCGACCAGTGTGGCGTTGCCACACATGAAGCCGACTCGCCAACCTGGCATGTTGTAACTCTTGGAGAGGGAGAAGAACTCGACAGCTACGTCGCGCGCACCGGGCACCTGCAAAACGGATGGCGGCTGATACCCGTCAAAGCCCAGATCCGCGTAGGCAATATCGTGCACCAGCCAGATGCCATGCTCGCGGCAAATCGTCACTACCTGCTCAAAAAATTCGAGGTCCACACATTGCCCGGTGGGATTGCTGGGGAAACTCAAGACCAACATTTTGGGACTGGGCCAGGAATTCCTGATCGAGCTGACCAGTTCGGCAAAAAAATCAACACCGGGAGACAAGGGCACATGACGAATGTCCGCGCCGGCAATCACCATGCCATACGGGTGAATCGGATAGCTGGGGTTCGGAACCAGCACGGCGTCGCCAGGACCCACCGTTGCCATCGCCAGATGCGCGAGCCCTTCTTTGGAGCCGATCGTCACGATGGATTCCGTCTCGGAGTCGAGATCCACGTCGAAGCGCTCCCCATACCATCGAGTGATGGCGCGTCGCAGACGCGGGATTCCGCGTGACTGGGAGTACCGATGTGTGTCGCCGCGACGTGCGGTCTCCACCAACTTCTCGACAATGTGCTCGGGCGTAGGACGTTCCGGATTTCCCATGCCAAAGTCGATGATGTCTTCGCCGCGAGCGCGCGCCGCGCTCTTCAGCTCATTGACGATATTGAACACATACGGCGGCAGCCGCTCGATACGCGGGAATTCAGGTTTGATCATCGGGGATGTGTAACGCGTAGGTTAACCCTCGGACTTTACCGGCGAACGAGACCGAGTTCAAAGACATGTTTGATTTTGACGACGGCTCTTCACCGCACCGAATGGTATGCTCTGTGCGAGCGACGCATCTGGCCGTTAACACATGAATAATCTTGTCTCCATCGTGAGTGACCAACTGCTGGCACCCGGGGAAATTGACCTCGGGCAACTGCAGAACACGCTAGGCCGCCTGTTAAGCCATCAGGTGGATGCAGCAGATCTCTATTTCCAGCATACGCGGTTGCAGAGCTGGGTATTGGAGGACGGCATCATCAAGGAAGGCGGACACAATATCGAACAGGGTGTTGGTGTCCGCGCGATGGCTGGCGAAAAGACAGGCTTCGCATATTCCGACGAGATTGTGGTGCCAGCGCTACTGGACGCCGCCAACGCCGCGCGGGCCATCGCCCGGAGTGGAGCTGACGGCAAGACGAAGGTGTGGCAACAGCCGCAGGCCAACGCGCGCTACGTGTCGGTAGACCCAGGCATTGACATGTCCCAGGCAGAGCGCATCAAGCTGCTTGAACTGGCAGACACCGAGGCCCGAGCGGCCGATCCACGCGTACAGCAAGTCATCGTCAGCCTTGCGGGAGAAGTCCGCACCGTGCTGGTAGCAGCCAGCGATGGCACGCTCGCGGCTGACGTCCGACCACTGGTACGCATGAACGTCAGCGTGATCGTTGAACAGGACGGTCGCCGCGAACAGGCGGCAGCCGGTGGCGGTGGTCGGGTGGCTTACAGCTATTTTGCGCAAGCCGAGCGTGTCCGCGGCTATGCCCGCGAGGCCGTGCGACAAGCGCTCGTGAATCTGGACGCTGCGCCAGCGCCCGCGGGTACGATGCCGGTAGTACTGGGGCCTGGCTGGCCCGGCGTGCTGTTGCACGAAGCCGTTGGGCACGGCCTTGAAGGTGACTTCAACCGAAAGGGCAGCTCCGCGTTTTCAGGGCGCGTGGGCGAACAGGTTGCCAACGCGCAGGTAACCGTCGTGGATGACGGCACGCTGCCGGACCGGCGTGGCTCTCTGACGATTGACGATGAGGGCACGCCAACACAGTGCACAACGCTGATCGAGAACGGGCGTTTGACGGCTTATATGCAAGACAAGATGAATGCCGGCTTGATGGGTGTCGCGCCCACTGGCAACGGCCGGCGCGAGTCCTACGCGCACCTGCCAATGCCACGCATGACCAATACTTACATGTTGGCTGGCGAATACGCGCCTGACGAAATCATCCGCTCGGTAAAGAAGGGCTTATATGCGGTGAACTTTGGTGGTGGTCAGGTCGACATCACGTCGGGCAAGTTCGTGTTCTCCGCGAGCGAGGCCTACCTGATCGAAGACGGCAAAATTGGCGCGCCCGTCAAAGGCGCGACGCTGATCGGCAACGGCCCGGAAGTCATGAACCTCATCAGCATGGTGGGACATGATCTGGAGCTGGATTCCGGCATCGGCATGTGCGGCAAAGAGGGACAGAGTGTCCCGGTTGGAGTAGGACAGCCAACGCTCAAGGTGGACGCATTGACGGTAGGTGGGACCGAAGCCTAGCGGCTGCGCGCCCCTCCTCCGCGAGAACGGTCAACCTTTCTTGCGAACCTGACCTGCTGGCCCGAGCTTCGCCAGCATCGGTTCGGCTTGGCCGCGCGACACGCTGTCAATCAACAGCGAGCCGAGGCCTTCTTCCAGGCGGAGGTAAAAGGTTTTTCCGGCGTCTACTTCCAGGCGCAGCAACGTATTCCCGTGGATACCCTTGTCCTTGATGCCGCTCAGCACAACGGAAGCCGTCTTGTGAGCTGCGGCGGTAAACGCGTAACGCCCAGGGGCCAGGTGCAACGCTTCATAGGTCCCTACCTTGAGGCGCGCGATGCTCTCGCGGTTCGCAAAAATCTCGAGATCCAGACCGTGGCCAATCACGCCGGATTCCCGGTAGACGTAGACGACGGCCTGCCCAGCCGCGCCCGGCATCGGTACAAACTTGGCGCCGTGTGCGATACACGCCGACAGCATTACCGACATCAGCAAAACCCAGTACAACTTGATGTTGCGCATGCCCCTCTCCCTCCCGGAGCCAGATATTCTCCTTAGAGTTTAGTCGGCGAATCAGAATTCGCTTGTGAGTCGGACTCGCGCATCCAGATCCACAAGACACCCGTCGCCAGCACGGACGCGCCGGCAGCGGCAAGGTACGCGCCATTGGGGCCATAATCTGCCCACAATATGCCCGCGACAAAGCTACCCAACGCGCTGCCGACGCCATAACCAATGGAGCTGAACAACGCTTGTCCGCGGCCTGCAATAGTCCCCGTAAAGCGGCGCCGGATGACCTGAATTGCCGCCGCGTGGTAGAGCCCAAACGAGATGGCGTGCAGACACTGAGCAACCAGCAACACAACCAGAACATCCGCTGCATAGGCCATCATCACCCAGCGAATCGCGGTAAGTGCTGCCGTCGCCAGCAGCAGCGTACGTAGCGAAAATCGCGCGAACAGGCGGGGCGCGCAGGCAAAGAGTACAACCTCGGCGATGACACCCAACACCCACAACAAAGATACCTGCGTACGTGCATACCCCATGTCTTCCACCTGAATGGTGAAAAACGCGTAATACGGTCCGTGGCTGGCCTGCATCAGCGTAACGGCTACCAGGAAACCCAGCACGGAAGGCGTGCGCAAGGTTACCCAAAGACGCTCGTCATCACGCTCGTGGGCACTGCTCTCGCTCGCGGCCGCGGGCTCGGGCACGACGAAGCTGGCCACGGCCAGGCATGCAAACAGCACCGTTATCATCGGTACCAGAAGTCCGATACCAAACTCCTGCGTCAGCCACCCGGCCGCCAATACGGCGATGACGAAACCTACGGAGCCCCAAAGCCGCAGCGCACTGTAGCGGCTTTCCCGTGCGCGCAAGTGATTCAACGTGACTACCTCAAACTGCGGCAACACGCTGTTCCAGAAAAAGTTGTAGAACGCCAACGCCATGGCTACCCACGCCAGCGTGTAGGGCACATATTCGAGCGCGGCAAACGCGCATCCGCCGGCAACAATGCCGAATCGGATGATCGACATCCGCGTTCCGAGCCGATCGGCCCACCACGCCCACAGATTGGGCGCGATGATCTTGGTGGCCATACCGATTGCCAGCATCGTGCCAATCGCGGCCGCGTCGAAACCACGCGCGACGAGCAACACCGGCAGATAAGGCAACGCCGCACCGGCAACCGCGAAATACAGAAAGTAGAAGACCGAAAGGCGCTTGCCCGGCAACGAGGCGCCCATCTCAGAGGCCACAGTCACACGACACAGCCGATTGCGACGAGCAGCGCGGTTATGCCTGTCCTGGAATTTGCGGTGTATTGGTGTTCACGTCAGCGTTCTGACCACGGTGACGCAACCAGTGGTCCGCCAAGACCAGCGCCAGCATCGCCTCAGCAATGGGAGTCGCACGAATCCCGACACAAGGATCGTGTCGCCCATGAGTGACTACTTCGATGGGTTCGCCGTGAATATCGATACTCTGACCAGACAAGCGCAGACTGGACGTTGGCTTTAACGCGATGCTTGCGGTAACCGTCTGACCTGATGAGATGCCGCCCAGAACGCCACCCGCGTTATTGCTCAGGAAGCCGGCCGGTGTCATCTCATCGCGATGCTCCGTACCCTTCTGCTCCACAGCCGCGAATCCCGC
>CEUN01019562.1_pt1 | contig 23261 bp, 19 predicted proteins | sample 361501 | NCBI WGS metagenome assembly CEUN01 (sample SAMEA2622801, study PRJEB7988) | marine metagenome | biome: marine biome (ENVO:00000447); feature: marine epipelagic mixed layer (ENVO:xxxxxxxxx); material: "saline water (ENVO:00002010), including plankton (ENVO:xxxxxxxx)" | depth 120 m | reverse complement strand
ATGGCAGTAAAGAGCTCAACAAAAAAGAGATTGATAGAGCTGGGAATCCCAGAGGACCACGCACACAAATTAGCCGATGACGCAAACCTGGACGCAATAAAGAGAATGTCACGTGAGCAAGTCGCCAAGAAGGTCGGCATAGAGGAGGGCGTATCCGAGCTCGATCACATTATGACCGTGATCAGCGAACACGTTGGCTCTAGAAAGAGGAGCAAGAGCAACAGAATCACAATCTCTAGGAAGGCCCTACTGGATGAAGACATTCCTACAGGAGACTACAGATTTAATGTTCTAAATCACTTCTTAGTCCCCCATCACGAGTTGGTCCCCATAGAATCAGAGGCCGAGGTTCTGGAACCATGGGGCCTAACTACCGACGATGCCTTCGGAACCGGCAGACTCGCCAAGGAACTCTTGCCAAAGATTCTGATTACTGACCCTGCAATCCAGGTTATCAAGGAGATGGAGGAATCAGAGAACGACGAATTACCAGCAGGTTGGCTTGCAAACCGGGTCGTCAAGGTGGAACGGTACAGCCGTTCTGCCGGAAAATCCGTGGCCTTTCGCTTAATTGTGGAAAGCGCATAATTTTGGAGGTGTAAAAATGAAGGAGATTGTTGAGAGTTATTTCAAACAGAGAAGCCTAGTGAACCATCAGCTTGCTTCGTACAACGACTGTATTCCAGTCGGAGACGGAAAGGAAAGCAGGATGGAGAAGATTGTTAGAAACATCAGGATCGGAAGCGATGAGCTTGTTGAAGATGATGAGGGTGGGCTCGTAAAGCTAGACCTTCTTGATAAGGAAATTATTGTTCGCCTCAAGAACCTCCGATTAGGCAGGCCTACAATAAAGGAGGCTAACGGGGCAGAACACCATGCTACTCCAATGGAATGCAGGCTCAGGAAGCTAACATACTTCTCACCAGTATATCTAGACTTCAAGATATTCCGCGACGATTTACCGCCATCCCCGGGTACTGAGATGGGATTCCAAGAAGAGACGAGTGTTCACATTGGAAACCTCCCAATCATGGTCAGATCTGCACGATGCAATCTAAATCATAACCATGTGGACGAAAACAGGCGCCTCTCTCCCGAAACCTCGGCTGAAGATGCCGAGAGATACACACAACTTCTGAGGAAATCGGGAGAGGACCCCCTTGATCCTGGTGGATACTTCATCATCAACGGAACTGAAAGGGTCCTCATCTCAATGGAGGACCTTGCACCAAACAGGGTCACAGTGGAGAAGAACAAGAAGTATGCACACGAAACCCAGGTCGCGAAGATTTTCTCTCAAAAGGACGGAGTGAGAAAACCACTCAATGTTGAGAAGAGGAGGGATGGAATGCTGATGGTAAAAATTCCAAGTGCTGGGACTACTCCAATCCCACTTGTCTTGTTGATGAGATCTCTTGGTGTTGAAAACGACCGCGAGATATTCGCATCCATTGCTGGACCTCCAGAGGCAATGAAGTTCACAGTGGCCAATCTAAACGACCTCAGGGATAACGAAGAATACGGGGTCGATACTTCTGAAGAGGCATTGTCGTGGCTAGAGAAGAAGTTTGCAGCCGGGCAACAGAAAGAGTATCGTGAGTCTAGGATCCAGAATTTGCTTGATAACGAACTACTGCCACACCTGGGATCAAGTATTGACAACAGGGAGAAGAAGGCGATCTTCCTTGGAAGAATTGCGCGACAGGTCCTTGAGATGGCAATTAAGGACAAGGACCCTAATGACAAGGACCACTATGCAAACAAGCGTGTCAGGTTGGCAGGAGACCTGATAGAGGACCTTTTCAGAGTTAGTCTTCAACAGCTCGCGAGGGATCTGAAGTATCAGTTAGAGAGGCACCACAACAGGAAGAGGGAGCTCCGAATCTCCTCGTGCCTCAGACCAGACGTACTGACAACGAAGATTATGCATGCGTTGGCTACAGGGAATTGGGTCGGCGGGAGATCCGGAGTCAGTCAACTGCTCGACAGAACAACTTACCTTTCTGCACTGTCTCACATGAGGAGGGTTACGAGTCCACTTGTTAGGAGCCAACCACACTTCGAGGCCAGGGATCTCCACCCAACTCAATGGGGGAGGCTATGCCCCAACGAAACTCCGGAAGGACAGAATTGCGGGCTCGTGAAGAACGCCGCTCAAATGATTGACGTCTCCGAGGAAGTCCCGGAAAATGATGTGAAGGCCTTGCTCAAGGAAGCCGGTGTCAACGATAACCCCGATGGATGGGCCGACGGTTCCCGAATCCACGTAAACGGTGACATTTTCGGCCTACACAAGAGGCCCCAGAAGCTAGTTAGTCAGTTCAAGAGGAGAAGGCGGTCTGGAAGAATTAGACCAGAGGTAAGTATCAGACACGATCTCGAGAATCGCGACGTTTACATCAATACGGACAGGGGTCGAATGCTCCGTCCACTCTTAATCATCGATCACGGGAGCCTGCAGATTACAAAGATGCATCTAGAGGGGCTAAAATCGGGCGAGATCACATTCTCCGACCTAGTCTCAGGTGGGGTAGTCGAGTGGGTTGATGCCGAGGAAGAAGAAGACCTGCTAATTGCTCCAAGGCCATTCGATCTGCCAGCACATTCCCCCAAGAACAACCGTCCAATCAACCCTGCAAAGGTAGAATGGACCAACTTGGGCGATCATGGAATTTCCCATGCCAATGTTTCTGCAGAGGTGAAGATGCCAAATGGGGAAGTAAAGACTGAGAAGTTCAAGGTCCCACTAAATTACTACCAAGAAAATATCGATGTATTGAAGAGAAAGGAGAAGAAGGATAACACCGTTCTTGTATACACGCACGTGGAGATAGATCCGCAACTAATTATGGGTGTTTGCGCCTCATTGGTACCTTACCCAGAGCACAACTCAACTCCAAGGGTTACAGGAGGAACGGCCATGGTCAAGCAAAGCCTTGGCGTTGCTAGTGCAAACTTCCGACTCAGGCCAGATACCAGAGCGCACGTGATGCATTACCCTCAGCGTTCAATCGTAGGAACCAGGGCAATGACGTCCACAAAGTTCGATCAGAGGCCCGGTGGACAGAATTTCGTCGTGGCAATTGTCAGTCATCATGGATACAATATGCAAGATGCGGTAATCATGAATCGGGCATCCGTTGAGAGGGCACTAGGAAGATCGGCATTCATCAGGACATACAATGCAGAAAATAAGAGATTCCCAGGTGGCCAAGAGGAGAGAATAGAAGTTCCCGGAACTGGTCTAGACGAAATAAAGGGCCTCAAATCATGGGACGCGTATTCTCACTTGGAAAGGGACGGTCTACCAGTTCCAGAGGTTGAACTGACCAGTCAAGAAGGTGGTAGGGGTATTCTCGTCGGTAAGACAAGCCCACCCAGATTCCTAGAAGAGTCCCACGGCGCTTTCCTACAGGCGCAAGAGAGGCGTGAATCATCAATGATGGTTAGGCACGGGGAGCAGGGTTGGGTCGACAACATCTTCGTAACAGAGTCACTCGACTCCGGCAGACTAGTCAGGATAACATTGCGTACAAACAAGATACCAGAACTCGGTGATAAGTTCGCCAGTCGTCACGGGCAGAAGGGGATTATCGGGAGACTAGTCGAACAGGAGGATATGCCATTTACGGAAGATGGAGTTATCCCCGACCTTCTGATAAACCCTCACGCAATTCCTTCCAGGATGACAGTTGCTCACGTTTTGGAAATGATCGGCGCAAAGGTCGGATCAATGGAGGGAAGGAGAATTGATGGAACCGCTTTCACAGGGGAGAAGGAGGAGTCACTTCGATCGGGTCTTCTTAGGAACGGCCTTAGGCACACAGGCAGAGAGTCGATGATCAACGGTGAGACCGGCGAGAGTTTCCCAGTCGAAACTTTCGTTGGAGTGATTTACTACCAGAGGCTACACCACCTAGTCAGCAGCAAACTACACGCACGTAGTAGGGGTAGAGTACAGATCCTAACAAGGCAGCCAACAGAGGGACGTGCTCGACAAGGAGGGCTGAGGTTCGGAGAGATGGAGAGGGACTGCCTCATTTCTCATGGGGCATCGATGGTAATCAAGGATAGATTGCTGGATGAGTCCGATGGTTGGAATCTGATGGTGTGCAATACTCCCCGATGCGGACACATTGCATATTACGACTGGAAGAGGAGGACTACCATCTGCCCCGTGTGTGGAGATAGATCCGACGTCCACTCTGTCCAAACTTCCTACGCTTTCAAGCTACTCCTGGATGAGATGAAGAGTCTTGGAGTTGCTATGAGACTAGAACTGGAGGATAGAAGATGAGCGCCCGCGATGCAGCCAAGATACCTAAGAGGATTGACTCTATTAGATTCACATTGATGGATCCAAACGAAATCAGGAAGATGTCTTCCGTCGAAGTCAAGACTGCGGACACATACAAGGACGATGGTCACGCTTTCAAGCAGGGGCTAATGGACCCCAAAATGGGAGTCATTGACCCCGGAATCAGATGCGAAACCTGCGGCAACAAGCATGAGGAGTGCCCAAGTCACTTCGGACACATAGCACTCGAGCTACCAGTAATGCACATCGGATTTACTGGCCTGATCAAGACTTGCTTGAAGACCACCTGCAACTCTTGCAGTAAGGCCCTACTGCTAGATGCTCCGGAGTCTCACCCAACCGATCCCGAGAAGTCTGAGCAGGACTATTACAGGGACCGAGTGAATGACATCATCCTCAAGCACGGAGTAGGTGGCAGAGAGTTCAAGAAAATCATCAAGGATATTGAGAATCTCTGTGCTGGTGCGAAGAGGGCAATTTGCATGCACTGCGGTGCCGAACAGGGCAAGATCATCCTGGACAAACCCACGACCTTCAAAGAAAAGAAGGCCGATAAGGGAGAGCACAAGCTGAATGCCAGGGATATCAGGGAATGGCTTGAGAAAATTCCCGATGAGCACCTAATATTCGTAGGTATGGAGAAAGACGTCAGCAGGCCAGAGTGGACGATAATGAAGGTCTTACCAGTACCTCCAATCACAGTCAGACCATCAATCACACTAGAGAGCGGCGATAGATCAGAAGACGATCTGACACACAAGCTGGTCGATGTTCTGAGGATCAATCAGCGTCTGAGGGAGAATCGTGATTCAGGGGCCCCACAGCTTATAGTGGAAGATCTATGGGAGCTCCTCCAATACCACTGCACTACTTACTTCGACAATCAAACTAGTGGAATCCCCCCGGCAAGGCACCGTTCTGGACGACCCCTCAAGACACTCTCACAGAGACTAAAGGGCAAGGAAGGAAGGTTCCGAAGCAACCTCTCGGGTAAAAGGGTAAACTTCTGTGCAAGAACAGTAATCAGCCCCGACCCGAATCTTGGGATAAATGAAGTAGGGGTTCCTGTAAAGACTGCAAAGGAGCTCACTGTACCCATCAGGGCCACGAGCAGAAATCGCGAACAACTGAGGCAGATGATTCTTCGTGGCCCAGATGTCCACCCTGGGGTTAACTACATCATCAGGGGCGACAGATTCAGGGTCAGGATAACTGATAGGACCAAGTACATCTGGGCCGGATTCAGATGCTTGAACCCAGAATGCCATTCGGGAAGCGAGGAAGAACCCTACATGGGATACAGGCCAGATTTGAATGAGGTACTGCCAGCTCCCAACTTCCTCCCCGGTCTGGTTCTGAAAGAGCAGATGCGGAGAGACCCGATCACCGATGAACTGGTCCCAGAATGGAACGTCGATCTCGAGGGGACACTCTCGAACCTCAGGGGTGAGGGAAGCGACGGGAAGCCGTTAGCCGAAGATGACCCCGATGGAGCAATTCACTATAGGTGGAAGTGGGAGGTCAATAATCCTGAAGAATATCTTCCAGAGCACCTAGAGGTGAAGTGCCCGCACTGCGGAAGTCCAGAGGTTGAGGACGAGCACGGCAATGTCTACCCAACGGATACAGAAGACAGGCTAAGCACATACGATAGAGAAGGAAACCCGCGCCCGGGAGTCGTTGTTGAAAGGCATCTGATTGATGGGGACGTGACCATCTTCAATCGTCAACCATCACTACATCGGATGTCGATGCTCGTTCACGAAATTAGAGTCATGGAAGGGAAGACATTCAGATTCAACCTAGCAGATTGCACTCCCTACAATGCAGATTTCGACGGAGACGAGATGAATCTTCACGTTATCCAGAGCGAGGAAGCCAGAGCCGAGGCAAGAATCCTGATGAGGGTCCAAGAGCACATCATATCCCCTAGGTACGGGGGTAGCGTTATCGGAGGAATACACGATCACATCACTGGTGCGTATCTCCTCACCCATGGCGAGGCCTTCCTGCCAATGCACGTTGCAATGGATGTGTTGAGCTCAATTGGATGGGAGGGAGACCTGCCCGAAACAGTCGAGAGGGATGGCCAGACTGGATACCTTGGAAATCAGCTATTCAGCCTATTGGTACGCGGAGGCTTCAGCCTCAACTTCAAGAACAGGGCCGGTGAAGACGTCCAAGTAACCCAAGGTGAGGTTTCTGGAGCTATCGACAAGAGGGGAATAGGTGCTGAAGACGGACGCCTTCTTGATGCAGTAGTCCAGACTCACGGCACCGATCTGGGTGCAGATTTCATCAACAAGATGACTAAGATGACCATAGCAATCTGCACGGCAATGGGTTTCACTACTGGAATTGATGACGAGGACCTCCCACCCGAGGCTAAGGATGAGATTGCTAGAATCAACTCCCAGGCTAGCTCCGACGTAGATGCAGAATTGGAGAAATTCGGGAAGGATGGTAGGAAATACGAGGCCCGACCAGGAAGAACCCCCCATGAGACACTTGAAGAGAACATCCTAACCATTTTGGACGCCGCCAAGGGCGAGACCGGTAACGTGGCAAAGAAGGAACTGGGCGATGACAACTCAGCGGTGCTGATGGCTACTTCCGGTGCTAGAGGTTCTATGGATAACCTAGCGATGATGGCAGGTTCAATAGGACAGCCGAAAGTCAGGGGGAAGAGGCTCGAGAGGGGGTACCAAGACCGCGTCCTATCCCACTTCCCAAGGAAGGTGAAGGGATCAAAGGAGAAGGGATTCGTCTCTTCTTCATTCAAGAGGGGTCTAGAGCCAACTGAGTTCTTCATGCTGTCCGTATCGGGAAGAGAATCTCTGGTGGACACAGCCGTAAGGACGAGCAAATCCGGATACATGCAAAGGCGCCTGATCAATGCAATGGACGACCTGAAGGTTGCCAACGATCTGAAAGCCTCCGTGAGGAACACTGCAAACAGGATCATACAATTCGAATATGGCGAAGATGGAACAGATCCGGCTAGGAGTAGGAAAGGCAGTCCTTTCGACGTAGACCAAGTTCTGAATGACGCATTGGGGGGTGCTAACTGATGGTAGTTAAGAGTGCAACAAAGAAGAAATTGATGGATCTAGGCATCGAGGAGGAGTATGCGCACAAGCTTGCCGACGACAGAAAGTGGGATGACGTAAAGGGACTCTCCCCCGGGCAAATTGCTCAGATTTGTGGCATAGATTCGGGGACATCTCAGAGAATCCACGACGTCATGGCTAGCTCCGTAAAATCATCCAGGGCTTCTGCTGCAAGCTCTGAGAAGACGATTGTCAGGCGTCGAACTGTCTCTCGACGCCGAAGAACTACTCGCTCTCTGCCGTTGCAGGATTATGACTATGATTCAAAAATGGCCCAACTTATCCGTGACATTGACCACGAAGATGAGATGTATATCCAACTAAAAAATGCCGCAACAAAAGCTGGCTCGAACATGACTCCAAGTATGATTGATCAGCTAGTAAAGGGACTTCACAGCAGAGGGGAGAAGAAACTTACCGATGCAAAAGCAAAGAAGATAGTCACCTCTGCAAACAATTTCTACATGGATTCCAAGGCAGTCCCCCACGAAGCAGTGGGCATTACGACGGCCCAGTCAATTGGCGAACCGGGGACGCAGATGACAATGCGTACTTTCCACTATGCAGGCGTGGCAACTGTCAATGTAACTCAGGGTCTTCCAAGGATTATCGAGATTGTCGATGCGAGAAAGGTACCCAAGACCCCGACCATGATCATATACATGGATGAGAAGAATTCCAAAGGAAAGCCACTAAGGACCAACGAGAAGCTAGTCCGCGATCTAGCAGCCGCAATCGAGACCACCACTGCAATGGATATTGCTACAATAGATGTCGACGTAGCCCAGAGGAACATCGTTCTACAATTGAACAATAGCAATATGAGACTGAAGAAGATGAATGGGGCCGAGGTTAGGGACAAACTATCCCGCGCACTACGACTTTATGTCCAAGCTGACAACGATGATCGTCCCAAGTCACTCAGGATTATTCCAGGAGTTTCCAAGGAGGAGGATCTGGCCGAACTGGCATCCGACCCTCCAACATACACTGCCCTCCTACAGCTTGAGGACAAGATCAAGAAGCTCCGTTTGAAGGGTTTGCCAGGAATCAGCAGGGCTACCGTGCAAGGGCCAATGTCCGATACTGGAGAGTACTATATTTCCACAATAGGGTCCAACCTGTCGAAGGTAAGCGAGTTCGATGGCGTGGATAGATCGAGAACCTACACCAACAATATCAATGAGATACACGATTATCTGGGAATCGAAGCAGCTCGACAGGCAATAATCAACGAAATGTGGGACACCCTGGAAGGTGCTGGCCTCGATGTTGACGTTAGGCATCTGATTATGGTTTCAGACGTAATGACTACCGGTGGGGAAGTTAGGGCCATAGGTAGGCATGGTGTCAGCGGTACCAAGCACTCAATACTCGCTAGATCGGCTTTCGAAGTCACGGTCACTCACCTATTGAAGGCAGGGGTAATCGGCGAGAGGGACATGCTATCTGGAGTGACCGAGAATATCATCGTCGGCCAGCCAGTAGCCCTGGGTACGGGAAGCGTCGAGTTGTTCTACATACCAGAGGAATCTAATTGAGGTGAAAGCATGGACATCGCAAGGCAATTGAAGCAAGGAATTAACACTGGCAACATTGTTTTCGGCCAGAGGCAAACATCTTCCGAATGCTCAAAGGGCGAAGCAAAAATGGTACTAGTTGCCGCAAACTGCCCAGAATCCTTCATCGATGAATTACGAAACTCACATCCCTCCGTCCCTGTTCATCAAGTAACGATGGTGAATAGGCAACTTGGCGCTGCTTGCGGAAAACCATTCCCAGTGAGTTCACTTTGCATTCTCGATGCCGGACAGAGTGATTTGCTTCAACTCGCACCAAACCTTTGATTGAATAATCAACCCCAAGAACAATTTTCTTGGGTTTTCTTCAAAGTCAGACCCGCTAGCCTACATACATGGAAGCGGTATTGCGGGATCTTCTCAGAATAAAATCCGTTAATCTACGAGACCAGAAAGCAGTAGCTGCTTCACATGGCTTCACTTGCCTAGGAATCGCTACCTCAATTCCAGAATTAGAAATCCACTCAGATGAGGTTTTCATCTGGCACGCTCGAGCAGGAATCTTGCCTATCACTAAGAGTGAGATAATTAGGTTTGGAATCGATGCACCTAACGGATTCAACCTGATCCTCAGTGAAAGGGAGGTTCAATCAGAATGCCACTCTGTAGAAACTTTTGATTTCAGAATTCTTGAACCTGAGGCCATTTCATCGTGGGTGGGTAAGGCGGTTCTATCTGGCGATTTGATTGCATCTGCAAAGGAGGTTGGTAGAGACGATCCGGGAATGGTGGAAAGTCGCCGAAATGAAAACTCAATCGAGAGGACGTTGGTCCTAAAACCGTCAATTGAGATTAATTCTTGGTCTGCTCAAAGAGGTATGGAGGGTTTCTCGTATTCTCCAATCCTTTTAGCCGCTCGCTTGTGGACCGTGATGGGCGAGCTGCAAGGTCCCAATGGAGAAAGGGAGCCCGGAGAATGGACCATCCTAGAGGATCCATGGTCGAAAACAGTTACTTTGCTGAGCGAAATTCAGAATCTTCACCAAGCCCCCGTACTAAGGACTATCGAACCACAAGATCTCAATTGGCTAACTTCCGATAGGATCGACGAAGAACTGGCAAATGTCATCGAGGAAAGAAGGAGGGGGAATTCCGGAGAGACTAGTGTTTCAGGCTCTGTTCGAAGTATGCTTCTCCAGAAATGGCCTTTGGATTCAGAAAGAGCAAACATCAGGGATAGCAGGATTCTGATACCTGGATGGTTAATCCATTTAGAAACTGAAAAAATACTACATGGCAGAAACGGCCGTCTATACGACTACTAATTTCTCTGGAGTAGCATCATATCCTCGTCAGATAGCGTCTGACCTTCCATCAGCCTCGACATCAGGTCAGTAACGTCGACTCTCTCCGATCCCTGATCCTTCTTATTTCCTGTTAGCTTCAGGATATCCTGCATTGAATGAATGCATCTTAGGGAAATGATGTATCTGTTATGCAAGTCATCTGCATCACCCTTAGTCGACGTTAGTCCTAGATGTTCCGAGTTTGCTAGCCCTCTTAGCCTATCTACTTCATTCGAAAGTTCCATCATTAGTGAGTGAGCTTCCTCTGACTTCTCCGAAGCATCTGTGACCGCGTCGTGTGCCTTCTGTTGCCTCTTCTCTGCTTGCTTGACTTCCTTTAGAATTGATGAGCTACTTGCCTCTTCTTCCTTTTTCAGCGTCTTGAATTCGGCTTGCAACCTCTTCATCGTCGCAAAGAAGTCCCTCTCTTTTTTGGGGCCAATTTGTCCAGTCTGGTGACGCCACTCGAGCTTATTCATCTGTTCTCTAATTTTCCGCGAGTCCCGACCATTCTTCTTCTTTCCAGCTTCACGACCAATATCCTCTACAGAACTTCTTAACTTGGCCCTTATTTCCTTCAGCTCATTTGTCTTTTCGAGTCTAATTTTCCTGAGTTCAGCAACCCTGCCGTTAGCTTCATTTCTCAAGGTCTTCTGCTTTTGGACTTCGGTGATCAATTCCTTGACCTGACTGTTAATCTCATTTCTCTTGTCCAGCTGTACCCTTACCTTCACGTTGAGTTGGTCCCGCCTAGTTTTGAAATCAGTCAGCTTATCGCTAACTGCCTTAGTTTTCGTTTCGAAAACATCACTAAAATTCGACTGATTGAGTTCCAAATACGTCCCTCAGACACTCCCAATTTGAATCTCCATTTAAGGAATACCGAATTTTCAATCATTCTACTCTCTACGAGTGGCAACTGTCCCTTGTCTACTCCCTCTCCTGGAGACTCCTATCTTCCTGCTCTTTTTCCTAGTCTTGGGCCCTTCTTTCGACTTCTTTGACTCTGCAACTTTCTTTTCTGAAATCGATGAGAGGCCACCCGACTCTAGCAATGCACCCAACTCATCTGTGCTCAGAAGACCACCTTTGGCTGCTATTCCCCTTATGTCATCTATGCTGGAGAAACCTCTTCTGCCAGACGAAACTCTGGAGAACTTCTCTAACCTTTTCAACTCCTTACGTTCGCTCTTCACGGTTTTCTTGATTGACTCAATTTTATCATCAATTGATGAAATCCTCTTGCTGATTCTCCTTATCTCCTTCCTGCTAACCTTGTCTTCTTCAATTTCTACATTTTCTTTGAGTTCAGATACTACTTTGTTTGAGACTTCTTTATTCTGATCTAACTTGGAAGAAATTCTCCTCATTTCGCCAACTTTCTTGATATAATCTGAATGTGCCTTCTCCGCCTGCCTCTTTCTCTTTATTGATGCTTGAATCTCGAAGAACCTGCTGAATGCCGTTAGTTCCGGATTAAGCATTGGGACCGAGGTCAAGTCATTGTCTATGCTTGTTAAAGAATCGAATGTTTCACTCAACCACTCTTCAAGAATCTTTGAAGGGGGCGGTACGCTTTCGTTTATTGAATCCCTCTTCTGACGTTGCTTCTGTGCACTTTTTCTGGATGAGTGAAACTCAGCAAGTAACTTTTTTCTTCCAGAATCAGAGTTCTCGAAACCCACAACTGCAGATCTCAAAGCCTTGACGATGTGCACTTGCTCTTTCCTCTCAGATTGCAGGTCTCTGATCTGCCCGTCTATGGTACGGAGCAGAACCTTCTTTTCTTTGACAATTCTAGAAATTCCTTCTGCATCTAATCCCTGGAGATCGCCCCACATATTACTTCCCGATCCTTCACTCATTCATGCTCACCAACTGGATCTTCCGACTTCCCTTTCTTCCGTGTCTTCTTTGCGAAAGATGATTCCCCCCCATCCTCGACTATCTTTCTAGCCTTCAGAAGGTCCCGAAAACCAGGCCCGATCTCGCCAAAGCCTTGCTCAAGCCTCCTTTCCCAGTATTCAATTGCCTTATCGCTCTGAGAAAGCAATTCCCTCGCCCTATCTAACTGACTCTTAATTTCCTTTAATTCTCCGGAAGATTCTGACAGCTTCTTATACATCGGTTGTGCCTTTGAAACGGACTCAATCATCTTCGAGTGGGCTTTATCCGCCTTCTTGAATAACTCAGACATTTTTCTATTTCTGTCCAAATATTTGGTCATCTCCGGATTTGAATCCTTCCTATCTTTTACCCATTTGTCATTCTCAGAAATAAGTGCCCTCCTCTTCTCCAAGAGTTTCCTCTCTGATTTGTGATCAAGGGCCGATGTCTGAATCTTATCCTCTATCTCCTCGATTTGTTCCAATAGCTTCCTCTTCTTCCACTTTGGGTCAAGGCTAATCATCCCACCGGATTTAATCAGACTCTCCCTGATGTCTTTAACCTCTGGAATTAATCCCCCAGCCTCTTTCTGGAACAGGTCTCTCTCGTTCTTGAATTCTGCAACCTTACTATTCGCATCCTGGAAAGATCTTTTCATTCGTTCAACCCTTGGACTCAAAGCGTCTTCTTCCGCTTCCAAATTACGTATAACACCCGGAAGATTGTCTTTTAGCATAATCCTCCTCTTCAGGAGTTTTTCAGCGAGCTCGTTTGGCCCGACGCGCATCAGTTCTCCTGTGTCCATTTCGGTTCCGAGAAATACATCCCTTTTAGGCAATACTGGACATTTTTGTGGGTTTGATTCATACGATGTCCATTCAAGCCGACGCCATGAGGGACTTGCTAGGCAATACTATTCGCATGTCCATAGCGATAATGTTGCTTTCCTGCGCTTGCTTGCATCACCATTCGCCACAACTAACTGATCCTACTCCAATACAACCAATGTACTCGGATGAGTCAACCAACTCTACTAATTTCACATCATCAGGGGGCTCTGGATTAGCAGTTTCTGGAGAGCCCGGATACGTCGGTGACACTCTCATCGCCTCAATGATGGTGACAAACTCCGGTGATGCTACTGGTTCAGTTTCACTGATAATCTCACCAATTAACGGTGAAGAAACATTCGAAGGGGCACAAACTTCAATCTCGCCGGGTTCAACTCGAGAGGTTTCTGCACCCTTCACATTGGCTTCATCTGGGACGAATATTTTTGATTGGCAAGTTTCCGAGTCTGCAGATTCGGATAATTTGCAAATGCAAGGAAATTTTTCAATCGAGGCGATGCCGAGCCAGACCCTCAACCTGTCTATTGACTCGGTGGAATGGACTAATTCTGGCGGTTTGAATTTAGACGCATCGATTTTCCTGTCAAATGGCAGATCCAGGGGTATCATACTAGAGATCTCTTCTGGTTCACAGGGGAGCAATCAGTTATTGCAGAGCATTCAGATTGAATCCGACCCGGGTAGAAGGACAATCACATTCGACCTTGGCCATCCTTCAGCAGATGAGATATTAGTGGAGGCGATCCCAATTGGGTGGCTATTTTCGATCGATTCAGCTAATTCCTCAGTGTTTGCAGTTTCAGAGCCTTCAGTGAATATTGAATCAATCTCCATCCAAGCATCATTTTCTCCAGAGCGCCCCATTCCTGGTAGTAGAGTCTTGGTCACCATTTACTTAGAAAATGCGGACGATTATCAAGCACAATCCGGTTTTGTCCGGGTGATTTCTTCATCCGATCAGAAAATACTCGCACAAACGGAAGTCCAATCCCTGGGTCCGGGGTCAAACATCACAACTGATGTTTCTTTGCCTAATTGGCCCGAAAGCGATAGCGTTGGTTTAGAGGTCCAGTGGCATACAAGCGGTGTCATTTCCACAAATTATTTCTCAATCGAGACGGATAATAGTGAGGAAGGACTGAATATTCCTTTCGATTTACTTGCTGCTGCCTACGGCCTTCTTGCTGGCGTCCTAACAATCCTAGTTGGTACATTAGTTTGGCGTGCTGTCTCAACTAGAACTCCTTCTACCTCTGATTTTAATCTCCGTGAAACTAAGGAATCAACAAAGTCTCAGTCTAAACAGGAGAAGGCGGAGATTCAATGTTCATATTGCGATCAAAGACTCATGGTCCCTCACAATCACGTAGGCGGAGTTCGCTGTCCTTCTTGTTCAATGGAATTTATTGTAGGAGAACAAGACAAACCTTCACATCCTGTCGTACGATCATCAGAAGACACGCTAAATTGCCCAGAATGCGAACAGGCCCTGAGGGTGAAGATGGAGAATAGGCCAGCAATGTCTAGATGCCCTGTGTGCAAGACTCAATTCATGGCCGAGGCCCAGGAGGTGTAAGATGCCCGAATTCAGCGAAGTTGAGGAGATGTATCTGAAGACTATCTTCGAGATTCACTCGGATACTCCTGGTGAGATTGTTAAGACAACAAAACTCGCTGAAAACATGGGTGTTTCTGCCGCTTCGGTAACAGAAATGATTCAGCGCCTCTCCCAACGTGAAATGATCACACACATTCCGTATCGAGGCTGCCGACTAACAACCGAAGGTTTCCAGTTAGCGGCCAGAATAAAAAGAAGAGAAGGCCTTCTTGAAGTACTTCTGAAGGATGTGATTGGCTTCAATGGGGATGTGAAGGGAGTTGCATGCAAAATGGAGCATGCTGTCGGAATAGAACTGGAGGAAACACTCGACCGCCTCCTAGGGTATCCTGAGACCAACATTACTGGAGAGAAAATTCCGAGCATTGAGCGCGACTTTGAAACGTTTGGTATCGGCACACTATTGCCAATCGGAAGACTCCCAGATGGGTCTTCTGCAATAGTTGAGTTGATTGTTGCAAATGAAGTCGAATCCATTACCATCAATGATTGTGGAATTGCTGCTGGTGCAAAGGTATCAGTATCCGATGGCACGCTTACTTCTGGTGGCAATCTGATTGGACTATCAGATAGTATTTCAATGAAGATTCTGGCAAGAATCACTTCCATGGGGGATTAATCCATGTCATCAGACGAGGAGTCAGGAAACTTCCGCTCTCCAGAGAGTGAATTGGAATCAATGGTGGAAACACTACAGACAGAGACTCCTTCTGCACCTGAGATCAATGGAATGGTGAAGGATGGGGATACGGCATACGCCGAAATCAACAATAACAAGACTACATTGAAGTCCAGAGAGGTCATTTTGACAGGCATAGATGATTTGTTAATCAGCCGAGGAGCTCGTCTGATACTCTTCTTGCCAATTGTAGTTGTACTTCTATTCGGACTTTCACAGTCGTACCGTGGCTCAGAACCAGACTGGTGGGAAGGTGGGGTTCAGGAACTATTCTTGGATTTTTCATTCTCAAAATCAGTTTACTTGCTAGCTCTAGCACTGATGGTAGCCGACCTCATGCTATTGTTTGTTCTACATTACTTGCTGTGGGTCACAAAGAGAATTTTTCAAATCGAAACCGACGAAATTGTCGATACTGGCGTTACATTTCGCAGCTCCCATGGATATAGCGAAATGAAGGCTGTAATTGATGGCGCTTCGAATCAACTCAACCTCACTACTACTTTGATGATTTTATCAACACTACTACTCGGTTTATCCTTGATTACAAATCCCTCCGAAACCGAAGGCATCCCTGTCTTGATTGCACTATCCACAGGCACTCTACTTTCCGGGCATAGTGTGTACATGGTTTCCAATCGCCCCAGATTCAACACTGTAGAGCCATGGGGGCTGTTAGATGCATTTTCACCCCCAATGCACCCCGCATTACTGAATAAGCCATTCACAGACGTAATCAGGTCTCATGTTGACCCTCTACTAGCTGTTCGATTCTCCAAGTATGTCTCATCTTTTAGTCAGAATCTCCAGCAAGGCGTCAGACTTTCAGAATTACAGGAATACCTCCTTCAAGTGCTCGATTTGTTCCGTTCGGGACTGATTGAAGAGGATGATTTTCATCAAGCTCTTGGGGAATTGGTAGATACAAGAACTATTGATCAGATTATCAATCATCCCGAGCTGGGCGAAGAGACATTGGATAGGCTTCTAATGCATGCGAGGGAGAGATGCGCACCCTTCTTCCGCCTAAACGACAGGATGAGGATGCACTTGTCCGCCCAATCAACTGACCAAATATGGTTTGACGTGGATATGGAGAATCTAACACTCGGACAAGCTAACCTATTCGCATTCGTGCTTAACCAGACAGGGGAGACCCAAGACCTCATTCTACGGGTCCAGACCCCAGACTTCCGCCCAAACGAGTGCGTTTATCGCCTCAAAGTCGAACCACATGAAGATGACTCACTTTCCGGAAAGACCACCTATGAGAGAGTCTCATCTTCGATGGAATCATCCAGAATTGTCTGGCAGACACTGATCCCCTCCTCCATGGGCGATGCTACAGTAACAGTGAGACTAGAGGACTCTTCTGGGAACCTAATTTCTGGCAAGGTTCTGACATCGCAAGTTCGTTCCGACCTCTTTACTCGTTTGAGGATGACAACAGGAGCAGTGTTCATGTTAGGTGCCGCTCTAGCCATCATTTCGCCAATTCTACCCTTCGTAGCAAAGTTGCTTGGCCTTTAGGTCTCTTCAATAAGGGGTCACTATTCGGAATTGCATGGATAGTGACGATGGGGACTCTGACGATCTACGTACCAGATTGCATGCCATGGAGTCCAAGCTCAGCAGAGTACGAGGACAGAGGGATTCCCACAATGATTCCGCTAAGAGGGCAGCGGATCAGAGAAACTCTGCCCAAGATAAAAGGAACGAGGTCCAAGAAACCATCACATCCAGGATGGAAGATCAGAAGAAGGTACGCGCTCAGGCCAAGATTCACCAAGCAAGTCGTGATGAGATCCAGCAGAGCATCAGGGAGATATTCTCACGTAAGAAGGGGAAAAGGGACCAAGGACCAGGAAAGTCTGTAGTCATACAACTGTCAGAGACAGTTGGAGAGATAGAGCGGATTGAGGACCGCATCATGACTGATGGAGCTTTAACACTGGAGAAGGAGAACACCCTAATCAAGAAACTAAGGTCTCTAATTTCTCGAAGAGACGAGCTTATCCCCCATGTAGAGCAGCAGAGAATCGTCTCCATAGATCTGAGCGACATGGACGAGTCGATACAAAGATTGAGGGCAGAAGCAGACAATGAGCACAAGCTAATGCTCGAGCAGAATAGTCTGGCTGATGAGATCTGGAGTGAAATAAAGCCCCTGTTCGAAGAGAGGGACTTCCTTAGGGGGGAGGGGGATAGGTTACACGCCCTGTTCGTGGAAGAAAGGGGGAAGGCAGACGAGGCGCACCAAGGAGTAGTAGAAATGCTCTCCAGGGTCAATGAGATTCGCAGCGAGATTCGTTCACAGCACGAGGAGAGGGAGAGGCTAGTCAAGGATCACAACAAATCCGTAAGGCAGGCACTCAGAGGCCCCGATCAAAACGAAGAACTAGCAGAGTCACTATCCGACAAACTCCTTGGAGGCGAATCGATCACCTTTGGTGGCATCGTAGCCAGTGATGCTACAATAAACAGTGGAGAAAAATCGAAGCCAAAGAGAAAGTCAAGAAAACTTGGCACTTCACGTGGAAGGAAGAGTTAGTTACCAACCTCGTTCGTCCATCCTCACTTCGAGTGCGTCTATTTCTAGACCCGGCATGGCCTCTCCAACCATTTCACAAGCTTCCGCTACTACTGCTGAGTCTTCGAAGTGATGCGTCGCAAGGACGATGGCCTCCGCAGTTCTTGTCGGGTCGGAACTCTTGAAGATTCCAGATCCGACGAAAATCCCATCCATCCCATGCTTCATCATAAGGGCAGCATCAGCAGGGGTTGCTATTCCTCCAGCAGAGAAAGTCACCACCGGCAGTCGTCCTAAGTCTGCTACTTCATCTAGGACCGCAGCGACCTCTTTCCTGACTTCTTCTAGGCTACCGAAGGGCGTAGCTTCGACTCTGGCTCCAATTTCAGATGACTTTTCCAGTCTCCTATAACCATCAAGGATATTTTCCACAATATCCTCGCGAGAATTTGCATCAGCATTTCTAGAAGTCTCAATCTCAGTTGATAGGAGTCTAGCATGCTTTACTGCACTCACAACATTCCCAGTACCCGCTTCTCCTTTCGTCCTAATCATAGCAGCGCCCTCAGCAATCCTCCTCACTGCCTCTCCAAGGCTGGTGCATCCACAGACGAATGGAATTGTGAAGTCGTCTTTCGGTATGTGGTAGAATGGATCTGCAGGGGTTAGAACCTCCGACTCATCCACCATGTCCACTCCAAGAGACTCCAGGACTCTTGCCTCCTCATCGTGCCCTATTCTGGCCTTGGCCATCACTGGTATGCTAGTGGTTTCAATGATCTCCTTGATCAACTTGGGATGGCTCATCCTTGCTACTCCCCCAGAAGACCGGATATCCGCAGGAACCCTCTCCAGAGCCATCACCGACACAGCACCAGAATCCTCTGCTATATGGGCCTGCTCAGGAGTAACGACATCCATCACAACGCCGCCTTCTTGCATCTTAGCAAAACCTCTCTTGAGAAGCTCTGTTCCGTGCCTCATCTTGCCCAATTCAACCCTTTGCGGCATACCGATTCCTCTAGGCATGTATTGATGAACCTATGTGGGGGGCAGTTTTCCTCAACTATCGGCTAGAACCGGAGAATCTCCCTCTGCAATGGGCAGGTTCGGGGACTCTTCCTCATTCTTCGCCAACCATTCCATCTCTTCGTCCGGTAGATCGCTATCGGCATAGATCGCCTCTTCTGGGCATTCCGGAATGCACGCCGCACAGTCTATGCACTCATCTGGGTCTATCACAAGATATTCTTCGGCTTCCCTAAACGCTTCTACTGGGCAGACATGTACGCAATCTTGGTATTTGCATCTTACACAAGCACTAGTTACTACGTGGGTCATAACGATGCAACTGCCCGAGTAATTGGCATATGAATTCTTGTATTATTCACTAATCAATCCCATTAGCAAATTTTCTGCAACCTCGATAGAATCCTGTCCAGGGTAAACTTCCAACTTGAACTTCCCCTTGGCAACAGATTCGTGTGAATCTTGGGCAACAACCCCCTTCCCCTGTACCAGCTTCTCCAGCTTCAGCCTTACATGCAGAAACTTGTCCTCGTCTACACGGCAATCTAGTCCATTCTCAAGTATGGAAACTAAAGACTCATTTTCCAGTCTCGACAACGAGGATAATGCCTGCTTCCCCTTCATCTTCACGCTGATTGTCTGCATCGGCGCCCCCAATGTTGACTTCTCTTTGTGAACGACTATCTCTGATGAACCCCCACTCAGCCAACTAACGGCATCTTCGATCACTTTGCATTCGTCAACAGCACTAGCATGTATTCTCCATTCACCACCATGGAGGCCCATGCCCATCGCAGACGCCGACGTGTATTGAATGCGTTCCATAACAGTCGATATCCGTAGCATTCCGTTCAAATACTGGTTGCAGGTCGGACGGCCCGCAAACGGGGTAGCCCCCGCAATATGGAGACGTTTCAATGGCCAAAGGAGCATCAGCGAGAGCAGCAGCTCGTAGGCAGAAGGACAAGTGGAAGGCGAAGAGGTGGTACTCTATCAGAGCACCTCGGAATCCATGGTCTTTCAAGGTCATCGGGGAGACCATCGCCGAGGAAGAAGAGATGCTGGTTGGAAGGCCGTTCGAGATCATGCAGAATGAGCTGGACGGCGACTTCACAAAGATGCACGTCAAGATAAAGTTCCGAATCAAGGAGGTTGTCGGAAACGACGCAATCACCGAGTTTGTTGGCCACGATGTCATGAAGGACTTCGTTAGGAGACAGATAAGGAGAGATAGGGGGAAAATAGACGATACCATAGATGTCGTTACAGAAGATGGCTTCTTTGTCAGAATCAAGCCTTTCATAGTAACAAGGTCGAGCGTCAAGGCCAGCCAGAAGCACGAGTCCCGCAGCGTCACCAGGAACGAGGTGGTCAAGTTCTGCGCCCAGTCAACATGGATCAACGTACAGAAGGCACTAATGGACGGCTCCTTGGAGGATACCGTCTCCAAGGCAATCTCCAAGATTCAACCAGTCAGGGCGGTCTTCTTCAGGCGCAGCCAGCTTATCCAGGATGGCGTCGTGGTAGATGATGGGCCAACTCTGGAGGAGATCAAGGCCGAAGAGAAGGCTGCAAAGGAGCAGGAAGAGGAGACTCCCGAGGAGGGGGACTCTTCTGACGTTCCGTCAGAAGAGGTCGACCCTGTTGAAGAAAAGGCGGATGGTCCTGCCGACGAAGATCAAGGGGTTGGGGATTCGGACGATGCCGATTACGATTCGATGACCGTGGCTCAGTTGAAGGAACTACTGAAGGAAGCAGGCAAGCCAGTTTCAGGGAAGAAGGCCGACCTCATCACAAGGCTCTCGGAGTGAGGAGATGCCCCGCATTGCGGTGATTTGTGGAACTGGGATGAGTGCATTCTCTACCACTCTAGAATCAACAACATCTACTTCCAGCCAAATTCTCGCAGATTCGAAATGGGGGGTTGTCCCCATTTCAGTAGTGAATCACGATTCGGGACAAGTTTTCGTCATAGACAGGCATCACTCAAAAGACGAAGCAAGAACCCCTCCTCACGAAATAGATCACCGAGCCAACGTGCATGCAGCCAATAGTTGCTCGCCCGATCTGATTGTTAGCGTGAACTCTGTTGGATCGATTGTAGAGTCGATGCCCCCCGGTACTGTGGGAATCGCAAGTGGGATACTCGATCTATCCATCAAGCCATGGACATTTCACGATGACGATGCGACTCATGCAGATAGGACACGCCCATTCGACCATCGATACTCCTCCGTCTGCGAGACCGTACTCGCAGAGAGGCAGGGCAACTCACCAACCGGATTGGTAGTGGCTCAATGCGTAGGGCCTCAGTTCGAGAGCCCCTCTGAGATCGATGCACTAGAGATGCTAGGAGCACATGTCGTGGGAATGACCCTTGGCCCAGAGCAGAGGCTAGTTTCAGAGACGGGTATCGCCCATGTCTCATTGCCCTGCTCTTCTAACTGGGCCGCAGGAAGGACTCCAGGGGACCCGGATGCAGAGATCAATCACGAAGCAGTCGACCAGATGGCGTCTCAGATGAGGGACTTGGTTTCCTCGTGCATACTTGCCCTCCTTGAAGACATCAACTAGTGCAACTACCTTGATGGAGCCCCTCCCATGTGTATTGCCATGGCGGAAAGGCTGAGTGTAGATGATTGGTTGCAGGTGGAGCACGGCGAGGGTCCAGATGGGTCTTGGCCTACAATGATGGCCAGAGTCGCTAAGTTCCACCACAAGCATAAGTTCGCAGATGACGATAACCATGGTCACGACATGGGATTCCGGATCGCCCTGACTGTGGAGGAGCTTGGCGAACTCTCAGCAGCCATTACGAAGGGCAAGCCAGATGAGGAGGCGGCCGAAGAGCTAGCCGACCTTTTGATTCTGATACTCGGGCACTCTCTGGCAATGAACGTGGATCTCGAAGCGGAATTCCACAGGAAGATGGACAAGGTCATGACCAGGAAGGCTAGAACAGGTAAGCTTGGAATCAGAGTGACAGAATACACGGATGATGTCAATTAAGTGTGGCAATTTGCACTCATTTTAGTGAATTATACTAGGTGTAAATAGTAACACCGGCTTTTTGTAAAAAGTGCGTTTTTAGCCGTTTTTCGCATGTTCTGCACCTTCTCTATTATATAGTCCAGTGAAACGAGACGAAGTCACTCGTGTATACGAGGAGATGAAAAAAATGAATGTAGATATGAATGCAATGAAAGCAGAAGTAGGCGGTGCCTTTGTGGTGTCCTGGCTGGTCTTCGGATCCAGCGGAATGGGCCTCGAGGGTGCTGTTATTCTGGCAGCCGCCTGGATGGCGTTCGCCGGAGCCCACATCCTGCCAGTAGTGACCTGGTGTCACATGCTGACTGGGGATCTGGGAGACATGGACGCCCATATGGCAAATGGGATGAGGCTGGTAGGACAGATGGTCGGGTCAATCCTGGCAATCGCCCTAGCTACCGAGTTTGGCGGAATAGATACGCCATGGACAGCTGACGCATGGGCAATGCCCGAGATGTGGCCAGCCCTAACCGCAATTGCGGCGGGTGCCATTTTCTGGCAGGTGCACACCAAGGCTGACTCAGTATGGATAAGTGCCTTTGCTGTTATGGCTCTTGCTTCGGCAATGGGCATGCAGCATGACGGATTGACCACCGCCCTTGATGCTGCAAATTCGGGTGACTGGTACAGCACATCTGGTGCAAACGAGATGGGCGCAGTGATAGCAGGAATGACCTTTGGTGATCTTGCTGACGTGCTTCCCACGTTCATCGTCGACGGCCTGCTTGTTGGTATCGGTGCAAGGGTAGGCACCGAGATCGACAAGGCAATTTGAGACTGAGAAAATCCACTCTCTAATACGAAAGCAGGCTAGGGGGGGAAACTCCCTAGCCTGTACACGAAACTCTGCCTAGAGAAATCTCGCTCTATTCAATGTCAAAGAATTCTGATTGCATTGTAGCAATCTCTCCTCTTGACTCAGCAGTAGAGTATGCCTCTAGTGGTTCCCTGTTCAGGTCAAGGAACTGCTGTCCGAACTGGAATGGTTCTAGAACCCTAGAGGCTTGATCGTGATGCCCCAATATAGCCAAGGAAGCAGCAACAGCCTCTACTGAGGACAACCTGCCGACCCTCCCCCAGGAAACCGGGTTTGCAGCCAGCAATGCTGGCAATATCCTGCCTTCGAGCATAGTCCTTCCAGCGATTTCGTCTAGTGACTCATCAATTCTCTTCCAAGAGCAGTCCAGTACCACTAGCGCGGCACCCAAGGAAATAAGACTTCGATCCTCAGGACCGAGTATAGTTGTTGATTTGGGATCTAGAATATACCCCCTCTTGGGTGCTCCTGATACGGATTCGTGCAACTCTACAAGGCCACTGGCATG
>CEUN01147115.1_pt1 | contig 23263 bp, 16 predicted proteins | sample 361501 | NCBI WGS metagenome assembly CEUN01 (sample SAMEA2622801, study PRJEB7988) | marine metagenome | biome: marine biome (ENVO:00000447); feature: marine epipelagic mixed layer (ENVO:xxxxxxxxx); material: "saline water (ENVO:00002010), including plankton (ENVO:xxxxxxxx)" | depth 120 m | reverse complement strand
ACAGCAGACCTTGATCCACCCCCCCATGCTCTTCGGCCAGACCATCTAGGACGGCCTCAGGCAACTCAAGGTAGTTTACCGAGTTACCCAGAACGCAGTCAGGAGGAACTACAGCCCATCGTAGGCGACGTTCCTTCTGGGCGTTCACAATGGCTTGGCAGGCCACTCGTGACACTCCCTTGGCTTCGATTGAACCAGTCCAAAGGGCATGCTTCCTCTCGGTTACACCCTCTTCGATACTGTCATTGTAAGCCGGATGGCGAATGCTGACTCGACCGTCTTCAAGCAGAAAGTGACTTCCTCTAATGAAAGGGACTCCATCACTATCTTCTCCCCAACTCTGGATGTCAGAGGACCACTTAGATTGGTCCACCTCGCCGACCCTGACTCGAATCGGCTCATCACTCGGATTGAGCCAGTTACCTTCCTCCCCGAGTCTAGGCTGGTCTGCTAAATCGTCAATGGCTTTCAAAACCTCTCTCCTAGAGAATCGGTCGCGGGGCATGCGAGGCACAGCCCAGGTCATGTCAGTCCATACCGACCAAGGTCCGCGCTCCATCTCGGTGAATGGCGAACTACTATCCAGTCCAGTTTTGATTGAGATATCATCGGCTCTCAATGGGCCGAAACTGGTCATCATCTCAGTCCTACCTCCGACCTCTATGCCGATTACCGAGACTCCCTGTGAGGTTCCGGGGAAGATTCTCTGAGGTTCAGGGAAGGACCACGATGAAATCCATTGGTTCTGCTCTACAATCATCTTTCGCAGAGCGACACTACTCTTCTCTCTCAGGACTGTATCTGGGACAATCATGCGGACCTTACCACCTTCTCTGACGAGCTGGATTGCTCGCTCGATGAAGAGCCTGTACAGGTTCACATTACCTCTCAGTGCAGAGAACCTCTTGCTTCCATCAGCCTCGGCAGTGTTACGGAGAGATTTCGATAACTCCTTTCTCATCAGGCTACCCTCAGGGTGACCTCTGAATCTATCCTTGATGCGTAACCAAGGAGGCCTGCTGACCAACAAACGGGGAGCCTCCTGCCAAGGCCAGTCATCTCGAAGAGCATCTATTTGCCTTACACCAGTGTCCAGAATTTCCTCTACCTCTTTACGGCCTATACGCCCTATGTCACCTTCTCCTTGAAGATCAACCAGACCTGAGCGTGCTAGCACCAGCAGGATGCGTCTGCGAGCACAGGTCACTGCGATTCGGGAAGGATCAGCCATTTGCAACCCGCAAAGCAGACGAAGAGTATCCTCGCGTGCCTGCTCGGGCGACAAACCCTCACATCTTGAGACATGGATTCTGAATAATCGACCGGGAACTACTCCACCAGCCACAGCTGGGTCAGATATAGGGAGAGGAATGCCAGTACGAGTAACCTCACCTGCCTGAATAGCTCCCTCGGAAACCTCCTCGGAGCTGCTTAGAGCAGTTTGATTGAGTTTCTCAGCGTATGCCCTGAACCCCGGCGGCATTGCAGCGAGAGAGAGAGTTGCTGGGGGCTCTTTGGTAGTCTTTGAATGACCTTTCAACTCGTCTGCTAGTACGGCACGAACCAGCCTATCAGGAGTCGAGTAGGCACCTCTGGGAGAACGCCCGTCACTGACAGCCTCATATCTAGCCAGAAGGTGCTCTAGAACCGCCCCTGGGTCAGAGATTAGGCCGGCTGGTAGCGTCGGCCATGAGCCCGGCATAGTAGCAGCAATCGGCAATCTGTGGAGTACGGCCTCCTCCCATGAATCAAGCCATTTCTCTAGTTGTTCGACACGATTTGGGCATACATGATCGAGGCGTGCGTACCATCCCGAGGCGACACTTGACATGGCACTACATTTGGCCGAATCGCTGCCCTTCTTTGAAGGGCACGGTTGGTTGTTGGATTGACCTCTGAACGAACTCAACTATTCAGTCCGAAAGAATCCTGTTCCAATTCTATGATTACTCGCCTGTGGAGTAGCCACGCGACGGCCTCATCAATCTCATCAGTCCTGATGCCGAAACCCTCCAGTTCGGCTACCAGTCGGTCGAAATGGAGTTGCTCCTCACCGCTCTCTATGGACTCCTCAATGAGTCCTAGGATGTGCTCTGAGACGATGGCTAGGAATGGGTCATCATCAGTATCGAGTGAGCCGAAGTCGACAGCCGCCTCTCCCTCAGTCTCGACTTGCTCCAAACCCGCCTCTTCTGCATCCTTCTCATAGACATCGAAGAGATTCTTTTGGTGAGGGTCCATCCAAGTCGAACGCTCCACGACTTCACGCTGGCGTCGAAGCCTCTTGACCAGAGTCTCGATTCGGTGCATCCTCTGCTCCAATCGAAGCCTTTCTCTGCCTAGATGACTCTCCACCAGTTCCAACTCTTCGGTCGCCCTCTCATCGAGCCATTCGGAGAGGTTCCATGAAGGGTCCAGCCTGAGCATGGTCTCCCAGAGCCTCGCTACAGATTCAGGCAAAGACCTGACGTCTATTCGTGGGCTTCCACTTCCATCCTCGGAGCGACGGTCCATGTTTCGTCTGTTCGTATTGACCGTCTATCAAGTATCGCTTCGAACCAGCAGAGAATCTGAGGGTTGGATTGATGAATGAAAAGCAGGTGCAGGGGCTGTGAGCGGATACCGTCTGACTGTCCTCCCCGGCGACGGCACGGGGCGAGAAGTAATCGTCGAGGCGATGCGCATAGTCGAGACCCTAGAGGCCAATAGCCCGCTTTCCTTTGATGTGACCGAGATTCCATGCGGCGGACAGTACTATCTTGAGACCGGCAAGGAGTGGCCAGAAGGCTCGTTTGAGCACTGCAGAGACAATTCTGACGCGATTCTGCTGGGAGCGATAGGATGGCCCGATGCAAAGTTGCCTAATGGAGACAATGCCGGTGCCCAATGTATCCTTGGACTCAGGTCCGGCCTAGATCTCTATGCCAATGTCAGACCTGTCAAACTCTACCATGGAGTACAACACAAGGTACACGGAATCTTCTCCGATATCTGGGAGTCCGATTTGGTCGATATGGTGCTTATCAGAGAGAACACAGAAGGACTCTATCACAGCCTACTAAGGCGCTCGGCACAAGCAGCCGTAGGGTCCAAGGACGAGCCAATCACTATCGAAAAGTTCCCAGGCCTCGAGGGTGAAGTCGCTTGGGATCCAAGACCCATTTCACGAAACGGTTCTGAGAGAGTAATCAGGTTTGGATTCGAGATTGCTGCGCGTAGGGAGAACAAGTCGGGCACACGCCAAAATGTGACCTGCGTCGATAAGAGTAACGTGCTCCGTGGATGCAGACTTTTCAGACAAATCTTCGATGAAATATCTGATGAGTACCCCGGCACCAATGCAAACCACGCATTCATTGATGCATTCACTATGTGGCTGGTTAGGGACCCAGAGGACTTCGATGTCGTGGTGCTACCGAACATGTTCGGAGACATAGCAACCGATCTGGCATCTGTTTTGCAAGGAGGCCTAGGTATGGCGGCCAGCGCCAATATTGGTGACAACCACATGCTGTTCGAACCCGTTCACGGCTCTGCCCCAAAGTACGCCGGTCAAGACAAGGTAAACCCAATTGCTGCAATATCCTCAGTCCAACTGATGCTGGACAACCTCGGGGTACGCAACGATGATGAAGATGCTACAATCTGCGGCGAGATCCTTGAAGCAGCCATAGCATCACACCTCTCTGAGGGGGGAGCCACGACCTACGATTTGGGAGGAGAAGCCGGCACGAAGGAAGTCGGCATAGCAATCTCCGAGCGTTTTGAGACTCTGTTGAAAGAGCACTACGCCTGATTAGGCCGAGGTGCGAGCCATTACGGCCAGAGCATCATTGAGACCGGCCACATTGTCCCAGTCAGTTGGCTCTGCTTCTCCTAAGACTACTTCTGATAACAGAATCGAAGCGGCCCTGGATACTTCATCCACTACCGTGACATTTGCAGTCATGGCAGTACGAGATAGTGGATTCAAGTCGACCACCAGAACTTGCTTGCCTAATTTGACGAGAGCCTCACATCGATCTCCATCCTCAAGAGGAACAAGTACCGTATCTGCACCACCGATACCATCACTACAACATACTGAACGAGGCCCTTCCAAACCAGGAATCGTATCATCTGGAGATTTACCTAGCAATGCTACTGAGGATACAGCCGCCGACCAGTCCCCTTGCCATCCGCTCGGAGCGGCCCCACTTGCTACCACCTCGGCTTGCTGTTTGAGCCTTGATAACAACCCGGTTACCCTCTTGGGAGTTCGATAGTACAGATTGACCTCGATGGGGCAACCGACTACTGCAGCAACACGAATCAGATCGTGACCAGCTAGGACGACTGTGTTGCCGTTAACCGAGATGATGGGATTGTTGGCAACCATGAGTCTAGCCGCCATTTCACGAATCGCCAGTCTGGCTGAATCCGATGTCTTCTCTCCGAGCAGATAGTCGAATGCTTCTCCTCTGCCATGGGCAATCATCGCCGATTCTGCCAGCAGGCCTTCTGCCGCCGCTTCAACTAGGTCCTGTCTAGCCATCAGAGATGCCTTGCGAGGATGACTGTCTGGAATATCGGCCATTCTAAGCCCCCCCAAAAAGCATCGAGAAATCGATTGGAGGAACTCCCATATTCAGACGACTGGACGACACCACATCGACTCCGCTGTCTGTCCATTCGGACAGAGACTCCATTGTAACTCCGCCCGACCCCTCGAGGACACATCGATCTCGCAAACCCTCGCCGATTAGTGAGCTAACCACTTCGCCGGCCGTAGCCGGGCCCATGTTGTCGAACATCAGAACAAGTCTACTTTCTCTTTCACCCCATGCCCGTGCCGCCGCCATCGCCTCGTTGCCGTTCCTGACTTCCACGGTTGTAAATGAATCAGTCTCGTAAGATAGACCAGAGACTATTCTTTCAATCGCGTCAGAAGGCGCCTCACCACCTTCAGACATTGCAGCAATGTCGTTCTCTTTGAGCATCAATGCATCGCCGCGATCAAGTCGGTGAGTCAAACCACCTCCAACGTGTATGGCCCACTTGTCTAGCAGACCCCAGGCCGTTTTGCGAGTGGCAGCTACCTGAAGAGAGCCAGCACAAAGACACCACTGCGAGGTATTGGTTGCTATCCCTGACATTCTTCCAATCAGGTTGAGAAGTATCCTCTCAAGTCTGAGCAGGCTACGAGCAGGGCCTAGTAAAACTGCTACACAAACTCCCGGAGAAACATCTCCTCCTTCCTCTATTAACCACTGAGCTGAACAGTCTGGGAAATGAGACTCTAGCAACCTCCCTACAGCTGAATTGCCACACAGAACCCCGGATGATTTCGATATCAGTTCCGCCTCAATACGAACCTCTGGACCATCGCCTCCGCCATGTTCATCGGCCAGCATTGAGCCAACCCATCTGTCTATTGATTCGACGAGCATAGCTGAAGGTCCAGCCTCGGACCACAGCATTTCGGAACGGTCATGCGGCAGCTCGCTCACACCACCACGTGTCGAAACCCCTCCTTCAAGGGTCCGAAACGTCATTTGACCACACCGCTACGCGAATCTGATGCGGAGCGTTGTCGTCGGAGGCGGGGTCGCAGGCTTAGCAGCATCCGTACAATTGGCCGCCGATGGCCACGAGGTTATGCTGATAGAGCAGCGAGACATTTTGGGCGGGCGTGTCAGGATGAGAGAGAAGTCGAGATGGCTCCTTGATCCTGGCTTGCATCTGCTGCGAAGAAAAGGTGCCATGAACCAACTACTCAGGAAGCTGCGCGCGCCAAGGGTATTGGGTCAGAGATGGAATTATCGCAACTTCAACCCGATTGGATGCGATAATGCGAGAGCACTGGAAGTACTGACTACGATGTCAACCGTACACAAAGCGAACAAGACTCCTCAATTTGTGATTCCTCGCGGAGGCTGGTCAAGCCTCGTAGGCAGGATGATTGCTGCTGCCAATCAGGTCGGTGTGACATTCGGCCCAGGGAGTTCAGCCGAATCACTCAAACTCAACTCTTCTGGCAAACTATCATCGGTACGAATCTCAGGCAAGGACGTCGAGTGCGATGCAGTCGTGCTTGCAACCTCTCCAAGCAAGAGCTCTGCGCTGCTGGAGACGGTAGGATTGGACACTACTCCGCTAGATGCATGCATCGAGCACCGGGTGGCCGCACTCGATGTGGCGTTAGAGGGAAGGCCAATGAGACCTTACTCAGGAATGTTCGATGAGAAATCAGGAGTGATTGCTGTGGATATGACCTCACCGGACCGAATACCGGAAGGGGCTGACCCAGAATCCTGTACCATTCTCCATGCGGTTAACCTGACAGGAGAGGGACCCGATGCTCTTGCTCAAATTAAGGAACTACTCGACTCTAGGTGCTCTGGCTGGAGAAATATGTCCTCAGCCAGACGCTCTACCGAATCGGTGATGCTACACCCGTGTTCGCACGACCAGCGCGTAGAAGCCTCTCTGCATATCGAGACAGGGATTGGGCTTGCCGGAACGCATGTGATTTCGGACTATCACCTAAGTGACGCCGCTGTCGATACTGGGAGAGCCGCTGCAAAGGCCCTCACTAAGAGTCGCTGACATCAAGACTGGACTCTGCAGCAGCCAGGCAAGCCAACAAATCATCAACAGTTGAGCGAACAGTCTCTAACTTGTCTCCGGAGACAGTAATCTTCAGTTCGACAGAATCTCCCTTACCAAATATCTCTGCTACGAAGGAGTCTGGGTCGTCAGGCGAGATGGCTGCAAGCAGGCTTCGAGCTCGCTGCTCGTTGCCGCACCAAACAATCTCGGCCTCTATGCCGCTCATGCATCGCGATCAGCACATCGGTTTTCGCTGCTGCGGTCGCCGCCTTCTTGAATAGGAGCCCTCTCGCCAAAGCATGACTGACACGATTCCTCCAATCAGCACTGCGGAATCCGTGGCGTCGGGACATCCAGACAAGCTCTGTGATGCAATCTCGGATGCGATTCTCGATGCCTGCCTGAGCATCGATTCCAATGCTAGGGTGGCAGTTGAGACCTTAGTCAAAGGAGTTGAGGGAAAGGCTGCAATCGTGCTCGCTGGAGAAGTCAGTCTGAATGGAGATGCGCCGGATTACGAGATTGTAGCGAGAGACACCGCTGCTTCAATCGGTTATGATGACCATGCTATCGGAATGGACGCAACATCTGCTGAGCTTTGTGAGGTTCACACGTTCATCACAACCCAATCGCAGTACATCAGTCAGGGCGTTGATGGCGACCTCGATTCACAAGGAGCCGGAGATCAGGGCATTATGTTCGGGTTCGCGTGCAACGAGACAGAGGACACCGACGAGCTCAGAGGACGGTACTTCCCAATAGCAGCCGCACTATCTCAGAGACTTACTCGCAGGCTGGACATGATTCAGGACTCAGGCGAGATTCCATGGATGCGACCCGACGGTAAGAGTCAGGTCTCAGTGCGTCTGGATAGCAAGCGAATAGAAGATGGATGCTACCCAGAGTCCGTTGATACTATCGTTATCGCCGTGCAGCACGCCAAGGACGCAGGTGGATTTTCTCTTGATAGCGAAGCCCAGAGGGCATTCATTCGTGACACGGTTTGGGAGCATGTAGTCAAGCATGCAATTCCCGAACGCTGGCTTGAGGGATTTGACCCTACCAATCTAATCGTCAATGGAACTGGCTCTTTCCCAGACCCAGGAGGCCCTTACTCGGATGCCGGCCTGACCGGCCGCAAGATCATTGTCGACACATACGGAGGAGGAATGCATGGAGGAGGAGCATTCAGCGGTAAGGACCCCTCGAAGGTGGACCGCACCGCGGCATATCATGCCAGATGGGCGGCCAAGCATGTTGTAGCGGCAGGACTAGCCGACCGCTGCGAGGTCCAAGTCTCCTATGCAATTGGGATAGCTCGTCCTATTGGCCTACTAGTCAATACATTCGGAACCGGGACAATATCAGATTTGGAACTCTCGAGAAGAATTCAGAGGACATTCGACTGGAGGCCAGCGGCGATGATTCGAGATCTTGAACTCAAACGACCCATCTACCTAGCAACAGCGTCTGGAGGTCACTTCGGCCGCAGCCCTACCGAGGACGGCCACTTCTCATGGGAGAGAATCCACGAGGACCGAATCGCGGCGTTGAAGTGCAGCTGAGCCAGTATTCCGCAAAAGCTTCGGAAACACCCCTTCTCGGACATGTCCGGTGCCTCTACTATCCGCTTACTGCTCCCTGCCGAAGCATGGTTCGACAGCCCGCCCAAGACAGATACAGCCCGCCAACTAGGAATGATAGGATTCGTAAATCCCGAAAGAAGCAGCTCACGCTGTTCCTGACATCAATCATGGTGGCATCCCTGTTCGCCCCTTCTTTATCCACCGACGTCTCGTTCCTCGAACCTTCCGAGACTCGCCATGAGACAGCGAATAACACGCTCAACGATAGCGCCACCCAGACTATCATGTCGAATCTGAACACATCGAATCCGGTGGAGATTACTGGAGTGATGGACGACCTAAGCCGGGTTCATCTCGTCTGGATAGAGAACGGCTCCCAGCCCCTACTCCAATACGCGCTAATTTCGACGAACGGAGTCGACACCGTGCTGATTTCTAACACGCTGATTGGCGCAAACAACTCCACTTCACTTTCTAGCCCTTCTCTGGTAATTGATTCGAGTAGGAGGGCCCACATTGTATGGGCGATAACAGACATAGAGATTCTGTATGTTCTGCTCGACCCCGCACTCGACGATCGAGATGGCGACGCAGGTGACACAGCGAACATGACTCTGGTATCATACACTGTGGCTGATGGTACTGGTGTTCGTAACGATCCTGATATCGCTATTGACTCCTACGACGGTGCGCACGTAGTATGGGTCGACACTTACGACCCACAAGGACTGTACTTCGGAACACCTCTAATCTACTACACTATGCTGACATTCGATTCGTCTGGAACCTTCGCTGTCCAGATTAACAACTCAATTATTACCCCCGCTCTTGGTTTCAAGGGCAATCCAGCCGTATCAATGGGAGCCAACAACACGGTAATCGTGGTTTGGGAAGACACCCGTGGCAGCCTCGTTGAGTACGTGGGTCTGCTGGACACCTCAGGGTCGATGACCGAGGAGTGGAAGGACATGTGCGCTGTATTCTACGGTGGTAATCTGACCAGCGGTGAGTACTTCCAAGGGGTGAAACCGTTGCTAGAGGACGCGAGCATCACAGTTCTGGAGACTCTCTATGCACTTAGTGGCCAATTCTCCCATGCGGCTAACCACAAGAATTGCGAGGACGGATATATCGCCGGAGGTAGCGGCTCAGAAGGGCCAAGGACAACGTACCTTGGTCAGAATACATCTGACACTTCAGGCGGAATTCGTTACGTCGAATTTGTGATGTACAACAATTCGTCCTTGACAATACCAACAGATTGGGGGTACAACAGTGAGATGTGGGGCCCTGGCTCAACATGGGCATGCCTTTCATGGCGCGACAACTCTGGTATGACCCCTGGTAACCCTGCCACTAACGCTGACCACCATTGGAATCCCAATGCAACCAAGCTAATCATACCTGTATCGGATGAGGGCCCCTATGGTGGCTCGGGCAACGGTAACCAAGCCCAAGAGGCGGATGATTACCAGAGCATCAGCGAGGCCCACGACGCGTGTGTCAGTGCAGGAATTATCCCTATACCCGTATCAGGAACCACTTCATACGGCGCCAACTCGATTTGGGCCAATGATACTCATGTTCGCTCACACATGATGGACCTCGCACAATGCGCTTCGAATACTACTGGGATCCACGATAGAACCTGTGATGATTCCGCAGTCAACACCACGGATGCCGGCGGAGACATGTTCCTCTACCCGACTGACAACATGGCAAACTTCGAGGGAGACTTTGAGTTGGGGTATCTGAGCAACGGATGGGGAGTATCTGGCAACACGAACAATACGTGGCACGTAGAAGCGGCCAACAACGGCAATGTATACTCACAGGCGAACCTGTGCGACATCGGTGGTCCGGCCGGAAACCCATCATTCTACTCTCTGTCCTGCAATTACACTCACCCAGCTGGAGAGACGGTTGACCTGACCGTGACCGTGGACGGCTGGGCGTCCGAGTTCAGTATGGACGTCGTCATGCCCGACGGTACCGTGGCCTCATTCAACAGCAGCTCAGTCTACAACTACTACAACGCAGTACTGGTGAGTTTCACTGGAGCAGGCAATTACTCGATCTATCTGAATGACACCTACGGAGACGGCGGTACATCGGTGTCCGCAGACTACTCCTACGTCTCCGGCAGTGCTCCACCTACAACTCCAATTTCTGGCACTTATTCCGCTAGGTCGGGAGATATCTCGGATGGCGAGAGCACCAGCCTCGAGTTTACCGGAGTAATGGCAGATGGCACACTCAGTTTCGCCTACAATGTCTCTTCCGAAGCCAACTTCGACTTCCTAACATTCTCCATTGACGGGGTGCAACTAGCGCAGTGGTCCGGCACCCAGAGTGGAAATTTCTCGACCCCTGTCTCTCTAGGCCAGCACACCCTGAAGTGGACCTACGTGAAGGACGGCAGTGTCAGTTCAGGTAGCGATGCGGCTTGGATAGATGACGTCGTAATCCCACTAGCCAACTACACTCAGGAAATGCAGGCGCTGGTACAGTCGATAATCGCCCTGACTACGGCAACCGGATCTACTGAGACCTTCTTGACTGTCCTCAACCCTTACTCGCTGCTGAACAACCCTCGTTCCACATGGCATCCAGGAGATTCTGCCACATCGATTGACCCCGATACCGGGCAATATGTCGAGGATATCGGACCATCTCTAGACTATGTCTGGCAGGAAGGCGGCGGTTGGGGAACCATCGGCCACTTTGTACTAGTCAATGACACACGTCTGACCAATGGTCATGGCTGGAGCTCAAGCCCCGATGTTAACGTCGATGAAAATGGTAACATCCACGTCGTCTGGGTCGACGGCCGCTCGGTGATTCCAAACAAGGTCGGCCCTTCACAACTGCACTACATGCAAATCGACCTTGACCGCGCCGGCGTTCTCGATGGTGAGGCAGACGGCCTCGACATGAGTGAGGTCTCCGTGGTCTCAGACTCCGCAGTTCTAGGCTCTGACATGACTTGGGGCTCCAACCCAAGAGTCGACTTCGATAACGACGGCTCGATACACATCACATGGTTCGAGTCAACCCCTGCCATCGAGGATGAGAACAGTAGGGTAGAGTTGAGATGGACTAGGATACTATCGCCACAGTTGGTCGATGGGGAGATGCCTCTGGGCAGAACTCTGGACCAGGCGTATGGAGTCATCAACACCCGCGTGATTGCAACAAGTAATGACAACCTGATGGGTGTGTTCGGGACCGGACTGGACACCAGTTCACAACCAATTGTCAACTTCGACTGGCCGAACCGCGACATCATTTGGACAACACCTGATTGCTCAGAGGACACCACTTCTGAGGACAAGTGGGACGTCTGCATGTGGTCCGAGAATGTCTACAACATGGCAATAGAACTGGATTCGGGCATGGATGACGAGATTACTCTCCACCCAGGCCAGTCCGCTGATGTTGGTATGCTGCTTAGAGGAATCAGAATTCCCGGTGGCAGCGACATCGTAATCGCCGATACTTCTGAGGCACCAGAGCACTGGCATGTCGAGGTGGGTTTCTCACACACCTACCAAGGCACCACCACACTCGTCGATGGTTCTACGGCCGATCTGGATTTGTTCATCCGCGCTCCCGGTTTGCAGTATGTGAATGAGGACCAGAGCTTCGAACTATCAGTCTTCGTGACTTCATCCAGCAAGGACGAGGCCACTACTAGCAAGACGTTCCTCATCGAACTAATCAACCAAGGTGACTGGAACGACGATGACGGGGATGGAGTTCCCGACTACGAGGACGACTGCCAGTTTGGAGAGTCTGGTTGGACCTCAGATGTAGACACTGATCACGACGGAGATGGCTGCAGAGACTCCACTGAGGACCTCAATGACGATAATGATGACTATCCAGATGTTGACGACTCCTGTCCGTCAGGCTTCATGGGAGATCACATCGACCTCGATGGCGATGGCTGTGATGACGTCCATGAGGACCCGGACAACGATGGCGATGGTATCGAGAACCACCTAGACCTGTGCCCGAACGGAGCCCAGTACTGGTCGTCATTCTCCGAGGATAATGATGGTGATGGCTGTCGAGATGCGGACGAAGATGACAACGACGACAACGACCCCTATCTCGACGTAGACGATGATTGTCCCTCTGGCATGTCGTGGTGGAACAGCCTACTCTTCGACCACGATGGCGACGGCTGCCACGATCTTGAAGACACTGACGATGATAATGACCAGATTCCAGATCTCGACGATTTGTGCCCAACTGGTATGACTGTGTGGTTCTCTGAACCAGCCAGTGATTACGACTCAGACGGCTGCCATGATTATTCCGAAGACTACGACAGGGACAACGACGGCGTCTTGGATTCCGATGACAACTGCCCCACAGGAATGCTAGGATGGACTTCCACTCCTCTAAACGACTGGGATTCAGACGGCTGCCATGATGACTTCGAAGACCTTGACGACGACAACGACGGCTTCTCCGACTGGGAAGACTCCTGTATCAGGAGCTCCGCCATTGCTGACTCACACATGGATGGAGACGGAGACGGCTGCGATGACAACACCGAGGATAATGACCTCGATAACGACGGCATAGAATCCGCCTACGATAACTGCGAGGGCGACGCTACCTCAAATTGGGTTTCGACGCCTGAGGAGGATTTCGACTCAGATGGGTGTATTGACTCTACTGACTTCGACGACGATGGGGATGGCGTGTCCGATGAGTATGACTCGTGCCCCCTGAGTGTCAGCATGACCTCCGACTTCGACAGAGACGGATGCGATGACGCCACTGAGGATTGGGACGACGACGGTGATGGAGTCCCCGACTCCTCTGATAGATGCCCGTTGGGCTTGAGTAACTGGGACTCCTCATCCGGTTCGGACATCGATGGAGACGGCTGTATGGATTCACTCGAAGACGACCGAGTGACTGGTAGACTCCTCTACACTCTGCGCAGCAACGCGTTCATGACGCTCATGGCTGCGAGCGTGGTAGTGCTGCTACTGTCCGGTATGGTAATCTCTGCTCGCAGTAACAGATCACGCTTCCATATGGAGGATCAGACTTGGTCGGTAGAGGAGACCATGAACGACACCGTCGGCACCATAGAGGCCGTAGAAGACCCTCAACAACAGGTCAGAGACCTCTCTGACTTGGGATACTCTCCTGAGGTTGCTCAGGCCATAGTCGAAAACGAGGAAAGAGCGCGAAGGCGCAGGAACTGAATCACACCGAACAACCATGAATCATTTTCTTAACCTCAAATGAGGCCTCAAGTTACAGGAGGGTCAAGATGAGGGCAGTGAGGGTCGAGTGCTCAATCCCGTCTATCGAGCATGACCAAAGGGTCCAGACTGCCTTGCAGGCAGTGAGTTGGGACTACCGAGGGGTCCTCGATCAGATTGACGGCTGTCTGCGTGTAATGTGTGAATGCATTACCACTGACGGCAACTGCCCCCCACCCGGCTTCAAAGTCGGTGGAATCACTGTTGTCGAGATACTTGAGGAGTGGACCACAGACTACCTGACTCACCATTTAATCTCGCTAGAATTTGAACAGGAAATTGTTGGCCGCTTCTTCCAGTCTAGGGATCTAACCCTACTTGCAGGAACCAACCTGACTTCAAGTGGGTTAATCATCCAAGTAGCGGGCAGGCAATCCTCAATGGTAAACTTCCTCAGAGCAATTCGTGAGGCTGTACCTGTAGAGAGAATCACTTCGGCCAAATCATCCGATGGCATCATCCAGAAAGGCCCAACCCTGCAACAGCACAGGATAATCAAGGTGGCCCACAGAAACGGCTGGTACGAGGTTCCGAAGAAGATTTCAATCAGAGGGCTGGCCTCCAAGTTGGGTCTGTCTAAGTCCACAGTAGCAGAGCAATTGGTCAAGGCCGAGAGTGAGATTGTGGGCGGCTTCCTAGAGAACTCACGCTAGACAGCCGGGAGACAACTACCTGCGATGAGGGAGAAAGATGTCCAAGATTCCAGCAGTCATTCTACAGCATTTCGTGGGCCTCTCTGAATATGAGAGGAGTTTGGCCATTGACAAGGCCTCAAGAGAGCTGGGGATGAGTGTAGAGGAAATTCAGGCCGAAGTCGACATCTTCCAAGGAGACGGCTTCAATCATCACATAACGACTACTGAAGTACCTGCCCTCGAGGAACCCAAGAGAAAGTCGATTTTCAGCCGGCCTAAGAAGGAAAAGGAAGGTGGCCCCAAGTTCCTTGACAATTCACACAAGTATCGTTTCAAGTATGACCCCAGTCACGTTGGATTAGATCGACAGAAGGGTGCTACGCAGGCAATCTCGTGCTCCCACTGCAAGGCAGCATTGGCGATTCCGGAGGTTAGACCAATCAATGTCACATGCCCAGCTTGCATGATGGAATCGACGTTTGAGGCCTGACTCAAACTCCCCAGAAACGCTCTTCTCCGGACAGGCCCTCGTCTTCTGTAACCGACATAACGGCGGTTCTCAGCAGATAGTACAGGATGATTGTGAATACCGGCATACCCCATGTATCGCTCACGCTTTGATAGTCGAGGCTGAAGTCGGAACCACCCATCTCCACAAGAATGACGACCAAGGTGGCCTTTGCAAAGGTGTACACCACAGCTCCCAGACCCAATAGCAGAACACTTCGGCCGGTGAACGAACCCTCCTTCCAGCGCAGTACACCGAGTGAGAGCATGAATGAGAACGCAGCTACGACTATCCAAGTGAGAGCCTCATTAATTGCAATGGCCCATACTGCGATGTCGCGGTTGACAGCATCGACATCAAAGTCAGACCCTAAACTCGCGACATAGTCGGCGATTTCTGAGCTGCTAGACGAGAAAACCTGGTATGCTGTGAGCACGGATAGTAGAACCGAGACAATCGATAGACCCCATAACAACGAGGACCAGATACCTCCCGTGGCACTCTCACGCATGTCAATCATCAGACGGTCTAACTGCCTCTCCCAGCCTAGGCCCTTGGCCAATAGCCAAATTCCGATGAATAAGGGCATGGCCCCAATTAGAGCCGCTCCGTTGGGCAGAATCAGACCTAGACCAAAAATCATCAGGAATACTGCCACGGGGACTAGCAGACGGGCTCTCCAACGAGGGTCATCTACCGCCTTGGCGATGTAGTAGTAGGTACTCTCGATACCCTTAGACTGCCTCACAATTACCTTCTCGACATGATCAACCCTGACTCTTGAGGTGATGATGGGCAGCGAAGCCTCGTCGTCTGCTCCGTCAGTAACTAGGACTGCGGAATCAGGTTGAAACTCCTGAATCACCTCATCGAGTTGCATTGCAATAGCACGGTCACTGCGTGGACCAACCCTGACGTCACCCGTCAACAGGGCGATTTCGACCTCATCGTTGCCCTGGGCCCCCTCGACCAATCTGTCGTGATGGTTAAGGGCACCTAGGATCGCGTTTGTGTCCGATTCCTCTGGGTCTGCGATACCTAGCCTGAGGGCCGCAGACAGGGTGGCCTTGCGACCAACCACTGGGCCTCTGATGCCTGCCTTGACACCTAGGTCATTGTCCCTATCTACAGTCAGTACGAGAGTTCTCACCATGGTCTACTCATCCGATTTGAACAGCGATACGGTGCTGCCCATATCAAGAATTGGCCGTATCGGGCTCGCTCTCTGCGACTTCAGACTCTTGAATTTCTTGCGAACTCTCACGGAAACGACTTCTCTGCTTGGCTCGTATGTACTTCAGCGGATGGGTCAACCACTCCTGATCACAAAGCCTGTCATCTCCAGGCTGAACAGGGCAGCGAGCCGAAGTCTTCAGCGCAGAGCACCCGTGTGGAGTATAATCTCGCTCGTAAATTTGGTTGACTTGGTATCCTGTGGTCTCTGCGTTGTAGTCAGGAGCGTTGGCGAAGAAGGAACAGGTCTGCTCCTGACTAAGCCCTATCGATTTCGAGAAGGCGGCGAGGAAGACCCTGCCGACGTGGTTGACATTGACACCTTGATTGAGCTCTGAAACTGCGGACTCGAAGCACGGCGGCCAGTCCTCTCTGATGGCCGCTGACATAGGCATCTCTGCTTCTACCTGCTCCGAGAGAAGTAAGGTAATCCTCTCTACTGGCTCCGAGAACAAAGCGGCGAACTCCTCGCTCATACGACTCATCCGCTCTAGGCAAGAATCGGTTAGATTCTCTCTGACTCGCTCCTTCAAAAGCCTCGCAGTACGCCCTCTACTGCTCTCTCCAACGGCGGGATCCATCCTCACCCAACCATCTTCAACCGGGCGATTAGGGAGGTGCCAGTAGGTCCCAGAGATTCTCGGACACAACTCAATGAAATCGACCATTGGAATCCAGTAGACAACATCCTCGTTGCCCCGTTTAGGCTCAGTACGAATATCCGAGATGTACGACGAGGCTATTAACTCGAAATTACCCAAATCATCTCCGAACAGAATGTCAGCTCGACTAGCCTCGCCCTCAACCCAACGAGCTAACAATCTCTCGTTGAAAGAAGCACATACTACGAGCATAGCATGCAGGAATGACAATACCTCAGTCATACGACCAACCTCGGTCGAAAGATCGACCGTAGTCGCGGTATCGGCTCCGTCCTTGTGCATGACACTATCAAGGAGTCTGAGCCTACCTTGAGTCCTAATATCCTCCAACCAAGGGGCCTCAATTAGGTCTTCAATGGTGATCCCGTTGGCATCCAATATCTGTCGCATATGTTCCCTACCCTGAGGCATGAATGGATAGCGAGCCAAGAACCTCTCGTCCTCTATGGTAGGGAGAGCCAGTGGCATGGGCATGAAAGCAGATACTCGCGAGGGTTATTCAACACTCACCATGTCCTTCTACTGGAGCAGAGTGCATGGACAAGCCGACCGAACTCCTCCCAGTGGATCCTAGGTTGGTCCACATCCAATCTGATGTTCGAGAGCACTTCGACTGGAATTCGAGCGAAGACCTCTCAAGCGCCAGAGACCTACTTGAACAGGTTGAATCCTATGACATCAGGCCATGGGAGCGACCCCAGCGTACTGCTAACGTGGCTACGGTATACCGCAGACTGGTTCTTCGCGAGACAGAAGTAGCAATCCTAGGAGCTGCAGTCGAGCCAGAGGAAGTCGAAGAAATCCTTCAACGACCATCCTTGCTAGTGGCCGCAGATGGAGCTGCTGGAGTTTTCTCAATGCTTCCAGGCTCAACTGCAGAGAGGGCATGGTCGAGACTGATTTGTATTGTCAGCGACGCCGACGGAGGAGAAGGCACCTATGAGGCGGTGGAGCGCAGTAAGCCGATTTTCCTACACGCACATGGCGACAACCGAACGGATTGGGAAGCCCTGTTGGATTATGCTTCCCGAGTTGCTACCCCCCCTCCGCTAATTCTAACTCATCAGACTAATTCACCCATTGAAGGAATGAGCAATCCAGGAGGCTTCACCGATGGAGACAGGGCCGCCTGCATCGTTCGCTCGATCGGTGTACCATTAGAATCGATCTCCATGCTTGGCACCCGTACGGATGTTGTAGGACGTTGGTCCGGAATAACCGATGAAAAGGCTAAGTTGGAGAAGTTGAAGTGGATGAGAGAAGTATTGAAGATCCTCGAAATCGGATTCTAGATGAAGTCTTCAAGAGTCATCACAGTCACTTTGTCGTCATTGAACAGTGAATCGACGCTGTCAGTCATCCATCCGACTCTCTGCTTGGTATAATCGTCCACACCATATCTCTCCATTACCTCGCTTGTGATTTTGATATACTTTCGAACAGCACCCTCCGAGACAGTCAGTACCACATTACCTCCACAAAGCGCACCACCCTCTTGTGATGCACCAAGCCCTAGACCTGTGCTGCTGGTAGTCTGGATACACTTTCCAGCCAGAGGCATTCTTCGATACGAATGAGCGCACTTCACGCAACGCACCTTCTGTCTGGTGAAAGCCATCAGGTTTCCACGCAGGTCAGGAAGGAAGTGAGATTCGATGACCTGAGAGGCTACTCTAGCTGCACTCACTGATCGTAACCGCCGACCTATTGCCAGCTGCGCGAGCATCTTGTCCTCCATCGTCTTGAGTGTCTTGTAGGAGGAATTCACCGGCCCCGAATCCAATTCTCCTGAGTCGTGAGTCCAGCCATAGCCTCGGATTTCTCCAACTGTCCCAACTCGACCATCAACCAAGTCAACGATGTCTTCCAATTCGGAAGGGTGAGGCTGTGACTTCGTGCCTTCGTAGAACGCCTTGCTGTACGACCATCCACAGTCCACGTTGAGAGCCTCCTTGTCGATCTCACTAGCATCAATCCTAGTGCTCAGAACAAGAGGGGCATCCATCCTACCGCCTCTGCCGGAGGGCAGTATGGACTTGGAGAAGTTGAGCAACCCATCTAGCAGCATCATCAGACTGTCCTCATCCCCGTCACAATTCCTTCTCTTGGCGGCATGGAAGAGTGGATGGGCGTATCCAGCAGACGCATCGGTCCAGCCGATTATCCTGCAGAGCACACCCCCTGAGGTGTGGGGTGCCAATCCTATTCCTAGGTGACCAACTAGGTCCAACTCTTCTGTAGCGCGATAGAACGGCTCCATCTTGTAGAATCTAATCAGTAAATCGTCCACGAATTGACAAGTCGACAGAAGATGCTGTTTAGCCGACCTAGAAGCAACGAAATCTTGAGGCAGCAACTCCAGCATTTGATCATCCGTTTGCAGAGGTTCACTGAAGACATCATGGGAGTAGCCGAGTTCGGCAAGACGTTGCCATGGTGTGCCAATCTCACTAGGTTTGAAATGAGTCAGCGGAACGTCACTCATGTCGTAGCGGGATGTTCCGTCACGGAACACAGAGACCCCGTGCCTGGCTCGCAGTATACCTTTTTCCAGAGGCTCTGGTGTTTGACCAACTGAGATTAACCCCTTGACCGCCTTGATTCTGTCAGGTATCCTGTTGAGTCCCAAACCCCTTCTCTTCGTCTCGACAATCTTGCCAAGAGGAACACTGGTCCTCTGACCCATCCTTCTCCTATTATGGTCACCTCTTCTCTTCCTGATACTGGTTCTGCCACCACACTCCTCGATCTCCTCAGATAGTCGGTGGTGACATCTCAGGTGTGGCGTATCCTTGCCACACTTGTTGCAAACTCGGGGCCCCATCTCAACCCTGACCGACCCCTTAGCAGCGGCTTGGCCTAGAAGTCGCTGAGGACCACCACTCTCACCTATCGGATACAAAGCATGGACCATCGGTTTCATCTCGCGAACACCGGCTTTCTCAGGCCGACCCATCCTAGAGCCTACTCGGCACGGAACAGAGTCCTCCCATCTCAGGTTGGACAGCCTCCTGACCAGCCACAGTGACCTCTCAACTTCATGGTCATCGAGCAGAGAGTAAGCCGCCTTGAGTAGCCCCGGGTCTTCGGGCCCAGGATCTTCTATTGCAGCTGCTGCTGCCCTGCCCTCAGCATCGGTCTCAGAGATCCCCAGTCCATTCTGCCGGGCTGCAGTCTCTGCTCGCATCCTCTCGACAGACCGGACAGCTTCGATGCCCTCCATCCTATCCTTCTCTTTGGCAATCGTATCAGTTGCTTCTCTTATTCTCGTCACTCTATCACTTATGTGCGGACCAGCATCTACTGCTACACGGACAGCCCCACTTGCAAACTCTAGGCCGAGACCTTCCAGTAGTCCTTCCCAAGCAGACGTGATGACGATATCGTCTCCGTCGTGATGATGTTCCACACCCAGAGTCATTAGAGATGACTTGACCACTCCATGGTCATGCACCATGGTCCAACCCGGCCACTCTCCTGTCGAAGGGGCAGGCAGCCCAATATCTTCGAAGTGGGAATCAGGAGACCAACCCGATGCTTTACCTAGCATACGCAAACTTCCCTCTTCGATTTCAGAATGACACAATGCATCGATTAACTGAGGTGCAAACGACATCGGCATGTCAGACCACCAGAAGTTCCACGGAGGAGGGACGGCAGCACCGTATTCTTTGATAGCGTGGCAGGTTTGTTTCCAAGTCAAATCCATGTCACGCAGGAAGAGTTGCCATTCTCGCTTTCTCAGACTACGCCCAAGCTCACTCTCTCCACCGCGCTCAATAGCCCCGTTGAATGGAATGCCAGAGGGAAGCGAATCTCTACTGTAACCCAGCACCGCAGCGAACGCTTCGACCTTGTCTGGATGGTCTAGTGCTTCGGCGAGGTCGGCTGCCCACCAATCTCTATTGTATCCAGAGGGAACGAGTTTCTTGTTGTTCTCAAGGAACTCTCCGAATCCGGAAAGAATTTCTCCCGAGTCCCAAATCGTAATCACGTCTGCAGAACAGGATCTCCATTCCTCGACAGTCGTTATTCTCTGGTAGGAACCATTTCTCATCAACACCGTAGGACCATCCAAATCGACGCACGGCGTGGCCGCGCAGGCTTTACCAGGACGCTCAGTTTTCAGTTGCGTTCCTACCGAAATAAACCCACCATGAGCTTCCATCGATACCGGGTTAATGCCTGCTGCAGCAAGGCCAGTAGCACGACTCCTTCCATATCTCAGACGAAATGATCCCGGTTCACCAGGCCCTCCAAAAACAGGCCTCCCTGCGATGACATCCTCCATGTATTTGCCATTCTTTGGAATTGCTCTGCCGAGGAAATCCTTCCAATCTCCACTCTCTTTCTTCTCTTTCTTCCATTCATCCAAACCTTTCGATGTAAACTTAGAGATAAACTCCCAACCAGGAATTTGTAATCTCTCAGTATGCTTCTGAATCTTGGGAGCCTTCAAGCACAGACCTTCGCCAATGACAAGTAGAACTCCTCCTCTGATTCTGGTGCGAGGCGTATTGTTTGTATTCACGATGTTTCTGACTTCCTTGTATCCAGCGCATTCCTGCCGTTCAGTTTCTTCACCATTTATCATTACTGGGCAGGCCCTGACAATTTCATCCACCTCCTCGGGCGGTGGTTTGTATTGTAGACCAACACGATAGAGCCCAAATTCCTCCTTCACCCTCTCAACCTCAGGAGTAGTAGGGACATACCTTCCAACACCCAATTCGCGCCGAAGCATGTCACCAATTAGTACACTCAGAGCCTGCCCCGTTCCACCTGCAGCCCTAATCGGCCCGGCGAAATCGATGGACAGGAACTCAGATCCGTCTGCGTTGTTCATTATCCTGACACCACCGATTCCCTCCAGCGGAGCCACTAGGACGGCCTCAGTTAGAACAGCTAGACCAACCCTGAGGCCAGAATCTATCGCTTTGGTGATGTCACTAGTCCGAGCATGCATCCTCCTCGACACATCCAAGGCTATCTCGATGGCAGCAGTCTCCCTATCGGATTTCTTCAGCAAATCGCGTAAATCATCTTCTATTTTCATTCCATCTAGGTATTCCTCTAGTAACTTCTCAGTCCTACTAGCGAGATCTCTGGTGCGTGGAATCTCAACTTCATCAGAGAAGTCCAAGCCCTGAGCCTTGGCCTGCTCAGCCAATTGGTAGACCTCATCCGCCTGAGTATCCAACCGCCTCTGATAGGCATCGCGCTCACCATCCAAGCGAGCTTGGTCATAGACTGCGAGATGCCCTTTCTCCATCCTAATCACTACACGCTCCGCTGCGGAGCATCCTCACACCGGAGTTGACCGTCCAAGAACATTCACTGCAATGTGTTTGCTTAATCATCCTCTCAGGGCGAACCTTCATCCGACCCCCGCCGAGCCGAGGAGGTTGATGGCAACGACCGGCGCAGACGAGGCGAGGGCACGATTAGTCGAGCGCGTCCGTGAACTAGCCTACCTACATTCACCCAATGATCCATTCACTCTGGCCAGTGGCCGAATCAGCCCACACTTCTTCGACATGAAGCCAGTGATGATGGATCCAGATTGCGCCCACCTGCTCGGCGTCCTGATACACCACGAGGTTGAACAGATTGGTGGAGTCGATGCTGTGGGTGGTCTAGAACTGGGCGCTATACCACTAACTGGGATAGCCATCGCCAAGGCTGGCAAAGGCTCGAAGCTACGCGGTTTCATGGTTCGCAAGGAGCCTAAGGGGCGCGGTGGCAGGAAGACCGGTAATCCACCTGGTATAGAAGGCTCGAGCCTTTCTGAGGGCGACAGAGTTGTTCTGCTTGAGGACGTGACGACTACCGGTGGCTCGGCTCTCAAAGCAGCAACAAGACTCAGTGACATGGGCTGCGACGTAGCCGCTTGCATCACCATCCTAGATCGCGAAGAAGGAGGTGCTCAGGCCTTCGCTGATGCCGGAGTCGACTTGAGGCCACTAATCGTCAGGTCTGATGTCACAGGTGAGTGAATGAGCGAGCACATCATCGACTCGAGCGAACCGTATCATCCAGAGAAACTCGACAAGAAGGAGTATGTCGGAGCTGCTGCGTACTTCGAAATGGACCTCAGGACTGGAGTTATCCTAGAAGCCGAGGATTTTCCTGAGATGCGCAAACCCTCGTACAAGATCCACGTCGACTTCGGACCTGTGATAGGTAAGTTGTGGAGCTCAGCCCAAATCACCAACTACTCGCGGGCACAACTGATTGGGCGCACAGTAGTGGGTGCAGTCAACCTCGGTGACAAGACCCTGCCAACCGGATTCGTCTCACAGTTTCTAGTCCTCGGTTCACTGGACCCGGACGGTACGGTCAGGCTGCTGGAACTGCCGGATGGAGTGTTACCTGGTTCCATGGTAGCTTAGCGTTAGACTATTGGACTACTTACCGTAGCCAACCACATGCCAACCCTAGTTAGGATGACGACAAGCGCAGGACCGATAGATATCGAACTTTACACCGAAGACTGCCCAGAGACTACGGGAAACTTCCTCAAACTGGCAGAGGATGGGTTCTATGACGGACTGCACTTTCACAGAGTCATCAAGAATTTCATGATCCAAGGAGGTTGTCCTCACTCGAGGGACCCTCACAACGGCAGAGCTGGAACCGGAGGGCCCGGCTGGAAGATTCCTTGTGAGGCCTCAGCACTGGCCAAGAGGCATGATAGCCCAGGACTGTTTTCGATGGCCAATGCCGGCCCCAACACCGGCGGCTCGCAGTTCTTCCT
>CEUN01059979.1_pt1 | contig 23269 bp, 18 predicted proteins | sample 361501 | NCBI WGS metagenome assembly CEUN01 (sample SAMEA2622801, study PRJEB7988) | marine metagenome | biome: marine biome (ENVO:00000447); feature: marine epipelagic mixed layer (ENVO:xxxxxxxxx); material: "saline water (ENVO:00002010), including plankton (ENVO:xxxxxxxx)" | depth 120 m | reverse complement strand
CAGCCTGCATCGCGCGCTGGCCGGGCAAAGTGTCAGCGGGGCGAGTGAATGACAGCGTTTGGGCAACCATCGATTTCCTCCCGACCTTCGCCAATCTCGCGGGATTCAAGGTGCCGACCGATCGACCGATTGACGGCATCGATCAAACGGATCTCCTCTTGGGCAAAGGCGCGAACGGGCGCGACAGTTTCTACTTCGACAATGCAGGAATTCGGATGGGCAAATGGAAATACCTTCGCGCGAATGCCCATTTCTTCGGATATGCGGTGGAAGCCGATCGTGCAAAGGAGGAGGAACTCTACGATCTCGATGCGGACATTGGAGAGTCCAAGAACCTTGCCGACAAACACCCGGAGATTCTCGCTCGCCTGCGGAAGAAAACAGAGGAGTACATTGCCCGCAAGCCAGGCGCTCCTCCCGGGATTGCGTTGAAGGTCAAACGATTGAAGGGACGGATTCCATTGAAATCCAACGTGTTGTACAAGCCCGAAAGTTCGCCGAAAATAGTTGGAAAAACGGTGAGCATTTCCGCGACCATCAACGCGGATAAACCGAATGGCGTAATCGTCGCGCAAGGTGGATCACTGGTGGGATACTCCCTCTATCTGAAAGAAGGGAAATTGGTTTTCGGAGTTCGCGTGAAGAGCAAGCTCAAGGAACTAAAGTCGGACGCGGTCGTGACCGGCAAAAGGACAAGCGTCGAGGCTCGCTTGGACAAAGACGGAACCCGGACATTGATCGTGAACGGGAACGAGTATTCGACTGATGGACCGAAGCTGGACCCACAACCTGCAATGGGACTCTCAACGGGTGAGGATCAGGGCCCGAATGTCGGGAGTTACAAGGGTGAGAAGTTTAGTGGAACCATTAAGGATCTGATTCTAAGCGTGCAATAGCGAATTCAGGCGTGGTCGGAAACCGTTGCGGCATGTCCTTTCAAAGAGGCCGGCACGTTCTGGCTCCGAATTGGGAGGTTTCATCCGGTGCCAGCCAAAAATGGATGACGCGTTCTCCCTAACCCAACCGTCTCCCGGCAATGTCACCCCTCCGGGGTGTTCTGAGATTGTGCCAATACATTTGTGGGTAACGGACAGCCTGCGGGGAGAGGGATTGCAGGTGGGGGGGGATTGTTCTCAATTTGGCAACGCGTCATCTGCCCGAAGATTCGTGTCTTCACATTCTACAATTCCTCAAGCGTTCGGCTGGAGCAGGCGCGTTCGAGAGGTGCCCCGAATTGAGTGGGTTTTCTGTGTCGCGAGTTCATTGAGCAGTCCGGCCAATACCAGCCGTGAATACGACCCCACCGAGCTTGCCTCGCTGGGGACAAAGTCTGGCTGGCTAGCGGGCAGGTTCATCGAGGAGACCCCATTGGCCTCGCGCCAATTTTGAACCAGATTGATTTCTGGATTCGAAATCCTATTCCCCATCCAGACGGACTGGATGGGGCCGCTTGATTCCGGCGACCGAGATTAGCTGCCAATCTTGTTCACCATCAGCACCAGGCCGATAGGGGCCAGAAATCAGGAATGGATTGCACTCGCATCCGAACTCCATAGAAACGACCAGATTCGGCGCAACTCTCGAATGCGCCTGACCGGAGGTTGAACAAGACGTTTTCCCGGGCATTCGATCAGACCCCGCACCGTGTATATTTGGCGCGTCAAGTGGGGGGCCTTCGGAACTCACTCAAACAGATCCTGAATCTCCTCCCAGGTCAGATTGTCGCCCAAGGTCTCCTCGCCACCCAGTGTCCCAGCAACCAATGCCCGCTTCTTCTGCTGCAATGCGAGGATCTTCTCCTCAATCGTATCGCGGGCGATGAGTTTGTAGCTGGTCACCACGCGTGTCTGGCCGATGCGATGGGCTCGGTCGGTTGCCTGGTCTTCAACCGCTGGATTCCACCAGGGATCGTAGTGCACGACAGTGTCCGCGCCGGTAAGGGTCAATCCCACACCGCCAGCTTTGAGACTGATTAGGAAAACTGGGATGTTTGAGTTCTCCTGAAACTTCTGAACCACCTCACCGCGGTTGGTGGTTCCTCCATCCAGATAACAAAACGGAACTTGTTCTGCAGTGAGCTTGTCCTTCAGCAATCCCAACATCGTGGTGAACTGACTGAAGACCAGCACGCGATGGCCGCCGTCAATTGCCTGTTCGAGAAGTTCGCCGAACATAGAGAGCTTGCCGGAGTCTTTCGCAGCAAAGTCCCTGTCCTTCATCTTCAACAAGCGTAAGTCGCAGCAGATTTGGCGCAACCGTAGCAGCGCATTGAGGACAATCATCTTGCTCTTGGCCACGCCTTGGGCGCCAACGGCATCCATGACCTCCTTGCGACTGACGGCAAGCACCTGCTCATAGATCTCCATCTGATCGCGTGTGAGTTCGCAGTAGGAAATCTGTTCCATCTTCGCGGGAAGATCTTTCGCCACCTCGGTTTTCAATCGGCGAAGAATGAACGGTCGTAATCGACGGCTGAGGCGTGCTTGAACTCGCTCGTCGCGATCCCGTGTGATTGGCTGCTCGTAGCGTTCCTTGAATTCCTTGGCGGAGCCGAGGTATCGAGGCATGAGGAAATCGAAGATACTCCAGAGATCCAGGACTGAGTTCTCCATGGGTGTGCCGGTCAGGACCAGTCGGTGCTCGGTCTTCACTGCCTTCACCGCTTGGGAGTTCTGCGTATCCCGATTCTTGATGTGCTGGGCCTCGTCGAGCACCACCGTATCGAACTTGAACTCGCGATACTTCTCAGCATCACGCCGGATCAAGGCATAGCTCGTGATGACCAGATCACTGCTCTTCACTTCTTTGAACCGCTTCTGGCGGTTGGAGCCGTGCAAGGCCACCACCTTGAGTTCCGGGGTGAATTTCTTGGCTTCGGCGAGCCAGTTGAAGACGAGCGAAGTGGGACACACGATCAGAATTGGACCCGAGAGTTGAGCACGCGTGTGGCAGGAAGAAACAAAGGCGAGGGTTTGTAGCGTTTTGCCCAGGCCCATTTCGTCCGCGAGAATTCCACCAAATGCGTTTTCACGCAGGAACTGCATCCAGGCAACACCGTGGCGCTGATAGGGACGCAACACGTTCTCGAGATGCCCGAGTGGCGGACATTCCAGTTTCGTCTCCCCACTCTGCCTCGCGGCTCGCTCTCGCCACTGTTGCTCGGCTTTCACCTTCCATCCCGGTTGTTGGCGCAGCGTGGCATCCACAAATGCGGATTGAACCGAATTCAGGCGAAAGCCATGCCCAATCTGTTGCGGCGCGCAGTCCTTGATGACTTCGTGGAATTCCTCGAAGGCATTGACATCGATCAACGCTGTTCGCCCGTTGTCCAGTCGAGTCGATCCAGTGCCGGACATGAGCAGACGTTGAATCTCTGTGGCTGAGAACTTCTGGCCGTCTGTTGAAGCCAACGACATATTCAGTTCAAACCAGCTTTCATCCGAAGTCCGAATTTCGAACTCCGGCTCTAGGCGCTCGAAGTTCTGCGAGGTTTTGCGATTGAGCCCCTTTTCCTGTGTCACCTCCCATTCGCGATTCATCCATGGGTATTCCTTGGCGAAGAAGGCGATCACCTTGCCTTCTCCGTGGAGATTCCAACGCCCCATGTCATCCGGCCCGGTGAAGCCAGCGTTTTTCAGTTGTTCGCCAGCGGACATTTCAGCGGGGAAGTCGCGAGTGGAATATCGGGTGGTGCACTTCGGATCGGGCAGCCAGAGAGACTCGTCCTTCGAGGTGACACCGATGACAATCACGCGTTGCCCATAGGTGCATTGCAAGCGTGCCTGGATACGATTCAGATCGCCGGTGAGTTCCAGGGAGAACTGTGGCGGTTGGGGTTCCAGCGTGAACTCATCAATGGTGAAATTGGCATCCACCTCGCTTTCCGCTTCGAGGATTGCCAATTCCTGACTGAGGAAGAATGGAACTCTGGATCGGGGGAGTCGTTCCGTCTCCTTGAACACGCCGCGAAACTGCTGAGGCAAGGCAACGGGGGCCAATGTATCACCGAACAAGGCCCAAAGTGCTTTCCCTTCGATAAGCAGGGGATCCGCGTAGTGTTCGGGGAGATTCATGCGAATCAGACCACTGGTCTCCAATGTGATTTCGATAGGAACGCGCCAAGGCTGATTCGTTACCTTGATGGGCTGTTCCTTCCCAAGGCGCACCCGGGGATGATCGACAAGGACATCCAACAGTTGAGTCAATTCGTGGAGGTCCAGGAGCAATCCGCCGGGCGTCTCATTGCCAGCCAGATACTCCACCTTGTCCAGCAACTTGCCATCTTCCTCAGAAAGGTCGAAGGGAAGATTCATGGGCAAGGAACTCAACGGTCCCCTTCCTTTTTTCCACTTCCCTTCGAATCGGACCATCACCTGTCCGCGCTGGACGCCGGTGGCGAAGATAGGAGGAAGCACAACGGAGATTTCAACAGGCTCTCCATTGTTCCCGCGCTGCATCTTCGGGCCCGGTTCAAGCTCCGGATCGAAGTCAGCTTCGTGTGGTTCAGGCTCAGCCGGCTTTGACGGTGCCGGAATCGGAGCAGTGCGAGCACGCTTCTTGGCTTTCTGTTTGTTCAGATGATGAAGCCCCACGGCCACGGAATGCGCACAGATCACACCCGCCTCTTTCGAGGCATCACAACCACATAGATTGTCGATGCTTCTCACACTCCTGATAACCAAACCCGCGCGATACGACGAGCCATCCTGAACCACGCCTTTCAGCAAGGGATCTGCCCAGTTCGACGAAAGCACCTTGCCCTTGCCCAGCAGGCGACGCGCAGCATGCACCGCTTCATCCCCTGCGGCTTCGGCAAAAAACGCCTCGCTCAGCTGACCAACGCTCACTGCGCGATAATGCCGAATTCGACACGGGGTTGGCAAGCGGACCAAGGACGACGCCCCGAAGTGGGCAGCTCTAAAGGTGGTGAGCTAGGGCTGCCCACTTCGGGGCTCACTCTGACCTGCCTTAAAACCCATGGCGTTGCCCTGGCTGGCTTAGCGCTGGCCCGTTGGGCCGATGTGCATGGTCGATTCCTCCGGATCGAATGTGCGAAACCTCAATTCCTCTGCGCCACTTGATACGCCCACTCTGAATCAAGGCTTCTTTGCCCCGATACACCGCTGCACTCAATCGAGGCACCCATTCACAAGTCTATATTTGCGGATACTCGTCCGCCAGTCATTGCGCCGGTCGGCATTTTCGTAAATCAGGAACAGATGACCGTCATGGCGGTAGAACTGGAATTTCTCAATGACACCCTCTGTGCCAATGGGGCCCGCAACTTCCTTATTAAACTCGATGTCTTGAAACAAAGGATCCGAACTCAGCGCAACGGCGATTCGATAGGAGGATGATACGCGTTTGGAAAGATAGAACAGCGGGTGCAGCCCATTGAAACGAATTCGGCTGTCGAGGTTTCCTCCAGTTCTTGCCGCGGCCCAGTCGGGCCGAAGCAGGCGGATCGGATTCTCCGGATGCTTGCGGAGCAGTTCAATTCCGCGTGTTTGCTTGTCGATGCGAATCTCCGCCCAGCCGTTCTGCCCCGTGCTGCCCGAACAAAGTGTGTCATACAGTTTCCAGATTCTCAATTCGTCCTCATTTTCAAAAATCTTCACGAAGCCGCAGTCCGATTCGATGCTGCAACCCTTCTCCCACGGCTGAGAGGCGCCAATCCGGAAATGTTCGTCGGTCACAAACGGCCCTTTGGGCTTCGAAGCAACGGCAGCGCGCACGCGTTTGCCGGTCGAATAGAACAAGATGAAGAACTCATCAGATGCCTTGATTGCGAGATGGACGCTGGCCCAGCGATCGCTTTGATACGGATCGAGCACCTTGGTGCGTTCGCTGACCTGGAGCAAATCCAGGTCAAATTCCCGGACAAAGCTCTTCCACTGCCCTTCCTTCGCTCCGCAATAGAGCCAGGTTTTGTTTTCGTGATGCTTGGCTAGATGTCCGTTGGAATCAAACAGGAGCGCGCCGAAATGGTCGTTTGTTCCGGTCAACCGATCCGAGTGAAAGACCTGCTTCAGTTCAACACCGCCAACCTTCAGATCATTCGTTTGCCCGTTGGCTTCGATGCTCGTAATCAGACAGGCCAGCAGAGGCAGAATGCGGTTGGTGATGATTCCAGCGGCCGTTCGATACCTGAAGCGCGCCATCATCATTTTTTGCTCAAGTCGTAGCAGCGGATTTCCTTGTCGTTGCGGCAATACACGCGCTTGTTTGCCAAGGCTGGATGGGACCAGACCAACATTCGGCCACTGACACGATGAGTCGGTTCGATGATGTAAGTGCGGGCAATCTCCTCGTAGCCATTCGGGGACAAGCTCGCAGTGATCATCTCGCCATGGTCATTGAAGATGAGCGTCTGCCCACTCGGTTCATGATGAACAGTGAAGGCGCTCTGCCACGCACCACGACCTGAACCGTTTGCCTTTAGAAGTGGTTTGGTCGATTCCCACAGCCGTTCGCCCGTGCGGATGTCGACGCAACGGAATTGGCCGCGACGTCCACCGGAGTAAACATGGCCGTCTCGCAAGTAAGCGGTGTTCATTACGCCAGCTACGCCCTTCTTTGGTGAAGGCACCCAGGCAAACTTGGTGGACTGGTTGTTTTCTGTCACGCGAATGGCGGCTGATCTGCCGTTGAACCCCATCACCCAAACCAGATTTTCGTGAACTCGAGCCGCACCGATCGACATTGCGAATGATGGCCTGAAAGTGGCGTACCAATGCCGCTTGCCAGAATCGGGATCCAAGCCACTGATTCTGTCCGAATCCCACACGATCAATTGGCGCAAACCATTGATTTCTTCGATGACCGGTGTTCCGTATCCCGGCTTGGGGGCAGACAACGCCCGCCATTTCTCTTCCCCAGTCTTGCGATCAAACGCCACCACCGTGCTCCCCTTGCCGCCGACCGTGCAAATCAGCAACTCTTTGTGCACAATCGGATGAGCTGCTGTGCCCCATTCCTGCATCTCAAGGCCGTAGTCCGTGACGAAATTCTTTCGCCACAGGACTTTCCCCTCGTCAGCGCTGAGCGCCAACAAGTGCCCCTCGGCGCCAAGCGAATAGACAATGCCTTCGTGAATCAATGGTGTGCATCGTGGGCCAATCGCATAGAGCACCACCGACGAGTACGGCGCATCGTATTTGTGCTCCCAGACGATCTTTCCGGTTCGTTCATCCAGGCACACGATACGCTCATCACCGGGCAACGATTCACGAACGAAATTCGGATTTTGCCCCTTCGGCAGTTGTACGGATCCCACGGGTTTGCCGCGACGGTCGGCAACATAAACCCTGCCCTTTGCCACCGCTGGTCCGCAGTATCCTCCGCCCAATGGCGTTTTCCAAAGCAGGCGCGGTGGTGTGTCCAATGAAACGCCGGATTCCCTCCAGACCCCATCGCGCTTAGGGCCGAGGTACTGCGGCCAATCGTCGGCCGGGATTGCCGGGCAGAGAAGACCCAGAAGAATTACCGCAAGGCTGCGAGTCATGACCATGTGCACGAGTCCTACGAAATGCTCTCGCCAATTGCCAACGAATTGATCCAATGAGTGCATGAACTTAATCCGAATCGTTGGAATCGTCTGCCTCAGTTCCTGTGTTATCGCCAATGCCGCAAAACCGATCGACATCGGCTCCCGTCGTGAACTCTTCGTTGGAGATCAATTGGTCGGCAGAATGGAAAACGTGAATTTCCGGCTCCACGAACCACGTCCGGGGCAACGCCCGAAGAGCCCCTTGCCGATCGTCTACGGCACGATCATCAAGGACGGCGACCTGTATCGCGGCTACTACCGGGATGTTCGGAAGGGCTATAAGGGGAAACAGCACGACGGACATCCAGGTGAGATCACCTGTTACGCGGAAAGCCGTGACGGCCACGAATGGAGCTTCCCACAATTGAACATCATCGATGCGGAAGGGATGCACGGTCGAAACGCGATTTGGGATGGCAAACACATGTGCAGTCACAACTTCTCCCCGTTCCTCGATGCCAATCCCAAGGCACCAACCGAACAGCGATTCAAGGCACTCGCGGGCGTGCTGGCGAGTGGTGGGCTCCGTGCCTTCAGTTCTCCGGACGGAATTCGTTGGAAACTTCTTCAGGACGAGGTGGTGATGAAGCCCGTTGGCGGCTATTCCTTCGATTCGCAGAACGTTTCCTTCTGGTCAGTCGCGGAAAACCAATACGTCTGCTATCACCGAACTTTCCAGACCCCGCATGGAAAGCTACGCACGGTTCACCGGCGAACCTCCAAGGATTTTATCAACTGGACCCAGCCGGTGGCCATGAATCCCAATCTCCCCAAGGAACACCTCTACACCAGCCAAACCCATCCATACTTTCGCGCGCCACACATCTATGTCGCGACCCCCACCCGCTTCCGACCCGATCGAGGCAGTTCGACAGACATCCTTTTCATGTCCACTCGTGCAGGGTCGACCCATTACGATCGACTATTTACGGAGGCCTTCATACGCCCGGGTCGCGATCCGAAACGCTGGGGCAATCGTTCCAATTACGTCGGGCTGAACGTCGTCCCCACCGCTCCCGGGGAAATGAGCATCTACCACAAGGACGGCTATCGCTACACCCTGCGCACCGATGGTTTCATCTCGGTTCGCGCGGGGGCGACAGCGGGTGAACTGATTACCAAGCCAATCCGTTTCAGCGGGTCGAAGCTCGAGATCAACTACAGCACCTCCGCAGCCGGCGGATTGCGGGTCGAGATTCAGAATGCCAATGGTCAGGCGATCCGGGGTTTCGGTTTGGGAGATGCGAAAGAATTGGTCGGAGACACCATCTCGCAACAGGTGGAATGGAAGCATAAATCCGATCTCGGAAAACTTGCCGGCAAGATTGTTCGCCTCCGGTTCTCGATGCTTGAGGCCGATCTCTACTCGTTTCGATTTCACAATTGAACAGCCTGTGGCAGCGAAATTGATCAAATCGGTCACACCTCGCAGCATGGTGTTATCGAATCCATCCAGGCGGCAATCAGGAAGGTAACCGATCAACTTCCGATCGGGCTTGTCTTGGGCGGAGGCAAAAGCGATCGAAGCCAAAAGAACGAGAAGCGCGCACGTCGCGAGATCGGGGCAGCTTTTGTTCAATCGACCGGGATTGATCTCGCGAGTTTGCGTCGCTCCGGGCTCGATTCAAGATCGAAGCTCCGCTAAGACTTCAACTCTCGGCATATGCAATCACACAACATCAAGAACCCGATCGCGCGTTTGGTCATCAAGCTGACCATTTTCTGCTCCGTCCTGTTCCTCTTGTTCCGGACTGAAATCGATCGTTGGCGGCAGATGAGGATGCCTCTTCCGGAATTACGGGAAGGAAAAACGATCCTCGAAGATGATTTCGAAAGCGGAGATCTCGCGGATTTCTGGATGGAGGGAGATCGGGGAGAAGGCAGGTATGAAGCGGGTGCGATGGTGATCACGAACACTTTTGTCCACGCGGGCGAGTCCGCGCTTCAGATCACCGTGAGGGAAGGTGACATCCCTCAAATCGGCAGCGATGGACTGGAGAACGAGCGCGCGGAGATGGATTCGGGCAAACATCCATATCTGGGCACGCAGAAGTGTTATCGATTTGCATTTCTGGTTCCCCAGGATTTCCCGGTCGTTGATGTGCGATTGGTGATTTCACAGATCAAGCAGCGCGGTAAACGCGGTGGACCGATTGTGGCGCAGCGATTTGTGAATGACACGCACACGGTGGTTGTTGATGACGATGTGGCGGGTTTCAAACGTCGCTACGACCTGCCGGCGATCGAACGCGAAGTCTGGCATGAGATGGAATATTCGATCGGGTACTCAACTGGCGATGATGGATTCATCCAGATTCTGATGAACGGGAAGGAGGTCGTTCGCTACCAGGGACCAACGGCCATCGCAAACAATCAGAATGAGTTCTACCACAAATTCGGCCTTTATCGGGATCGGATGAAGGAACCGATGACCATCTACTTCGACGACTTCAAGATAAGTGAGCTGGAGATTGTCAAACCGACTGAGTAATGACGATTGGCAATCTGAAGGGCTAGCTTCCAGAGCCGAATCACAATTGAGTTCCCGGACATTTTTGGATTCACGTATCAATCGACTGACATAGGATTTCGCCATGAGAACGCTCAGAGACTGTCTGCCGATGGGCAGCTCAATATTGTTGCTGAATCTGGTAATCGTCGGTTCGCCTTCCGACAAGGCTGTTGAATCTCCCAAACCACAGTATGAGCATGGGGAGACGCGCATCCCAGCGGCCAGTGCCGGTGAACCCAAGCGTGAGTTCTCCCTGAAGCATGCCGAGGATTACCTCACTCGTGGAGCCGAGGCTTGGGCTGGCCAGAAGAAGTGCGTGTCTTGTCACACAACCGCCTATTACCTGCAGACTTTCCCGCGATTGCACAAACATCTAGGGAAGCCGTCGAAGAAAATGCGTGACTTCTTTGTCGCTGAGTTCGAAGAACTCAAGGGATCGGCCCCGAAGAAATTTGAACGCGGCACATCCACCGCGCAGGTCGTCTACATTGCTGCTGGTCTTGCCCAGTGGGATCGGCACATTACCGGGAAACTCTCCTCAGAAACCCGCGCGGCTCTCGACTTCATGTTCGATCTCCAGCTGGAGAACGGCACCTGGCAATCCCTCGCCTGCTGGCCTCCTTACGAATCCAGCGCATATCAGGAAGCCACGGTAGCGCTGAGCGCTGTAATCGAAGCACCGGGCTGGCTGGATGCGGGCAAGGCCGGGAAGCTTTTACGCCTTAAACGTTATCTTCGTGAGAACGATCCTCCGCACGACTACGCCCGTGTCCTGTTGTTGCGTGCTGGTCTGCAGAGCAAGGACTTGTTGGATGACACTCGGCGCGGAGCAATCACGAAACGAATCTGGGAACTTCAGCGTGCCGATGGCGGCTGGTCCATTCGCAGTTTCGCCAAGCCCGATGAATGGGGTGATGGTGACCGCACCAAGAAGCTCCAGCGGGAGCCCGAATTCAAGAACCCACCCAGTGACGGTCATATGACCGGGCTTTGCGTCTCAATTCTGCGCGATGCGGGAGTGCCATCCAGTGATCCGCGGATCAAGAAGGCCGTCAGCTGGTTGTTGAACAATCAGCGCGAATCAGGCCGTTGGTGGACTCGTTCCCTCAACACCGACAAATACCACTTCATCACCTACAGCGGGACCTGCTATCCACTGATCGCACTGGCCAAGTGCGGAGAGCTTGATTGAGCCATTGAGCCTGCACTCGGGCTTCTATTTAATTGTCACCGCGGAGCAAATTCCGTATCGATCCCGGCACGAGGCACCTGGATTATCATAAGAACCAAGGCGATTGCGTTTACTCCCGGCGGTAAAGAGATTAAGGCCGACCTGCAATTGCAGGTAAAGCGGGCGGATGTGTATGGCAGCACGGCGAAGGTCGTCACGGATAATGACGGGACCGAACTTGCTACCGGCGTCCTGACCCAGGAAGGAGTGCTGCTTTCGAAAGCGAATTTCGTGGGTTTGTCAGTGGATGAGAAAGGTTCGTTTGAAGGCAAGGCTTCCTACATTTGTGATGGCGAGACCGTTGCGCCGATTCCTGCATCATTCAAGGAATCACGCGAAATCGAGAAAATTGGCGACGATGCCCTGGATGAGTTCGCAGTCGAATCCGTGTATCCAATCAACGTCGAGACAGATCTGGAACCGGGTCTCTATTCAACCACGTTCAGTTACGTGCAATCCGTCGATCCCAAGGATTGCCTGATCATGATTTCAAAGGACGGTCCCGGATTCCTGCTCGCCGGCAGCAAACTGGCTTTCAGTCCGGCAGGCAAATCGGTGGTCTACAGTCTCTTCGATAATGAAGCCGATGACGCCGATGAGGAGGAAGGCGATTTCGACTTCGGGGACATGTTCCGACTATTCGATCTTTGACCACAGATGAACACGGATTTACTTACAGAGCGCCAACATTCCGAAGATAGCCCTTTCCGGATGGCTACGCTCAATTTAAATTGCGTTCGATATTCTCTTTCAATCCCCGCAGTTGGGCTCATCTGTGTCCATCTGTGGTTTAGAAAAACATGGAAAGCCAATTCTATCTCAGTCACGACGGCAAGGACGCGCGCGTATTCCTGAAAGGCCCGAGACCAAAGCCCAAGACAGTCAAGCGCGTCTCACCCAACAACCTCGATTTGTCGACTATTCGAATCATCAACGGAACAGACGGTACCGAGAAGGAACGTAAGCCGTTCACGCCCTGGCACCAGAACACCAATCACGACGTTACGCCATCTCGGAACGATCAGACAACTGCCCTTGAAATTTGATTGGGCTTCGAAGATTTGAGCTTATCTGGCGTTTGGGTCCTCAAGCCGATGGTTTCAATCAAACTTGCCGCCACGGAATCGATTTCGTTCCATTGTCGCATGCATCGCGCCTCGCTGCTTCTGGCCCTCATCGTTTCATTGTCCCTTTCATCGGCTGATACGCGTCCCAACTTCCTGATGATCCTCCTCGACGACTCGGGTTGGACGGACTTCGGCTGCTATGGGAGCGACATTCACACACCGAATATCGACAAAGTTGCAAAGCAGGGGATGCGTTTTACCGACTGTCACTCAGCCGCTCCAAATTGTTCGCCTTCCCGCACCGGACTGCTTACCGGACGGACACCGTCTCGGGTTGGAATGTACAGCTACATTCCCTCCAACCACCCGATGCATCTTCCGAAAACGGAGGTCACAATCGCACACCTCCTCAAACAGGCGGGTTACCACACCGGACATTTCGGCAAATGGCACGTCGCCAAACTGCTGTCCGAGCAACCACAACCCAGTGACTTGGGATTTGATTATACACTAGGCACCGACAACAACGCATCACCCAGCCATCACAATCCCGGGAACTTCATTCGGAACGGCAAACCCGTCGGCAAAACCGAGGGCTATTCCTGCCAACTCGTCGTTGACGAAACCATCGGCTGGTTCGATCAAATCAATGTCGGCAACTCGGACAAACCGTTTCTCGCCTGCGTATGGTTTCACGAACCTCACACTCCTATCGCTTCCCCCCCGACACTCGTGGCCAAGTACCGGAGGCTTTTCCCCAAGCTGAAGAAAAAGGAAGCGACCTACTACGCAAACATCGAAAACGTCGACATTGCCGTGGGAAGGCTGATGGACAAGCTCAACGAGTTGAGGATAGCGGACGACACCATGGTCTTCATCACCTCCGACAATGGCCCGTTGAACGCCTTCTCCAAGCAGGGCCTTCGCGGAAAGAAATCCCACGTATGGGAAGGCGGGCATCGTGTCCCCGGTATCTTTCGCTGGCCGAAGAGGATCAAAGCTGGAACGGTCAATCACACACCGATTTGCGGCGTGGATTACCTCCCGACCATCTGTGATATTGCAGGAGTTTCATTGCCGTCCGAACGGACAATCGACGGCAGCAGCATCTGGCCCTTGCTCCAGGGCAAACAGTTCACTCGGAACAACCCGATGTATTGGTTTTTCTACCGCCTGCTTCCCTCCACTGCAATGCGTGACGGCGATTGGGTGATCATTGCCAACACCGACGACGCAGCCCGCCCGAAAACGCACGCGTTGATTGCGTCCGACATGCAGAAGATCAAGTCATCGACGAAGCTCCAGGACTTCCAGCTCTTCAATCTCAAGAACGATCGCGCACAAGAAGCAGACCTCTCCTCTGCCGAACCCGCCGTCCTCGAACGGATGAAGAAGAAGCTCCTGAAGTTTCATCGCGGTGTTCTCAACGACGGGCCCTTCTGGGACGTGCCCACGGACTACGCCAAAGGAAAGAAAGCCAAACTGTGGCACAGCGAGTAGAGATTCAACGGGCAATCTCGTGCCACCCGAGTCCGAGTTGCTCACGTGAGCAGACCTCAAGTCGACAGTTCACGACAAAACTCCTTTCCCAACCAGCTCACTTTGCGGATAATTGAGGCATGAAAGCCCTCGCTCTTTCCTGCTGCCTCCTGACGTTTGCATCCGGGAGCACACGTTCTGCGGAACTAACGCCGGAAGCCCTGACCAAGCAGGTCAGATCACTCAAGCAGGACAAGGTGGCGTGGCGACAGATCGAATGGCGGAGCTGCCTGTTGCAGGGACTGGCAGAATCCCGGAAGAAGAACAAACCCGTCGTTCTTTGGATCTTCATCGACCGGCCGATCGACGACGAACGTTGTTGAGTGTTTGCGAGTGCCGCCCGTGAGGTGGTGTTCTCCAATCCGGAAGCCGTGCGGATCATCCAACGCGACTTCATCCCCGTCGCGCTCAAGGCTGCACTGGTAAACAACCCTCCCTCTGGTCCGGAAGGCAGGCTTTATGCGGAAATTGGACGCACAAAGCCCGCGCCCCAAGGGATTTGCGTGGCAAACTCATCTGGCAAAGCGCTGGCTTGGGCTCTCTCATTCAACACGGACGATCAGATCCCCGAGTTTCTCAAACACGCGCAGAGTCTGTTCCGTGAATCACCCGATGCTTCTCGACCGGTGACCACGGAGCGCTACCGACAGTTCCCCTGGCAACGACTCTCAGATGTTTCCGATAGCGGGCGCAAACTCTCCATCGTCTCGCATACCAACGGTGAACGCTGTTTGGGGACGCCGGCTGTGGTTCCCGGAACGCTGGTCGGCCGGATCATCGGACGCGCCCTGGACAAAGACGGCAATCCCTTGGCGGATACACTACGACAGGAGCATTACATGGAAGCCCGGATGGAAATCGCGCCGGCCATTCAAAAGGAACTGGTTCGCGCAGTTCAAAACGCCAGTGCGGACGAAATACTCGTCCCTGATTCACTCACCCGCGCAATCATTGAACCGGCGTATTTGGGACAACTCGACGTTAATCCACGCGCTCCTAATCCCGGAGGCATCAATGAACGCTTCGACTACGTAATGCTCGCCACCAAAGAAGTCACCGAGTCCGGGATTCGTTTGAGAATCACCGGTGAATCCGGCATCGCGGGCGGGCAGCAAACCAATCCCCGTGTCCGCACAGACGGCCGCCAATGGGAGCATCAGGTGATGCTCGGCTGGCAGGGCTACGTTGACATCGCCGATGACCGCATCACCCGCATCGTGATGCTCGCCAAGGGACGAGAACGGCTGCGTTGGGGGAATCGAAACCTGCTTAATACAACCGAACCCGCGGCCGCGCATCTGATGGCCGGACACGCCATCGATTTGAATTGTGGCGTCCGCTACGGGCTCATCTGCGAACTGGCATCGAAGTCAGAAGTTGTGGAAGCATCAGAGTAGTCTGCTAACACAATTCGGCAGGTACAAAAGGAAGGGCCCCTCCGGGGCCCTGGCGGGTTTCGTAGGTCACCCGCGCGATGCAGGCAGAAACCCTTGGTTTGATCCGGTGCAGATGTCCGAATCGGTGTCGTGTCACGATGACAGAGGACAGCTTTAGAGTCATGTGTCCCTTACCTTTGGTCAAGATGGAATCGGAATCCCGATGGATTGACACAGGCGCGCTTGCGCCGCCCAGATAGAATCACATTCGATTGGCAAAGGGATTGAAAATTCCGCTGTTCTTGACAACGGAACGTGCTTAACTCCCGCCGTCCCATGGGTATGCCGTTCAACATGACGCCGCGGGATGTGGCGCCGGTCGGAACAAAGTTTCGCTGTATCCAAACACAGCTCCCACATCCCGAAGCTGTAGAAACCATTCGTCGCATCCAGCAGAACGAACCTCGCGCCTCCGAATCCCAGCCTCCCCTGCTCTGGGATCGGGCGGAGGATGTCGGTGTCTTCGATCGCTTCGGCAACAAGTGGCTGGACTTCACCTCCGGCGTTCTCGTGGCCAACAGCGGACACGCAGCCCCCGAGGTAAAACAGGCGATCGTCGATACCGCGCAACACGGGAATCTCCACTCGTTCGCGTTTTACAACGAACAACGCGGAGAGTTGACCAAGTATCTTGCCGATCTATCACCTGATGGATTGGACAAGATGTTCCTGTTGTCTTCCGGAGCTGAAGCAATTGAGTTTGCGGTGAAGTGCTGCCGTTCGCATGGCATCAAGTTCGGTGGTGACAAGAAGTTGGCGATCGTGGGATTCGATCGTGGTTTCCATGGCCGCACACTTGGTGCCCAACAGGTTGGAGGCATTCCCGGACAGAAAGATTGGATCGTTCTACGTGATCCCGCCATTTTCAATGCGCCCTTTCCCGACGGTTACTGGCAGGAAGATGTGGAGTTTGAAACGTTTACCGAGAAGATCCGAAATCACGGCCTGAAACCCGAGAGCATCGCCGGTGTCGTGATGGAGTCTTTTCAGGGGGGCGGGCCGGATTTTGCGCCGGTTGAATATGTCAAACGTCTGCGCCGATGGTGCGACCGCTATGGCGTTCTCCTTGTCTTCGACGAAATCCAAGCCGGTTGCGGTCGCTCCGGCAAGTTCTGGGCCTTTGAGCATTACGATGTAAAGCCGGACCTGATCGCATTTGGCAAGGGTGTGAGCAGTTCGCTTCCCATGTCCGGTGTGATCGGCCGTCCGGACGTGCTGGACATCTTTGACCACGGTTCGCTGGTGAGCACGCACAGTGGCAATCCGATCTGCTCTGCCGCGGCTCTGGCAAACTTGAAGAAAATCAAGAACGAGAAGCTCACAGAAAATGCCGCGAATCTGGGGGTGGTCCTTACGGAGAGATTGGAGGCCATTCAGTCAAAGCACTCTGCCCGCATCGGGCGGGTCTCGTCACGTGGATTGGTTGGCGGATTGCAGACTGTCCTCGCGGGGAAGAAGGAGCCTGATCCGGAATTGGCGCATCGAATTGTGGAACTGTGCTTTGAACGCGGCCTGTTGTTTTTCGCACCGGCGGGCGCGTGGGGCCAGACGATCAAGCTCTGCCCACCACTGACCATCACGGAGGAAGCATTGATCGAAGGCATGGATGTGTTTGCCTCGGCTGTGGATGATGCCATCGCCGAACAATGAGCCTCCGCCTCCAGTTGCTCCAAGTCGCGCGGCTTGCACCCAAACTTCTCGGTGATTCGACCGACCTGGTTCGTGAATTCTTTCGCTCGCAATTGTCTGACGGCGCAGGAAGGGATCGCAGCGGGGATCCGGATCTGTATTACACCATCTTTGCGCTGGCCGGGATGCAGGCTTTGGAGATGGAGATTCCAGTGGCGGAGGTTGCCGCCTATCTGGACAGCCACGGAAGCGGGGAAGGACTCGACTTCGTTCATCTGTCAGCGCTCGCCCGCAGTTGGGCTGCAATTGGCAAAGAGCGTATGCCGAAAGGTGTAGACCAGGGAATCCTCAAGCAGATCGAGAGCTATCGAAAACCGGATGGCGGTTATGAGGGCGACCACAAACTGAAACACGGCACGGCTTACGGCGCGTTTGTCGCTCTCGGCGCCTATGAAGATCTCGGGCAACTCCCGCCTGACAAGCTGAAGCTGATCCAGGCGTTGAAGATGTTGGAATCCAGAGATGGTGGCTGGAGCAATTTTCCGAACGCCCCCCTTGGCGCGACAAACGCAACAGCCGGAGCCGTGACTCTCATTCAACACCTGGGATTTCCCGTGAACCAGAGCGTGGGCGACTGGCTGCTTTCTGTCGTCCATGAGCAAGGCGGATTCCTGGCCGTGCCCAAAGCTCCCATGCCCGATCTGCTCTCAACGGCAACCGCGCTTCATGCCCTGACTGCGATGGAGCGGCGCATTCCCAGCGGGGTGCACGAAGGCTGTTTGGATTTCATCGACACCTTGTGGTCAGCCAAAGGTGGTTTCCACGGACACTGGGCGGATGATCATCTGGATGCGGAGTATACCTTCTACGGATTGTTGGCCTTGGGGCATTTGAGCCTCTGACGCGTATTCGATCACGGCGTGGACCGTCAAACATTGATCGGCATAGGAGGCCTTGGGAATGGGCTCGCTCAGTCATTTTCAGGATCTCTTGGAAGCTCCCGCATCAATCCCAATGACCGAACCCGTTGAAAGCTCCTGAGCGAACAACATTGGAAAGTAGCGGCATGCCGGCCAGTGTCCGGTGCTCCAGTTCTCGAACTGACCGTGGCTGGACCAATCGGGAGTTCAGCCCTGCGCTACTGTTCCGGTCTTGAACCGAAACAGATACGCCACACCCATGCAAACGGCGCAACCGATCATGGTGTACCACGGCCAGGCAATTGCCGTCTGGACCTTGATGTAGACCATGGCGCCGAGGGAGGCGACCATCCCGGCGACCACTGGTGTCCCTTGCCCTTTCTTCCACCAGAGAACCAGCAACAAACCACCGAGCATCGCGCCACTCGTCAGTCCCGCCAGGGAGAAGGCGACCGTCAGGACGGAGGGAACCTGTTTGCAAGCCAAGGCCACCACCACGAGAATGCCCGCCCAGACCAAAGTCGATTTCCTGCTGAACGCCAGATACCACTCCTCTGATTTCCCACTGTCCACGCGCTTCAAGAGATCCATGGTGGAAACTGACGCCAGTGCCGAGAGAGCGGAACTTACGGAAGACATGGCAGCCGAGAGAATTCCCACGATCAACAGCCCCTTCATCCCCGCAGGCATGACGGTAAGAATGAACAACGGCAATGCATAGTCCGCCTTCACTTCGCCCGCATCGTTCAGTGGCAGTTCCAATCCATGCACTTGGGCGTAGGACCAGAGAAGCGCACCGACGAAGAGAAACAGCAGGAACATCGGCAGGATCACAATCGCGCTTAGAATCAAGGCCTTGCGACCTTCGTTGACCGACTTGCAGGTCAAGACGCGTTGCACATTCAACTGATCGACCCCGTGCGAGGACATCACCTGAAAGGTGGCGCCGATCACTCCCATCCAGATGTTGTACGGCATGCCCCAACCAAACGCGCCATTGAACCAGTTCAGCTTTTCGGGTCCGTTTGCATTCAGGTGACTCCATCCCGCATCTTGAAATCCCGCGAGGAACCGGAGTGCAAAGATGCCACCTCCCACCAGCAGGACGAACTGAATCGCATCCGTCCAAACGACGGCCTTGATGCCCCCATAGTAGGTGTAAATGAGTGAAAGCAGCACGAACAGAATGATGGCTGCTACGATTGGATCACCAGGAAGGATGCCCTTCAGCATGACTTCGATGGGAATACAGGTTGCATAAACCCGAACCCCCGCAGCCAGCGTTCCGGCGATGAGGAAGAACACGGCGACAGTTCGTTTCGCCCCACTGCCGAAGGCGTTCTGGAAAAGTTGATAGGGTGAATAAATATCGCCCTTGAAATAATGCGGAACCATCACTATCGCGAGAATCACACGCGCAATGACGTAGCCGATGATGATCTGGATGAAGGCCAGGTCGCCCCCAAAGGCCGCAGCAGGGACGCCGATAAAGGTAAGTGCGCTCGTCTCTGTTGCGACGATCGAGAACCCCACTCCCCACCACGGAATGTCACGGCCACCCAGGAAATAATCCCGGGTGCTCTTCTGTCCCCTCCCCATCCAGACGCCCAGTCCGATAATGCCGAGGAGATAGATGGCAATGACAACCCAGTCGAGTGTGGCGAAATACTTCATGTTTCGTGGAATGGGTAGCTGGCCTGTTCAGCTGGCGATAACAGTTTGTCCCGGTTCTCAGGCGGGTCGCCTGAGCTATGACGGGCCGGTCATTTCTTTGCCGGGGCTCTCTTTTTTCGTGGCGCCCGTTTCCTCTTAGGTTTGGGTTCGATTACCCCCAGATACTCGAGACGACGATAAACCTCACCACCAGTCGCCTTGACGTTGATATCCTTCTTTACCGCCGGATACCTAGGCTCAAAGTCGTTGAACATGACTACGCTGTTCAACACCAGCAATGCCTCATCGACTGAATCAGATTGGGCCAGAACCTCATTCATGACCGGCCGTGGATCCACCGCACCGACAAGACCGAGAAACTCCGCGGCGCGCCAGCGAACCATCAGGTTGGAATCCTTCAATCGCTTCTTTGCATCTCCCGCAATCGCCTTGGCCCCAACACCGATCGCGCTCGCCGTTGTCAGACCCCAATACCGTTCCCAAGGATTCTTTGAGTTGATCGCCTTCTTCAAATTGCCCTTGGCCTTGCCAAACGGCAGCAGAGCGAGATCCGAGATATCAATAAGCTTTGCAATCTCGGTGGAGTGCTTCTCCCCATAACCAATTCCGTCGCCGAGCGACTTCCGCACCATCTCGCTTTCCGGATAGAAGCTGAGATCGTTCAGGTTCTTCAGCTTGGCGGAGAGTTTCTTTCGCAGACGCGCGAGCACCTTCGCGTGTTTCGGATCGCCCGCAAGATTGCGAACTTCGTGGGGATCGGTCTGGACATCAAACAACTGTTCAGCAGGACGACGTTCAAAGAATTGACTTTGCGCGGCGTTCAACTTGCCCGCTTTCCAAAGCGTTCGCCATTCTTCGTAGGCCAGCATGCGATAGCGGTAGTTGTTCTGGAGGCCGTCCGGATAGAATCCCTGGTAGTTGCGCACGTAGTGATACCGCCCCTCTCGCAAGGTGCGCACCAAGTCGTATTTCTCATCGAATCGATCCGCGTGCCCAAAGGAAGTGTTTCGGGCGTTCAGTTGTTTGGGAGAAATGTCCGCGCCAAGGAAGGGGCTGCCATCCAGTTGCTTCGGAATTTCGAGACCAGCCAAATGCATGACGGTCGGACCAAAGTCCACGAAATCGACAAAACCCTTCACTCGCGAACCTGGCTTGCTGGTGACGAGATGCCTGAAGTTCTCCGGAATGCGAATCACCAGCGGGACGTGCAGACCCGATTCGTAGGCGTATCCTTTTCCGCGTGGCAGCACACCTCCGTGATCGCCGAAGTAGAAGATGAACGTGTCTTCCAACAAACCATCCGTCTCCAACTGCTTGACCACCGCACCGATCTGCTGATCTACCGTTCTGATCTTGTCGTGATAACGCGCATACGTGTGACGAAAGGTCGGAGTGTCCGGGTGATAATCGGCGAGCTGCACCTTGTTCTTCGGCGTCATCAGTTCCTCGCTGTCCATTACCTGTTGCGAAAAGTGCAGCGAACTCTCATGCGAGGTTCCGAAGGACTGCATGTGATAGAATGGCGCGCCTTCCGGACGATTGCGCCACGAAGCTTTGCGAGAAGATTCGTTCCAGGGGAAAGTCTCCTTGGTGGTGACCACGTTGTAGTCCGTCTTTGAATTGTTGCTGGTGTAGTAGCCGGCTTCCTTCAGATACCAGTGCCACATCTTCAAACCTGCGGGCAAATTCACCGGCTTGGATTTGCGGTGATACTGAAATCCTCCCCTCGGTGCATAGATTCCAGTCGCCAGCGTGGAACGCGCCACCGAACACACTGGGCTGCAGGAAAAAGCGTTTTCGAAGACCAGTCCTTTCTCGGCCAGTTTCTCGATATTGGGCATCTTGGCTAGATCGTTGCCGTAGAGACTGGAGTAGTGGATTGAGTTATCCTCCGAGAGCAGCCACACAAAGTTAGGACGCTTTCCAGCAGTTGAGGTGCAGACAAATACAAGAAATGCACCGAAAACCAGCGATCTGAGCGATTTCATGCGCCGGAGTGAACCAGATCCAGACCGGCTTGTAAAATCGCGCAACGACTGCAAAGCCGGTTCTCGCCAATTCGACAATCTCGCCTGTAACCTTTTTCCGCAGCTTGCGTAGAACGGCCCAGGTGATTATTTCTGAAACAAATTGGTCGATCACAACTCAAGACACCGAATCGAATACCGACCCATGAACGCAAAAACATTCCTGATCCTGTCACTGGTCGCCAACATTGCGCTCGGCGCCGCTCTCCTCACCAGGCAAGACGCTCCAGAGCCTGCCCCAGCTCCTGAATCGCCATCGAAATCTGCGACCGACACCAAACCGTCAGCCGCTGTCAGCAAGCCGAACAACCCCGCTCCGGAACCCGAACCTGCAAAACCTGCCGAGAAGAAGATTTTCACCTGGGAGGACGTGGAGTCGGACGACTACCGGCAATACATTGCCAACCTCCGCAAGGCCGGCGTGCCAGAAGATACCATCCGCGACATCATCATTGCCGACGTCACCAAACTCTACGCCAAGAAGAAGAAGGATGCCCGTGGCAAGCCCAAACCCTTCGAGTTCTGGAAACCGGGCATCCCGGTCGTCGGCATCATGGATACCGACGCAATGGAAAAGATGGCCGGCTTGGAAAAGGAAAAGAACGAGATGATCAAGGCGATGGGCTTTGAGCCTGATATCAAGGCTTCGGCAACCGCGAGTGCAATGGATCAGTTTTCACAAATGCTCGGCTTCCTGCCCGACGAACGGCGAAGTCAGGTTCAACAATTGATGATGAATCTTCAGCAAAAGGCAATGAAGGCACAGAAGGACAGGAAGGGCATGGGGGCCATGCTCGAAATTCAGCAGCAGTTTGACAAAGACCTGAAGGCCGCCTTGTCAGACGAGGAGTATCGCGATTACTCCCTACGCCTGTCTCAAACCTCGATGCTCATGCGCATGGAGGCCAGCGGATACGAGCCCACCAAAGATGAGTTCCTGGCTGTGTTCGAACTGCGGAAGAGCTTTGATGAGAAATATCCCCCCGGCTTCCAGCGTCTCAGCGCGACTCCTGAACAACTGGAGCAGCACAAGGAGGCCATGAAAGTTCTGAACGAAGATCTCAAGGCCGCTTTGGGTGACGACCGCTACGCGGACTATCAATTGGCCCAGAAACATGATTTTCGCGGCATCGTTCAATCAGCCGAGCAAGCCGGTCTCGGATTGGCTGAAGCCAAGCAGGCTTATGAGATCAAGACCGTGACAGACAAAGAGGTCAGGGATTTGCGACGGAACCGAGAACTGAGCCAGGAACAACGCGCTGAGGCGTTGCTGAAAATTCGTGCTGCGACCGAGGATGAAATCAAAAGCATCTTTGGTGACAACTACGACAAGTTCAACCGGGGTGGAAATGCGATGTGGTTGAACTCAATCAAGTGATGAGATATGTCCGGAAGTTGTGGATGAAAGTGTGACGGGCATGCCAACTTGGGTTTGCTAAAAACCTGATGAAAGGCACCCAAATGAACACACCCGCCACGAGGCAAACATCCGAACTCACTGACTTCAACGCAAGCCAAGTCTGTCAGAGCTTGCTCGAAACCACCCTTCGCAATGGTGCTCAGCAAATGTTGCAACAGGTCATTGACTGAAGTCGGCAACTTCCTGCGCCAACATCGAGATCAACTCGATGAACAGGGTCATCGTCTGGTCGTTGGCAATGGCCATCTGCCCGCACGGCAGATTC
>CEUN01014408.1_pt1 | contig 23405 bp, 4 predicted proteins | sample 361501 | NCBI WGS metagenome assembly CEUN01 (sample SAMEA2622801, study PRJEB7988) | marine metagenome | biome: marine biome (ENVO:00000447); feature: marine epipelagic mixed layer (ENVO:xxxxxxxxx); material: "saline water (ENVO:00002010), including plankton (ENVO:xxxxxxxx)" | depth 120 m | reverse complement strand
TGGATTGGAATTCGAGTTTTTCGTAGATCGGAGCGTATGCCGTCGGGCCTGAAATGAATTACAGAAATAGAGACTGATTTGAGTAATTGGGGGAGGCGGTATTTGGAGTTGTGTCAAACTTAATGAGTAAGATTGGACTTCGAAATCGGATTTTACTCGTGGCTTATACCATCGACTGTTGTTAATAACTATCTAGGATACTCACTACGGATAATGTTTAGAAAACATCACAGTTGCTTGATGCGTGTTAGCCCAGAGTTAGGCGGATGAGCTATTATTAGTACGTAGAAGAGATTGTGTTCAGATCGGACACTTGGATTAAAATTTCAATCGACTATTATTTGCAGGAGCTAATCGTGAGTACTAATCAACAACGGCCGTCTAGATTCTGTCATCTATCTGTATGACGGGTGCAGTAAATTTCCTTAAGCGTAGAGAATCTAAATTAGAAAACTGCAGTATGAATACACCGATACGAATAGGCGTTACAGGCTCTGGATTCATGGGGCGAACGCATGTAGAAGCAGCCAAGCGAGCTCCGGAAGCTGAACTTGTCGCCGTGGCCGGTGGTGGTCGAAGTAAAGGACTCGCCGAAGATTATCAAATTGCTTGGGAACCCAACGCTGAAGCGTTGATCGCTCGGGACGATATTGATGCCGTGGTAATTTCCACTCCTCATCACGTCCATTACGAAGAGGCGGCGCTGGCAGCAGAAGCAGGCAAACATGCGTTAATCGAAAAGCCGCTCGCCACCAGCGTCGAAGACTGCGATCGCCTGATCGATGTCTTTAATGCCAAGGATCTGACACTAGCCGTGGGCTACCACCAGCGGTTTCGGCAGTCTAATCAAACGGTGCAGAAATTGATTGCCGACGGAGCGATAGGTCAGGTGCGTTGTATTCAAATGGCGGCTCTGTTTGATATCGCTGCGTTGCGTGCAGACGAAGGATTTGGCGGAGCCTGGAGTTGGTGGACAGATCCTCGAAGTAAAGGGCATATTCTTAATAGTGGCCCTCATAATATCGATCTCTGTCGATGGTGGACTGGTCAGAATATTCGGCGAGTGACTGCCCACTGTGGTACATTCCGCGAAGAGAACCCAAATGAAAATACGACCATGGCGTTGTGGGAATTCAGCGATGGTGCGATGGCACAATTCTGGTCATCTAGTGTATGTCCAACTCCGGGATTCGAAAATGAAGATTTCCGCTTCCGAATCATGGGCGATGAGGGTGTGATTGATGCCAATCCCTTTGGCCAAATCATTTTAGGCAAAGCCGGAGAAACAGAAGTTGTATATGAACAGCCAAAGGTTGCGTTTGACGACGCGTCGCAAGCGTTTGTGTCAGATGCACGGATGCAGGCCTATGCCGATCAAATGTCAGCTTTTATTAAGCGAATTAGTGGTGAAGAAACGGATTGCGGAACCGCTGAAGATGGTCGAGCTGCAGTCACAGCGATTATAGCTATGCTTGAATCATCCGAATCGTCGCAACAACGAAACGTTTAACCATGTGAGAATTGACCAAGAACTAGTAATTAATCAATCAGCAGGGACGGATCATTTGAAAAATGAATTAGCCGGTTGCTGTTGCCAGAATGACTTCGCAGCGGTCTGTATACATGTACCGTTGTTGATATGTTTTTTGTTTTTTGGGTAGCATGCGATAAGATTCATTGATACTAGACATTACTCCTCTACTATTAGGTAAGCAGTTATGAAAACTCTTTTGGCATCATTCATAGTCGCATCCGCCCTCGCGGTCGCAGTTCCGGCTCTTCCCATTGCTGGCCAATCTATTCAACAAGTGGCCCTGAGTACGAAGCAAATCACGGTGTTTGCAAATAATGCGGCAAGTGCGTTGGCGAAAGCACAGGCCGACAATCCTGGTTGGATCGCCCTGTCGGTGAAAAAAGTCAATGACAACCCCAAGAGTCGTGCCTATCGAGTTTCGATGAAAAAGAAGTAGCACCCGCTTCAAATAGGATGTGCTTTCCTACTGGTACGCACATTTTACCGGTGGTTCATTGCTGTTATTTGTAAAGGAGTCTTACCACTCATGCCGTCGTTTCTGATATTTGCTGAAAGCTTTCTCGATCAACCTACCGCCTTTGGCGTTCCTTTGGGGACTCTGATTTTGTTCTACCTGCTGATGAAGAGCAACCAAAAAGAGGATAAGTAATCTTAGGGGATTATCGAATCCATGAGCCGCCCTTCACTGAATTGAAGTGGACGCTCTGATTTATGCGGGTTTTGAGTCATTTGTCTGCCAACGAAGCTGTTTGTCATTCCATTAGTTTTATTGTGTAGTTTCGAAATAGATCGATAAGAATGGCTCACCTTTATAGTTAATTCCCCCCGAAATGTGTCCTAGTGATCCTAAGGTGTTTTGCTCATCTAGGCGTTCCAGACTATCCGGTGCTAACTCGAATTCTTTAAGGAGTTGTGAAATAGGATCGTTGATTCGGTTGAAATCTAAATCAGCTTTATACAGATTTACGTCGAACGAACGCCTACCGCTGTTTTCGTTTTCAACTTCGAGGTAAATGAAGCTGTCTCGATTTGATATCATAGTCGACGCTTCGAGGATAAGCTTCTGTATTAAATTGAGAAGCGTCTGGTCTGCGGGTGATGTGTAGAGTTGGCCTATTCGATTTGTGATTTCGGTCGGTGTAATTAAGGGCTGGCAGTAGTAATTGTCCACGATAGTGTTCTTGTTGGTCTTGAGTTTGTAGCCCAGATACATCAACAAAGCTTCGTCGCGATAATTTGGTGAGCGAACCGTCTGACAAACCTTATCCCAGAATTCCAAATAAAAGTTGCAACCAGGTGTCTGTTCTAAGTCTGGGATGCTGACGCCAATTAAATTGGCGTCAGAGAGATTCCTTGCTATTGATACGTTTGTTGTTTCGTTAAATCCAAGCAAACTGGTTAATTCAAATAGCTGATCGGGTGAGGGAAGTTCCAAAGGATCGAACGCATAAAGGGTCCCTGTCTCAATTTGTTTGGTATGAAGCTTAAACGAGCGTTCTGATTGGATAGTAAGGCCATATTTTTCTGCATAAGACGTAAAAATTAAGTGTAAAGGATTCATGCCACTCAATATTTCCCTAGTTCCAGAGACGATGAATATCCGCTGCAAGTTCACTTAGTAAATCGTCATCGATCGTGTCAGTATCCAGATCATGCTCGGTGTAGCTTTCCAGTCTTGCGGTATTTTGTGGATCGCTGCTGGTGCCGTGGTAGGGGAGATTGTCCGGGAAGTTGATTGAAAGTTTGCTCTGAATTATTGACTGTTCAGCGGAGACTAGAATCTCGGCAGATTCTCCAAAGGTGTTATTCAGCAGTCGTTCGTTTTCGAAACCAAAGGTCGACTGGTGATAGTTGAAGGCTCCGTTATATTGGTGCTCGCCCTCAGGCGATTCTTCAGCTGAATTGAGATAATTAACGATATTTAAAGCATCAAGCGGGGAGAGATACCCATCATTATTTGTATCGATAAACCAATGAGGTTGTGTTCTCCCTTGAAGTCCGCCTTGAATACGAAGCTCTTGATTAGCTTCTTTGTTTAGTAGGTTAATAATTACCAACGCATCGATAGCTGAGGTATGTCCATCATTATTTACGTCCAAGGATTCGACAGTATTGTGATATGCCTTATATCTAGCGTCTGTGATCGAGTCTAGACTACCAACTAGCAGACCTTTGGAGGATGCATCAACAGTGAGTGGCAATGTACTATCGTGGATATTGTTCTCTTCGATATCGTCTGCGAAAGTGTCATCCCAGTATTTTGAGTTGTCGCTGCTCAATATCTTCAGGGCGGATAGGTTTTCTCTCTTTAAACGATTGTCACTTCCCAAACGAAGGTCTTCGTCGTCGCCAAACTCCAATTCCGGCAGGATATTGAATCCGGCTCCACCAAAGATGACGTCAGAGTCGGCCCCTCCGACAAGTTGGTCATTTTGGAATTGGCCAAATACGATATCTTCACCATCTCCAGCGTAAACATAGTCGTTACTGAGTCCCTTGGGATCTGTGTTTTGGCCAGGTGGTTGAACGGCCTCATTCGCATAATTTCCGTAGATTTCGAAATTGGAACGATCGAGGTGTTCGATCTCAAGTTTGTCCGGCAGCCGATTGAAGTATTCAGTGTCGCTTACAAAGAGCTGCATTGAGTCATCTGGATTCACATGTAGCGTGTAATATGATTCACTATCGGCCAAAACGATATCATTACCGCTTCCGGAATCAATGTTATCACTACCGCCTGTTAATAGAGTGTTACTAAAGCTTTTATTGCGGTCACCTAGCACGGTGTGTTTGTAGTTGGCTTCGATTTGTTCAAAGTCAAAGAAGTGTCTCCGTTCTTGCAGCATCGATTTGATGTCCGTCAAAGCAACTTTTATATCATTTGCTAGCCGTCCTTTTGTGCTCGCTGGTAAGCAGGCAAGGAACTCATGAGGAGTGACGTCAGAGAGATTACAGGAAGAGGCGATAGGCTCGGAACTGTTGTAGTAATTTAATAATGCGGTTGTGATGATTGGTTCAGCAACGACGCGGAAGTCGCCTACGATAGAATCATTACCTGCGTCACCAGTGATTACGTCATTGCCGATATGTAGTGGAAAACTTATATCTGAGGCTAACAAGTTTAGTTGTTCAGCGGGTATTTCCGCAGTTAGGATTGCGGACTTAGCGATGTTCTGATGCTGTGAGTCTAGCTGCTCAATGAAAGTCGATAGATCAGTTTGGAGTTGATCCGTTTCCGTCGGAGAGAGGCTGCCTGCGTCTAGCCTAGAACTTTGGTTGACTGTCTTTACAACTAATGTGCCCTCATCACCCGTGATATTATCATTAGCAGCACTTCCCGTAATGGTGTCGTTGCCAAACTCAAAGGTAGGTCGGTTGATAGCTAACCGAGATTCTCCAGGCTGTTGCTCGATTAATCCTACCAATGTCTGGTGGTGGATCCGGTGAAGCTTCGCCTCGAATAAATCAAAAGTGATTCGGAGATCTTGCAAGTTATTTGCATGACGTTCCAAGGCTGATCTGGCAGAATTTATGTCTGCTGGGATGCCTTCCTGAATGTTAGCGATGATAAATGCCTCATCACCGAAAACAATATTGTTGTCGAGGTAGGAGATTGTGCCACTTTCCGCCCCGGCGAAGATCACGTCGTTTCCAAAGTTAGACACGTGATTCATTAACTGTCCACTTGCCTGATAGTTGTCTTTTGCGAGCTGGCTAAGTGAATGCCCCGTGATGTCGATCGCTCTCTGTGTATCGTCAATTAGTTCTTGAATAATCGGCACCCCAGCGTTTAGGGGCGTTGTTAATGTTGCATGGTCGCCGTAGATAATATCATTGCCTGTTCCTCCAGAGAGATGGTCGTTGCCGTCTAAAACTCTTTCGTGTCCAAGAATCTGAGGTGTGACGAAGGCCTGCGGCATTAATAATTGAGGGATCGTACTTTCAGTAGGATTTAGCCGGACCATCTCGCTACCCATGATTTCACTAGTCTGTAGCTCCTTTACAGACCCTAGCTGGGCCAGATTGGCAGGCTGATTAAAGGCTCGATTGTAGTTAAGCACTTCAGGTCGAATCTGCACAGGAGCGCTGACGAAATTCCCTTGGTCATCAATAACTACATCGTTTGTACTGCCCTGGAAAAGACGCACTCCGTGATAAATGTTCGGATAGTCAGTTGAGTAGGCACTGTGAAAGACCGCATTATCACCGAATATCATGTCATTTCCTTCTGAACCGCTGAGGCGATCGGCCCCCCGTTGTCCGAGAAGTATGTCGTTGCCTGTACCACCGTCAATAAAGTCGTCATTCGTAGGGAATGCTTCTAGTATCAAACCTTTGTATGCCGGAATGTTCAGTGAATCGTCACTTAAAACGGGGTTTTCACTTATGTCATAAACTCCTGCAAGCATAATCCAGTCTGCAGCAAGGAGTGTTGTTGCTGACTCAGAAGATTCCGTTTCATTAAGCGAGAATGTTTGATTGATATAGGCAAAATCCTCCAAGACGATATTGCGATGCCAGCTTGTTGCTGCACTATTTAATCGCGGAGTATTCTCATCCAGATAATCACGTACAAATGCACCGGCGTCTGCAAGAATATAGTCGTCATCGGCACCACCCCAGATTTGATCATCGCCCAGGTGTCCGATTAATTCATCGCTACCATGTTCTCCGTGAATGATGTCGTTACCGCGTTGGCCATGAACAATGTCATTTCCGCCGCCGGCAAATACGGTGTCATCCCCATGCATTTGCTGCCAATCGTCAAATCGCATGTGCTCTGTGTCATCGAATCGAGTAACCTGTCGGTGAATATCGTCCAACTCCAAATTCCCATACGGACTGGGGTATCGTTCCCAGTTATGAAGACCAACGATGGTTCTCTCAATGATGCCATTGTCTCCAATGATTACGTCAGCCTGATCGCCGCCATAAAAAGTGTCGTCTCCGTCGTGGCCACTCGCCGAATCGGAAAGGGAATTGTGTCCCCCGGTTAAATCATCCTGGCCACTTCCTCCATGGATTTCATCATCGCCTTGTTGTCCAAGAATGAAGTCATCTCCGGAGTTGCCGAATAAACGGTCATTACCACCAAACTGGTGATTATGGGTAGCAATAGATCGTATGGGTTGATTTGCAGGGAAGGTTGAATCGTAGTGAGCGTGATCACCAAGGATCATGTCATGATCTGGTCCGCCCTCGATTAAATCGCTCAGGGATCCACCCACTAAGATGTCAAATCCTTCGCCCCCATATAACTCATCTGAATCTCCGGCTTCGGGAGCCAGAGAACGAAACATATTTAGAGTCGAAGCGGATTGGCCTATTGTTAATTCAAATGTTGCTTCGGCATTGTCACCGATAACGATATCCGCTCCCGACTCACTTTCGATATGATCAGTACCCGCTCCGCCAATAACAAGATCATTACCTCCCCCAGTTTTTAGCGAGTCAGCGCCTCCAGTAGCAAAGTCGATCGTGGTGACGTGGAGGAGATTTCCAGATGAATCAAAATTTGCCTGTGCATTGTCACCAAGGATGATGTCTCTATCCAGATCACCAGACTCATCGGTACTTGAATCAATCGAATCACTACCAGGTCCCCCCACTACTATGTCAGAACCAAGTCCGGTGTGAATGACATCGTCGCCTCCAAGCGAAGTAGCTTGACTGACGAAAGTTGCGATATTGGTATTCGAGTGGTATTCAATCGTTCCATGATCCGCAAGTACAATGTCTCTTTCGGAGTTCGTTGTTGTTACAAGCACCTCATCTGCACCCTGTCCCGTGATGACAAAATTCGGACCATCATCTAATAAGACTTCATCATCGGCCCCATTCGAGTGAGAGACGCTTGTCTGTTGAATCACATTAGAATCGTTGAAGTAGCGGCGGTGATTATTCTCTAGGGCAATAATACCGTGATCTCCCAAAACATAGTCCTTGCCAATGCCGGTCTGGATTATGTCTTGCCCCGGGCTTAGGGAGTCCCCATGTTCGGGCAAGCCAGGCAAGACGTCCAGATCGGTGACATATGTAATAAGCGATTGACCGGCTAAGCTCGCTAGATCAGCTCGCAGAGTTGTATTTATGTTGAAGCCACCATCGCCATAGAGATGATCATTGCCCGCTTGTCCAGATATTAGATCGCTGCCACTACCTCCGCTCAACTGGTCATCGGAATTGCTGCCATAGATAGAGTCATTTCCAGGACCACCAAATGCAATGATCTGCTGTGCAGCACCTCGGGCATCTATGACGTCGTTGCTTGGGAATACTGTTTCTGAAACATTGAAGGCATGCGCAAAACCGGTGGCCAACCCAGTCGCGGGGCGGTATTCTGCTCCCGCCTGGCTGGTATCACCAAACAGGACTACTGGGGCAAGATTTTGCTGGCTGGTAACTCGCAGCGTATCCCCTCCTCCTCCCCCATGAATGACACGGACCGTGGCTTCCGTAGAATCTTCTACGGTCACGGTATCATCAGCAACACCCATAAACAATTCGACAAACTCAAAGTCCTCATATGAGATTCCTCCAGAAAAAGTGATGTTACCATCAATTGATTCATCCAATATCGGGAGATCGGAGCTCATCCCTAGGCCTGTGAGCACATGCGTGGGCGTTGGGATATCTATGTTCGAGGTTACATCAGTACGGTAACTGAAAACACCAGTATCGGATTGCTGGCTGGAATCATTGAAGATCCTCAATTTATCAGTTTGCTCTGCCGGATTGGTTTCGAGGATAATGGGGTTGAGGGGCTCTCCAGGGATTTCGTGAGGTAGCATGACAGCCAATTTGAGCTCACGATTTTCCCGTACATCGCCAGAGGTCACTAGCGGACCCCGTAATGAACTGAGTCGGTGTGGGGTAAGTGGGAATGTTTTCAGAAGTTCGTTGACTCCAGTGAAATCGCCGGTAGCGGAAATCTCAATTTCAATTGGGATGTGCCAATCATCCGCGCTAAATGTTACCACGGGCCGATCATTTTCGGTAAATCGCGGATCAATGCTTGATAGTTGCGTGTTTTCGGCCTGTCTTAGAAGCAACTCCACTGGTTCTGTAGGAGCTTTCGTGAGACGAATCGAATAGCTGTCGACGACAGCACCATTTTGAGAAATTCGAGTGGTATTGTCACTTTCCCGGATGAAAATCCCCGCTGTTTCGTCATCGTAAGAGATTATTTTTATTTCACTATCTAAGGCATTCGCGTAGACCAACCCGTTACTAGTGATTGTGTGAGTCAGCACTGTTGTTACAGGATTTTCAGCCACATTATCATTTTCCGCTTCTAATAGGAGTTCGATAGGGATATCCCAATTAGTTTCATTAAACGCAACGGTGTGATTTTGGTTGTCGAAGCGAACATCTTCACTTGAAATTCCAATTTGCGAGGAATCATACGATAGTGATACAGTTACAATTTCTCCATTGGATGGCGCCTTTGGCAACGAAAATTGGTAGCTGTCGTTTACCTTCGTTTGGTCATTACCTTCGAGAATTGCCGAAATATTATCACTTTCCGAGATTAATAATTCCGGCAGATCATCGTCAAAGACTTCTACCTTGATGTTTTTCAGCATTAGTCTGTCAAAGTGGGCATTAGAGCTGAGAATGCTGTGGCTAATTACTACATCCTTCGTGCCCTCCGCTGCATCATCTGAAGCAGCTTTCACATAAATGGTTCTTCCCGCATCCCAGTTACTCATCGTATTAAAGGTCAGCGTTAAGCCGTGGGCCCAATTCACCCCGTCAACCGAGACAAGTATTGAGTCGGCGAGTGCTCCTGTGGGCGGTATTTGTAGTTGCTGGTCTTCCTGTGATGAGCGCGCAGCTGACACATTCAGATAAGCAACGGTATGGCCGTATTGAGCTACGATCTCGTCAACACCAAGATTCATTTGAACAGTGTACTGATCTAGGGATTCCGACGAATCTTCAACTACCCGAGTGTTCCCCTGTGATTCTTCGATAATCACAGGCGTAAATGCAGACGAAGCAATGCTAAGAGCGATCCCAGGAAGCGGTAGTTGATCGTAAATCTGGTCCTCGCTAGTGACAGAATGATTGATAGCCCCGCTGGTTCCGTCAATATCCAAGCTGACGATAGATTCAGTGACATCACCAGTGATATGGAAGGTGTCGTTACCTAAGCCACCGATGACGGTTGTGACCACATTTTCCATCGTGCTGAGGACAAAGAAATGGTCGTCGCCTTCCATGCCATCAACTTCAATAGCTTCCTCCACGCCACTTACAGTGACATTCAGCCCGGCACCAAAAACTCCTCGGTCGGTAATGACAAACGCGTCTGCAAGTTCTGTCCCGATAACAATGACAGTATCGAAGCCTTTACCACCATCGATACTAACAGGCGCGTTGATGTTATAGCGGATGAGATCATCACCGTCGCCGCCCTGAACAATGGTTTCATCCTGCTCGTTGAGCTTGTTTGTATCTGCGAGGACAAATGCCCGAATGATAAAGTCATCATTCCCGGATTCACCTTCAAGTCGTAGCACAGCCTTGTTGCTATATGTGGAGAATATGTCGTCTCCGGCTCCACCATAAATCGTCAGAGGGAAACTGTTGCCCTTGCTCAGCCATCCACGTGTAATCTGACTTACAGAAATTGCGTCTTGTTCGTGCACGCCGGACACATCAAAGTTGTTTGGGTTTTCACCAAATACCTGACCGACCTGGAAGAAGTCATTTCCCGAGCCGCCATCGAAGGTAGTAATCGAACTGTTGTCATCGGAATAGAACTGGTCGTCGCCGTCGTATCCCTGCACGATTAGCCTGGAGTTAATTGATTCATCGTAATTAATTCTTTCTACATCTGAACGCGGCGTACCTTCGGCATCCAGATGTAGTCTGGCAACAAATCGTTCGCGAGAAAGGAAAGTGTCCGCGTCCGAGGTTCCATGTAAAATCAGACGGTCTTCACCATCATCTAAATCCCCCGAATCGTGGATGTCTACTAAATAGTTTGACGGGTGATTCTGTACGGCAAATGTAACTTCGTATAAATCAGTGCCTCCTTCGCCGTCGAGGTAAACGGTGGAAGCCAGTGTTGGGAGATGAATCAGTTGAATGCCGTCGTCCGCGGATCCCGAGCTTACATGGAATTCACCTGAAATACTCGTTGGGGAAAGTAGGATATTGTCTTCATCATGCCCGGTTACCAAGCGAGTTCCTTGAGCGGAATTAATGGTTCCTTGCAGGAGGACGTTTGTCCCATAGGAGTGATCAAGGTCAGGCTGCCCATGCCAGACAGGAGTTGCGTCGGCGTAGATATTGATGGAAGTGGATGATTCCAGCAAAGCATTGGGAGCAAGGGTAATGTTGTCTCCAGCAATGAGTTCGATTTGTCCGTCGCCAGTAGCGGAAACACGACTATCGTTTGGAATAATTAGATTGTTATTATTAGTGCTGTCTTCACGTACAACCAATACAAGATCTGCAGATGAGGCTTGTAGCGTACCGACGGTTACACTACCAGATACTTCTTCAACGAAGAAAGCACCGGCATTGATATTGAGCGATCCGGGAGAGGTGGCAGCGGAATCTGATTCGACGAAATTGCTTCGGCTTCCAACAGCATTTGGACCACTGTCAAGATTTATATTATTTGCATGGATGTCAAATAAATCATCGGTTTGAGAATCAAAGATACCTCCGTGTGAAATTAGTGTAACGTCGGCTGTCTGCGAAATTACCTGGTTTAGATTCAGTTGTCCTTCAGTTTCGGTAAGGAATATGTCGGTGAAAGCCATGGCGGAAAGGCTTCCGAGAGATCCTAGATTTGTGTCTAAGGAATGTTGGGAGTCTCCAATAGAAGAAGTCTCTGATACCAAACTAGCTGAATTGGCAGTTAAATTTACCTCGTAAGCATTTGCATCTTCGATGTTTCCGACGCTGCTGAGTGTAATGTTTCCGTTGCGGGAATGCAGGTGATTAAGGCGAATATTGGCTAGACTCCGGATGTCAGCAGATTCAGCAGAATCCGTAGTAAGCGTGCCATTGACTGTAAGGACATCGAGAGGATTGGTGGGAGAGCCTATCGTACCAGTGTGTGACACTAAAGTAGTGGTGCCCACGCCGGTGTTACCACTGATAATATCGCCCTGAGGATTTGTTACATCGATTGAATCATCGAGGATACTACCGTAAGCATCCACTTCAACCTGTTCACCAGAAGTAAGTTTACCAATTAGTAAGTTACCGGAATCAACCATGAGATCAATTCCCTGCCCAGCATTGATTCGCAGAGCGTAGAGATCCTCAACTGCATAAGAGGTGTGGTCAGTTGAAACTTGTCTAATATTGATTTGTCCTCCTGCATCCGCACTGAGTCGCGATGTCGAGGCTAACTGCGTTCTGAAAGCGTCTTCCTCGTCACTAACGCCGGTGAGATCTGTCCCAACCGCCAGTATCACATTTGCTGGCGATGAAATAGCTGCGGTGCCCGTGCCAATATCGTACAATCCGCCTGACGTGGAAACGCGGATAGCATCGGAAGCGTTAATTAGATCAATTTGCAAACTTTCGTTTGATGAGATAGCCACAAAGCCGGCAGAGTTTAATTCAAGGGCTTCCGAATTACCTAGATCCAAGTCGTCAAATTGTTCCAGTAAAACTGATTCGACCTCTGTGGTGTCTGCAACAATTAAGCCGTTGTATGCAGTGACTGCTTCTGCTTCATGTGAGTTTAGATCGGCCTCGAGTGGTTCCCATCTCTGTGGATTACCAAAGTCCTCTAGAGACAGATCCAAAGTTTGTGTTTCTCCTAGATGCCGGAATTTACCAAATGGTTCTCCAGTGAATTGCACTAAGACAACATCCATGTAAGATATTTGACCAACGCTCGCTTCAGTTCTACTCGTTGGGGTTACATGGTCGGTCGCGACGCGTATCCAATCATTTGAGTTCTCATAGTCGATCGATGATGGTGTGAGTGCAACGCCGGTTGGACCGATATAGCGATAGGTGGCGTAGTTGATTCCAAGAATGTCGGATGGAACTGTGGCTGTTAAAAGAGCTCGATCTTGAGCGGACAGTCCGTCAAATCCATCAGAGAATGAGATCGTAGTTGGTGATGCAATCGTTCCAATTGATCCGCTAGTGCCACCAGCATGGATCGTAATCTTACCGCCGGCTTGAAAGTTGTTACTCTCATTAGAAGAGGATGAAACAGGGACTCCCGAAAAGTCAGCGCCTGGGTATAGGGCTTTCATTAGACTCGGGGAAAGTGTGTTTGCGATCTTTGCTGGATCAACGGAACGCTCTGCTATATACGCCAGTCTCTCAGACTCACTGAATTCAAAAATATAGTTTGGGTTGTATGAACTTTCAGACGTATTAGCGTGAGTTTCTCTGAAGCGATCATTGGCACGTCTATCTTCAATCAGCATGTTGGGATTTACGTTGCTGACACCATCATCCGTAGTGAAGTCCATAGTCACCAAACGCCATACCGTTGGATCGCTTAAGTCGATATCCCCCACCAAAAGAGAGGCGTTTTCTCCGAGATATTGATAACGCTGGTAGGAGATGTTATTGGCCTGAACGGTAATGTAGTCTTCGTGAAGAAGATTGAGTTCTTGTGGTTCAGGGTTGGTTAAATCGATAAAAGCGGCGATAGAGATCTGTTCCCATTGATTCGGATTGAAAAACGCATTTGCGAAATCGATATCTTCAGAGATAGCATCAGATTTTCGTTGGTAAATTGGATATAAACGCCCTGAAGGGTCATTCAGTTCAGCGGGGTGTGACTCATGCGTGTATATCGGTGTTTCTATCGAAAGCTGTGTTGCAGTCGTGAAATCACCTCGGATGTCCATTGGCGTAGGTGAGGTTTCTAGAATGTCTGTGCGGTTGCCTACTAACTGGATAGTTGCTGGTTGATCAGTCGGGAGTAAATAGTAAGGCACACCTTCTTGAAGGTTTGTTTGTATTTGTCCAGTTTGAATTCCATTCAGAAACACCTGAGTGCCTCTGGTGAAATTATGAGACTGCGATAACGTGATTAAGTCATTGGTCTCGTCAACGCTAGAAATGCTCAGATTCTGAGGGGAGTTGATTTCATCTAAATCCACTTTTGCATTTCGGAAGATCCTCCAGTATCGATGGTAAGTCTCCGTCTCGCGTTTTTCCCGGATTTCCAATTGTTGATTGGCTTCATTCTCGGCATCAGGCCCTGTCAAGGCAAAGCCAGCCTCTAATTCGGCAAGGACTTCATCCTCGGGTTGTTGGGTTGATTCATAATAGGCGTCAAGGATTCTACCGTTTACGGAGACTATGTTAATGTCTCCTTCGGCTGAGTAGATACTTGCATCTGCAGTCTGAGGGTCAATCGGTGTGACGAGGTTTAAATCTCCGGCGACCTCTTGTAGATAGATATCGTCTTTTGTCAAAACGGCTATTCCACCAGTTCCGGAATAGCTTGAATCAATTTTTAATGGCGTCATAGCGCTGCCAATAAATCCGTTTCGAACATCTAATCGGATCGTTTTGCCTCTTACAGTCGTATTGTCATTGTGAGGTAGTAGTCCGACCGGAGAAACGATATCGACGTTACCGTAGGTCGAGTGGACATTGGCAATACTTGCGACGGCATCTGGTTGGTCAGTAAGGATAGTGACAGAGATATTTCCTCCCGCGTTTATTTGGAGGGGTTGAGTGCTGCTAGCAAGGAAAGTAAAGTTTTCCACATGATCGTCGGGGTCACTGCCGACCTGAATAGCTGGGGCAGCCCCGGTTGCATAAACGCTGTCTCCCATTCGTAATGTGCTACCCCGAAGTGTCAGTTCAAATTGCGGTTCATAATCGGGGGTGCCAGGTTGGTTATCCAACGATGGGATATTTAAGTTTCCATTAAGAGTGAGGTTTTTAGCTGTATCCACACGCAAATGTGGAATACGTGGCCCAGACAAGATTTCAATATCGACCGGGTAATCGGCACGTAATTCATGAGTGTAGTAATCTTTGACACCAACAACTGTAGTTACCTTCAGATGTTGAGTTTTCTTCCTCAACCAACCACCGCCAGTTGTCCATTCATCCCTTTCAACACTGCGGTTTTGGTAATCTGAAAGAAATCGATTTAGTGAAGCATCTGTCTCGCTCCAGCTAGGTGCCGGATCTATTATTTGCCAATTATCTGTATTGCTATAGTCTTCCTCGGCTAGATTAAGCTGTGTTTCGTTGACACCTACAAAACGATAATAATTGGAGCCATCTTTAACTTCAGATAGGTTATTGAAGAGTTTGACTGATAGGTCATCCACTTGCTCGTATTTAATTTGATAGTCGGGCTGTGAACTTCCCTGCACCATTGATTCTGACTCGAGCAGTGGCCTTTCATCGCGATTTTCGGTTCGCTTAGAATCCCATTCGTCATCGCCCCACAACGCATCCCAATCAAAGCCAAACAGGTTAAAGGAGTTTGTCTCTTTTTTCTTAATCGTAACCTTTGTTTTTTCCTGGCCTTCGGACCAAACGTAGCGTTTCCCGCTAGTGGGATTAAAAATTGGTGTGTTGGGGTAGGTCGTGGAGTTTAGCTCGTAGTCAATTCGATTGAATTGATTATTCCGATCAGCAACCATGCTTCCACGGTATTCCTGTTGACGTATTTGACCATTGTCCAACATTTGATAGACGGTTTTCTCCAGTTGCCCAGTATCGATTATCGTAACTAAGCCCTCCATCTTTTTACTGAGATCGACGTCGTTTAGAACAACGTCATATGGACTGTTGTTGATGATGGTGACATCGGCGTAACCACTTGCTGCTCGGACTTGGCCGCCACCAGTGCTAAGTATCTGGCCGACAAGTGTAACCTTTCCTCCGATTGGTTTAATGTCATCTAAAACAATTGAGTTTCTGCTTCGGTCAAAATAACCGTCGAGTGGTATGGCACCCCCAAAACTTATTTGGCTGCTTACAGAGGGGTCCGATAATGTGACTGTGGAGTTGGGTGAAAAGTCGCTATTCACTGTCATAGCGTAGTTGGTGGTTCCGCTCTGGATTAATCCGTTAATATTCAGGTAACGAGCAGAAACATAGACAGCCCCTAAGGCCGTTATCGAACTGGAGCTACTATTAATAGCACTGTTTAGACCACTTACTTCACTGACAGTATAACTTTCCGTCTGGGTATTACCTTCATTATTGAAGACGTCGCTTCGTGGGAAGTCAGTGTATTGTTTTGGATCTTTATTTGTATGCAACCAGTCGTCTACGACCTGAGTAAAATCGCCAATGGCTTTGATGTCGACATTCTTGGCTAGAATCTGTCCGGAGCTTGAAATCCCGCCTTCTCGGTTGTCGATCAGAACATCTCCACTCTCGTTAATAATATTGCGTTTTATATAGATATCCTTCATCGGAGGAGCATTGCTCTTGAATGCCGCTGAGAAATCGTAAGCGTTATCCGAAAAGGCATCCTGAATAATCTGGATGTTTTTTTGAGTATCTGATGTGACGTCTTCTGTGGATCTGCGTTCGCCATTGACGTAAACATGTCCGGGTTGCAATACGGTAGGTGTTCCGTCGATCACTTTAAGTGTTTTGGTATCTCTGATCAGGACATCATTGATTTCCATCGATAGCGGCGTTTGATTCAATATATCGATCTTCGCGCCGGCTTTTGGTAGCATCGCCTGGCTAGTGATGAGTGAATCGAAGTGGCTCCGCGAGATACCATCAGTTTCGACGAAAATGGAACCTGGTGTGGCATAAATGTCCGGCATTGATACGAAGAGGATATCAATGCTCTCCTCGATTTCCCCGTCCTCACCGACGAGGTTCAGTTCTTCCAACGCGGACTCCACTTCCTCCAGCTGTGCGTTGTACCTTGCAACAGCCTCGGCGTTGGAGCCATGGCTTTTCAGCCAGTCTTTAATCCGATCCCTTTGTTCGATAAGGATATTATCAAGACTTGCATAGGTGAGTGAGGGGAGTTCTAAAGTTTTGGGCTTAATGACATAGAATTTTCCATTAAGCTCATTACGGAAATTAATCGTCTCATCACTCTCGTAAACGGCATTGCCATTTTCAATCTCAGTTGAGAGCTGATCTGAATTCAGTACACCTAAATGTGACCATCGACTTGTATCAGAATAATTCTCTGACTCGAGCATGACAGGAGTCGATTCATTACCACCGACTCTAAACCGGTAGTAACTTCCGCCCGTGCCACCCTGATTAGCCCCAGGAACTACTTTTACAACATCATCCTGGGAAATGTTGATTTCAATTCCTTCCACTTCAAGGGGGGCGTAATGGTATGGCAATTCACTTGGGATACCGAGTGCCTCTTTTTCAAGATTGTTTAGATCCGTATTGAGGCGTTCTGTGGCGAGAGAAAGAGTTTCGTCGGTCAAATTATTAATCGGCTTGATATGAACGACGCTGACATTGTTGACGCCCGCTTCTAGTTTTGCGGAACTAGATATATCGATTGTGTTGGTCGAAACATCAGTCTGGTTTCCGAGGCGTTTGGCTTCCTCGCCAACATCGTAGCCGTACGGAATTAGTGAGAGATTGAGACATAACCCCGATGCTTTCGAACGAGTGAAATCACCATCTGTTGCTCTTCCGCCAACGCCGGTCGGTGCAACTAAGTAAAGGTTCTCAAGTGATTTTAAGTGGCTGTTGCCGTGTACGTTAATCGTATTGGATTCACTAATTCTCGCTTGCGGCAGTGGAACACTGATGCCGGCAATGGAGACTGTCGTGATTTCTATGTTGGCGCTGCTTTCTAAGAGATTGTCTACGCTGAAACTGTCACGTCCAGCGTAAAGGTTGACTCGTTTTCCACTAACGTTGGAGTTTTGGAGCTCGATTGTATTTACTGGATTAGTTTCTGCGATCGCCGCACCCCCGGCCCCAGCAAATCCGCTTGCAGTAAACATATTGACGCTTGGACGGTTTTCCGTGTCAGCCTTGGATGTTAGATAAATGTCACCGTAGCGATTTTTTAGAGTCGCTCCGTCAAGGGAAACCGTATTGTGAGTGTTTGCATAGATGCGTGATTCGCCAGCAGAAACTCCGAAGCCACTGACAGTTTCAATCCGAACCTTGTCAATTGCTTCGACTTTACTTGATGCTTCAACCTTGAATGTTCCTGGCGAAGCGATGCTGCCGTTGACGGTAAGATCCGCTCCGGATCCGATCGTGATCTCGGACTGAAAAGGATTCGAGGTGGTTCCGATGTCGGTGCGACTCAGCAAAATAGAAACGTTACCTATCGCGGCTGATCCAGAACGTAAATTAGAGCCGTCTTTATAACGATTCTTCTCTAGACTGTTTCTCGCAACAAGGAATATGTTGTCCGTGCTGATTGTCGCATTTTCACCGATACTGATATCTGTTTTTGTAGTGATTTCGTTTGAAATGCCTGCACCAGCACCTGATGCTAACGCAATAGAGTAGCTGTCCGCACTTGCATCAACATCTTGATCGAATGTGCTGGAAACATTCAAGGAAGCCGGCCTCGTTGAACTTTGTTCCTCTGTCGAATTAGGGATCTGGACATTCTCTCCGATCGATGCCAGAGTTGAGATGTTCGTTGATAGATCCGATTTTGCACCAGCTGCGGCGACGACTCCGCCGCCAGCCGCGATGCTTTCAGGTAGGAAGTCCGCAGTACCATTTGCGGTTACGGTGACAGTATTTGCAGCTTCAACTATCGTATTGTCCCCAAGGTCCGCTTTGATTTCATAAATGTCATCTCCCTTACCGCCATAGACTCCTGCTACCATTGCTCCGATAGCTATCTGTCCTAATGCCCCACCATAGGCTGCTGCACTTGCCTCGTAATCCCCCTTTGCTGAAATGATAATGGCTCCCCCTTGCTTGTCAGCGGTCTGATTAGCCTTGAGTTTAGAAGCCAGCGTTTTAGCTTCAACGGTACTACGGAGATAGGATTTAGCATGACTACCGGATGCTGCAACGCCAGTAGAAGCCGACACGCCCGCAGTCTCATTTTTACTTATGTTTGTGTCAGTTGAGGCCAGCACACTAATATTCTTGGCATTCAGATAACTGTTCTGGACCTTAGCTGAAACAATGCTTTCCGATTTAATATCGAGCAATGATACGCCTAAAGCCAGATCCAGGCCTGCCCCAATTGCGACGGATACGTTCGTCGAGTCTGCATCGAGAGCGACAGTTTCTTTCGCTTCCACGATGATGTTACCGGTCGCGTTTACGGTATGTGTATCCAGCGTTCCTGCGGGACCCTCTATATAGGCATAAATTTCGTTAGCAACGATACTATCAATATCTATTCCGCCCCCAGAGAGGGCTAGTCCCCCGGCAGCCACCGACGCCGTCACGGCTTCGACGTTTTCAATATTCGCCGCAGTTTGGTTAGCTCGCACGGTTACGTTGTTATCGGCAGTTACACTTTTATCACTAGTGTTTTGAATGTATGCATTTATCTGATTCGAAATATTACTGTCCACAATTGAAACGCCGACCGACAGACCGCCAGCACCTGCGGCCACTGCGACTCCGACAGCTAGAGCGTCGGTAATTTTACTATCACCTTTAGCGGTTATAGTGATGTCGTTGAGTGCTGTGATTGATGTGTTTTGCACATGCGCATCCACAACTGTCCCTATTTTTGTCGTCGCTTCTGCCCCTGCCCCAGCCAGTCCAGCGCCAATGCCAACTGCCAGTGCGACAGATCCTGAGAATGACTCTGTGCGGACTCGGTCTTTTACAGAGGCATCGATTATTAGGTCATGGATACCAGAGAGAGAAGAGTTATTAACGTAGGCGCGGACACCCGCATTTCTAATCGTATCAGCAGCATTTTCATAACCGATGAAGTTACGTGCTAATGAAACACCAATAGCACCAGAAACAGCTCCTTTGCCGCCCGAAATAGCTGCGGCAACGGCACCAGTCAATGAACGGATTGTTGAATCACTGTAAGCATCAATCAATAAATCGGTTGTTGCTTCGCTTGCCTGTAGTGAGACGTTATCCATATATCCTCGAACATCGTTGTTAACGATGTTGACTGAGTCAGCACCGGCTCCACTAAGAGCGATGCCAGCCTTACCGATACCAACGGCCAAAGTCGCTGCAATTGCTGTGGATTCAATGCTAGCCGTTTCGGTAGCGTCGATAGACGAATTACTGGAGAAGTAAGCAGGCTGCGACGCCGACCCAATGTTCGTCATGTATGCGAAGACTTCGTTATTAATTTCATTTCTTGCAACTGCACCGGAGATGCTTAAAGCACCGGCGCCTTTTGGTGCTAGAGAAGCCGCTAGTGCTGCGGAGCCGGCTGTCGCGTTGATTGTTGAGTTGTCGATTGCATCAATGTCAAACTCAGCAACATGAAGAGAGTTTACGTCACTTCCATTGATGTAGGCTTTTGGGTGTACAGCCACCATATTAATAGCACTGACCCCGGAACCAGCGCCGGCTAAGCCTAATCCGGATTTTGAACCTGCAATCGCAGCCCCTCCAGCTCCAACACCCGCGGTAATGACCTGGTCAGTCTCAGCTTTTAAGATTAATTTCGTGGTGTCATAGAATTTATAGGTGTCTAAATATCGATTTAGAGATAGATCCGTTTCCGTCCAGTTCGTGTCTGGATCACTGGGGCTACGTTCCAGACGTTGCCATTGGGATGTATCCGTGTAATCCTGGTCTGAAAGTTGTCCAGTCACTTCACCAGTCCCGATGTAACGATAGTATTTGTCGTTTGCTCTCACGAGCGACTCGTTAGGAGTAAGTTCGACCTGTTCAGAACGAAGTGAACTATTGTTGAGGTAGGCTGTGGTATGGAAAGGAGCTGAGGTATTTGGGTCAGACCAGCCAATTAGGTTGCGGCTAACAGCGGCCCCAATACCTACGCCTAACATCCCAGAACCCGAAGCCGCGACCGCGGCAACAGTAGAATTGATAGTTGAATTATTTGAGGAACTGATATCGAGCGTACCAGAAATAACTAAATCGGAGTTGTCAATGTAAGCATTTGAGTGACCGACAATAACATTTGTCGCTTCTGCACCGGCGCCCGACAAAGCAATCGTTCCAGTAGTGCCGAAACCGAGAGCTAAAGAAGCGGCCACCGAGGTAACATCAATCGTTGCCGTTTCTCTGCTTTCTAACGTCGTATTTCCGGCACTGAGACCTTGGACATTATTGATATATGCCGTCACCGAGTTAGCCATTGTATTGCGTGCTAATGAGACACCTACCGACGCGGTCAAAGAAGTAGAACTAGAGCCAGAGAAGGACATCGCCAGGCTAGCAGCAGCGGCAATTGCAGATACCGTAGAAGTATCGTGTGCAGATACCGTCAAAGGACCGGAGACGTGAAACGTTTTCACGTTTTCGTCCCCTCTTGGTACATTTTGAATATACGCCTGGACGTCGTTCGAAATTTTATTGGTTGTATTGAGTCCAGCTCCCGCCAGTGCCACTCGTTCGGAGGTTTTATATGCAAAACCAAGAGAGGCTGCACCAATTCTCGAGGTGATAGTGGCATTTTCGATCACTTCCACGCTTGAAGCGCCCATTACGTTTGTACTACCACCGTCTATATACGCTTTTATCGCACGTCTGGTTTCGGTATCCTGATCGCTCCAGCCAATTAAATTACTTGAAAGAGCAACGCCAATTGAGACGGCACCTGCTGCACCAGCACCTACCTCAGCCAGCACTGTGGGGGCATCATTGGTCCTAATTCGAAAGTTTCCGTTAGAGGTCTCTCCTTCGACAATACTGCCAACCGTGACGCTACTGTTATTCGTGTAAGAGGAGACATCTCCGAGGATTACGTTGGAGGCATTCGCTCCCCCACCACTGAGGGCTAATTGCCCGGAGTTTCCGCTAGCAATAGATATTGCGACGGCTACAGCTAAAGTATCGAGAGATGCCGTGTCGTCGGCGGTGATTGTGGTGTTTCCTTTGGGGGATCGTAGGCTAGAGGACTCGCTATATGCCCGGATTGAATTCGTGATGGTATTTTTTGCCAGCGAAACGCCAATAGAAATCGAGCCGACTCCTTGCTGTCCGCTAGAGATTGCCAATGTCCCACCAACCGCGTCAGCTTGAATCGCCGAATTATCAATAGCTGAAATTTCAATGCCGGCCTGCTGCGTGTCAATAATGCTATTGTTAGTAACATAGGCATGAATCTCTCCAGTTATGGTGTTTTTTGCGTCTGCCCCTGTTCCGGTTGCGGCGAGGCTACCGCTAGCCAAAGCACCGGCGATAGCCAAAACGTCAATGTTGGCTTGTGAATTTGCCGCTATATTAATTGATCCTCTCGCCGTCAGCTGAGAGGCATCGGTATAACTTCGGAGATCGATATCAAGATCGTTCTTTGATACAGAGAAACCGATACTTCCTGCACCGCCCGAACCACTGCCGCTAGCTCGGCTTAATGCGACACCGCCGGAATCGGCGTCAATGTCAAAGTCTGAAGTGGCCTTGATATCGATATCGCCCGAAGTTGAGGTAAGCGAGGCATTGGAGTCGACATATGCATGCACCGAAAAATTCTCAATGGTATTTTGAGTAATAGCACCTGCACCGGAAATCGCCGCCGTAGTTCCGGAGCTAGAGTCGCTACCTGCATTCGCTAGACTGCCGCCAAAGGCCAAAGCATCGATTCGCCCCGTTCCGTTAGAATCTATCAGAATGCTCCCCTTGGGTGCCGCGGCCGCCAGAGCATCTTCATCTAGAGCTCCCAATGCCGTCCAGCGGCTCGGATCGGAATAGTCTTCCGTACTCAGGTTCAATTCAGTAGTTGGGTTTTCGAGCAGGAAACGGTAATAACTTCCAACAACTCCACCTTCATGGGCGTCCTCCACCACTTTAACTAAATCACCCGTAGATATCAGATTGACATCACTATCACTCTGATGAACGACATTTCCATTTGCGACAATAGTACTGTCATGAATAAAAGAGGAGAGAGCACCGCGGATGGTATTTTCGACAAATGAACCGCCAACTGTGATACTGCCGGAATTACTACCACTTGATGCGCCTAAACTCGCCGCCCCGCCCACTCCGTAGATCTCTTTGCCATCTTCGCCGCGAATAGTAAACATACCGCTCGTGACGCTTGACATGGAATCCGAAACAGAAGCTTCATTGGTAGAATCGACGATATTGCTAACGATGGAGCCGGCGGCCGTAAGGTTTAATGCACCGTTTTCACTTTTGGCTCTCCCAGCTGCGAAGCCCAGTGCCCACCCTTCGATTGTTCCGGTGCTATGTCCTTTGAGTGAGGACGACCCAACGGATGTTGTAGTCGACCCTTTTATTAAAGCTTTAGTTTTATTTGTGATTTCATTCCTTGCATAAGACATCCCAAGTTGGACTGAGGAGCCGTCACTCCCGGCGGCCAATGCAGCGGCTCCTGAAACAGCAAAAATATCAGAGGAATTGTTGGCTTCGATAATCAGCCCACTCCCGCCGGCTCGTAGAATGCTGTTTTCTAATACTTCGGAATATGTGTTGTTGTTGACGGAGTTGACGGTTACTGCCCCGGCGCCGGATAAAGCCCAGTCAGAGTTTGAATATCCCGCTGCAAAGCCAATGGTGATGGACTCCATATTTGCGCTTTGTTCAGCCTTAGCTTCTATTGCGGAAGTCGCAATAATTTCAGAGCGAACGATTCTGGTTGATACGGTCCCCGAGTGTGTGTTGATAGAAATCCCAAAACCCAAAGCGCCTGCTGTTCCACCAGTCGCTCCGCCATTTCCGGTGGTGTCTTTCTTGCGAGACGCTCCGCTCGCGCCACCACCATATGCTGACACTTTAGAGTTGTCTTTTGCCTGCAATTTGACACTGCCACCGCTCGTGATTGCAAACGATCCGTTTGAGT
>CEUN01066925.1_pt1 | contig 23537 bp, 20 predicted proteins | sample 361501 | NCBI WGS metagenome assembly CEUN01 (sample SAMEA2622801, study PRJEB7988) | marine metagenome | biome: marine biome (ENVO:00000447); feature: marine epipelagic mixed layer (ENVO:xxxxxxxxx); material: "saline water (ENVO:00002010), including plankton (ENVO:xxxxxxxx)" | depth 120 m | reverse complement strand
CCCCCCCACAGTCACACCACTTGAACACACTCAACGAAAGCAAGACTCTATCCCGTGAGTCCGGCGTTGCTCACACGTGATCTGTTCCGAAGTGACGCAATATCCAAACAGCTGATCGATGAAAACAAGAAACGCCGACCGGATTCCGGCCGACGTCTCAATCAAGCGGGAGAAGGTGATCAAACCTTCCACCCACCCTGGTAATCGCGGGTCAGCCACTTCGGGTCACCGCCTTCAGCAAAAGTGTTCTTCTTCGGATTCCACTTGATCGCCTTCTGATTGTAATAGGTCTGGTTCAACAAGTGGCAGGCAATCGAAGTCCGCGCTCCGATGACCTCGTGCGTGCAGGGCTTCTTGCGGGTTTTCACGGAATTGAGGAAATCAGGAACATGGCTGCTGCTTCGATAGAGCTTCACCTTCGCGTCCTTGAGAAACTCTGCCTCCATTTTCTTCAGTTCCTCATTCAAGTTGTGTTCCTTGTCGTTGCGGTCCTTCTTGCCGAATAGGAGCTTTCCATCTTTGTCATACAAGCCAACGAGACCTCGATGGCATTCGACCCTTCCCTCTGTCCCGTAGAACGTGGCCCCCTGCCCTTCTCCGTGCATCATCGGAATGTCACCCGGGTAGATCAATTGCGCGCCCCGGAGCTTCTTCGGATCATCCGCCTTGACCGTGGCAATCGGGCCGCTCTTGTCCATGCCCAGTCCCCAGTGAATGATATCGATCATGTGAGCCCCCCAGTCGCAGACCATGCCTCCGCCGTATTCCCGGTACTTGCGCCAGTGTGGAAAATGATTGTGCACGCCTCGTGGACTCAACACCGAACTGTAACCGCGCTTTGGTCCCGGACCGCACCAGTCATCCCAATCTAATCCCTCCTGCATCTCCTCCGTCGGCAGATCGCAGGGAATGCCCGCATTACCGATATTGACTGCCGTACGCTCGACTTTGCCGATAACGCCGTTGCGCACCAACTCGCAGGCGATGCGAAATCCACCGCTGGAACGCTGCATGGAGCCCGTCTGCAGAATTCGCTTGTTCTTCTTTACCGCCTTCATCACCGCGACGGATTCGTGAACGTTGTGTGTCAGCGGTTTCTCGCAATACACATCCTTGCCTGAGTTCAGAGCGGCAATCGTTTGAAACGCGTGCCAGTGATCCGGCGTGGCAATGCAAACCGCGTCGATGTCATCTCGGTTGATAATCTCGCGAAAATCGGCGTAGACCTTGCAATCCTTGTTCTTGTAACGGCCGTCCGCGCGTTCCTTGGCGGCATTGCGCCGATCGGTGTCGCAATCGGCAACCGCTACACAAACCGCTTCCTTCTTGCCCATGAAGTTGTTCTGCAAACCCTTGTTCTGCTTGCCCATGCCGATAAAGCCGACGGCGATTCGATCGTTGGGTTTCACTTCCGCCGACCAGATGCCAGAGGGCAGTATGAAGGGAGCAGCCGCAATGGCTGTCGAATGGAGAAAATTTCTGCGAGTCACTTTGGGCGAATTCATGCGAGAGGTGATAAGGAGCAAAGAATCACCGGTCAAGGACAGTGATTTGTCCAATGTGGCACATCGGTCCGATTCCGGCCTTTCCCGCCCAATGTCCCACGCTCTACAATAAAACCGCCGACATGCCGCTCGCCCCGAACAACGCCTATGCCCCGCTGTGGTGCAAAAGCAACTACTCCTTTCTCGAGGGCGCGAGCGATCCAGATGAACTCGTGGAGGAAGCCCATCGTCTCGGACTCCCGGCGCTGAGCCTTACTGATCGCGATGGTGTCTACGGGATGGTTCGCGCGCATCTGAAAGCGCAGGAGCTGGGTGTGCAGCTTCTCGTCGGATCCGAGATCACGCTTTTCGATGAGACAACGATTAAACTCCTCGCCACCAACCGAAATGGATACGCGAATCTCTGCCGTTTAATCTCCAAAGGGCGCCTTCGCTCAGAGAAAGGAATCAGCCATGTCAGCTGGGAGGAAATCTGCGCGCACGCCAATGACTTGGTCGCACTTTGGGGTGGCAAACGAAGTCTCATCGCGACCGGCAATTGCGACGGCTCTATAATAGACACTCTTAAAAACGCCTTTGGCGACCGACTTTACGCACTTCTTGCCCGTCATCGTGAATCGAGTGATCCCGAGCGCGAGAAGCTCATTCGCGGGCGTGCCAAACACCACCACATCAAGACCGTCGCCGGCAGTGAAGTCCTTTACCACACCACGGCACGTCGCGAGTTGCAGGATGTCATGACCTGCATCCGCCACGGGGTTTCGCTTCCGACTGCCGGCAAACTTATACATCCGAACGCCGAACATTCTCTCCGAACACCACGCGGTTTTCGCATGCTCTTCGAGGACGATCTTGCTTCCGTGGACCGTACGCTCGAGGTTGCTTCACGCTGCGAGTTTTCGCTCGACCAAATTCGCTACCGGTATCCGTCGGAACGTTTGCCATCGGGAATGACCTCCGCGGAGCGGCTTCGCGAACTGACCATCCGAGGAGCAAAGGAGCGCTATCCCGGCAAGCTTCCAGCAAAGGTCCGCGATCAGATCGAGAAGGAACTCACTCTCATTCGCGAACTCGATTACGACGGCTACTTTCTCACCATGTGGGAGATCGTCCGTTTTTGCCGCGAGCAGGACATCCTTTGCCAAGGCCGTGGCTCAGCCGCCAATTCGACGGTTTGCTATTGCCTGGGAATTACCTCGGTTGACCCGATCCGCCTAGGGCTTCTTTTCGAACGCTTCATCTCCCGCGAACGCGCAGAGCCGCCCGACATTGACCTGGATATCGAACACGACCGACGCGAAGAGGTCATCCAGCACGTCTACGCCAAATACGGCCGCACCCACGCGGCCATGGTCGCCAACTTTATCCGCTACCGGACCAAGTCCGCCGTCCGCGATGTCGGCAAAGCACTCGGCTTCACCGAGACCGCCATCGAACGCCACGTTCGCCACCTCAATCAATACGAACCACCAAGCGACGAGTCGTTCAGCATGGGCGGATTCGATCCGCATAATCAACAACACCAGAACCTCCTGCGTCTTGCCTCCGAGATCCAGGACATGCCCCGCCATCTCTCGATTCATCCGGGAGGGTTTCTCCTGGGACACCGGCCCGTGCATGACCTCGTCCCAATAGAAAATGCCACCATGGAAGATCGCACCGTCATCCAGTGGGACAAGGAAGACGTCGATGACCTGGGACTCTTCAAGGTCGATCTCCTCGGCCTCGGCGCATTGAATGTCGTCCATCGATCGTTCGACCTGATTGAAAAACACCTGGATGAGAAATGGACACTCGCCACCATTCCCGACGGCGACAAGGCCACATACGAAATGATTCAAGCCGCGGACACCGTCGGCACATTCCAGATCGAGAGCCGCGCCCAGATGTCCATGCTCCCGCGACTCAAGCCAGCAAACTATTACGACCTCGTCATCGAAATCAGCATTGTCCGTCCCGGCCCGATCAGTGGGGGTATGGTTCATCCCTATCTCCGTCGAAGGAATGGGGAAGAACCTGTCACCTATCCGCACGAATCACTCGAACCCGTCCTCAAAAAAACCCTCGGCATCCCGCTCTTTCAGGAGCAGGTCATGCAACTGGCCGTCGTCGCCGCGGACTACACGCCCGGTGAAGCCGACCAGCTCCGGCGCGACATGGCAGCCTGGCGACGTTCTGGGCGAATCGAACGTCATCGCGAACGGCTCATCTCCCGGATGGCGGATAAGGGCATCAAGGAAGAGTTTGCCCAACGCGTCTTCGAACAGATAAAGGGCTTCGGCGAATACGGTTTTCCGGAAAGTCATGCGGCCAGCTTCGCACTCATCGCCTACGCAACCTGCTGGCTCAAGCGCCATTATCCCGCGTCGTTCCTCGCCGCGATGCTCAATGCTCAACCCATGGGTTTCTACAGTGCGGCCACATTGGTTGAGGACGGCAAACATCACGAACTTGAGATTCGACCGGTGAACGTTTGCGAGAGTGATTGGGAATGCACACTAGAACCCATGTCCGATAGCGGGGAAGGATTTGCCGTTCGGATGGGACTCAAGTTTATCAACGGACTTCGTGAAGCTGCTGGTAATCGGATTCTCGAAGCTCGTTCTCGCGGACAATTCAGAGACAACCGAGACTTTACCTCGCGCACCCAACTCGACGACGGATCGCTGACACGTTTGGCCGAAAGCGGCGCGCTGGAGTGTTTCAAATCCACCCGGCGTGAGGCGCTATGGGATGTGTTCGGTGTGAAACGAGATTCCGAGACAGCCGAATTTGATTTGGAGATTCCCGAGGCGGAGACTGGTTTCGATTCTCTAAATCCGTTTGAAACCATCAGTTGGGATTACCAATACACCAGCCACAGTCCCCGCGGTCATCCCTTGGCTCCCCTCCGCGATGAACTCGAACGCCGTCGATTCCCCGATGCCGCAACCATTGCGCGCATGAAGAACGACACGCACCTCAGTTACGCCGGAATGGTCATCTGCCGACAACGCCCGGGCACGGCCAAGGGTGTCGTGTTCATGACTTTGGAAGATGAGACCGGTTTCGTGAACCTCGTAGTCTGGCAAAAGGTCTTTGAGCAATTCCGTATCATTGCCAAGACCGAGCCATTCCTTGCCGTCACGGGGAAGCTGCAGGTGGAATCAGCAGTGACGCATCTGGTGGCTCAAAAGCTATGGGTGCCCCGCCTGAAGCTGAGCCCACAGGAGACGAAGAGTCGGGACTTTCACTAGTGCCCGCGAGCGACGATTCGTTGTTGCGCGTTGCGTAGTAGACAATCGACGCAGCGGCCAGAAGGATTAGGTTGAACAGCCCAAGAGTCTTCACCACCGATTGGAAGTGCGGCATGAGGAAAGCCGTCACCTCGATCGGATCCACCATATTCTCCGGAAGCACGACCGGCTTCACCGTGTTGATCAGCGTGAATAAATAACCCAACGCAACCAGCACCAAGGCACTCGTCACCTTGAACTGCCCCCTCGCAATGAAGTGGCTGATGAACACGTTGTTCAATGCCAATGGGAGAATGCACCACGCGAACCACGGAACCAACGGTGCGATCGGTCCAAATCTCGCATTGAATCCCAACTTGATCGCCAAAGGGGCCATCACCGTCAGGCAGATTGCTCCAAACGCACCCACCGCCAGCGTTGTCAGCAAGGTCATCGGCAAGATGTTGCTCTTAGTCGACAAACGATCGCTGCGAACGATCTTCGGGAACATCACCAGCGCGATCGGAATCGTGAAGGTCACCAACGCATTCGCCAAGGTGACCACCGCGGTATAAGCCCCGATCTTGCCTTCGGGAAACCGACTGTTCACCACCATTTGATCCACGCTCATGAAGATCTGCACGGTCGTTCCAGCGAGGGCCAGGGGAACAAATTCCTTCACCCATGGCGCGATGCTGAACTTCACCCGCTCTTCGCTGAAGATGTCCCGCACCTGCCAACCGGCCGTCAAGGCGCTCACTGCGATCCCAAAGAATGCCGCAGACATGATACCCGTCGCCTGCATCTTGAGGGCGATCACCACGAGCCAGGCCACCCCCACCCGCCCGATACCGCTGATCATCTGCGCCCAACCGAACCACAGGAAGTTCTGTCGCCCCTGCAGGATCCCGATGAACACCGCCCACCAAAGCAAGGCCAGGCCGCTCGCGTAAGTCGCCCAGATGATCGCGGGATTCGCCACCTGCCAGGTCGCAATCACCCAATCCTGTCGAATCGCCACCCAGCCCCCCCCCAGCATCCAGACAATCGTGCCGAGTTTCAGGATCGTTCTCGCTTCCGCAGCCAATCGTTTCTTCTCATCCGAGGTGATTGCGGCCGAAGTATGACGCGCCACAATGATTTGAATCGCGGCCGCCGGAATCGTCATCAGCACGATGAAACGCAACATCGTGCCCATCAGTCCATATTCCGCAGGTGCGATGAACTTCGACAGCGGATGAACGGCCCACATCAGCACGCCGGTCACGAATGTGGCGATCATCATCCAGCCGCTTTGCCGGAAGAACGAACTCTTGCTCTCCTCGCTCACTCGGTCGCCAGCCTTTCCAGTTCCACCGGCACGTCATCGCGACGCTCAACTTTTTCCAGCTTCGTGAACAAGCCCTTCCAGAATCCCAGTCCGTAAAAGACGTGACACAACACAATCAACGGAATCAATCGCGGCAACGAACACACGATGCAGGTGTGTATCGGCAGGGCCTGAGCAATTACGGCAAATGCATAAAGAGCCAGCGGCCACAAAAGGATCGTCGGCAGGAAGGGCGTGAGCAGCAGATACAGACAGAAGAGCGGAGGAACAAAGTTGGGTGCCGAACCTAGTGTTGGATGCAGGCGAAACTGTTCAGCGCGTCCGCGCCCGTAAGTCATCAGCATCCGCATAAACGCGCGCATGGTCGAACGCGGCCGGCGGTGCACCACAAACTCAGGATCGTATATGAGTTTCCCGCCGTCGTTCTGAATCGCATCCATCAGCGCGTTTTCCTCATTCGGATACAAGGCCTCATCGAAGCCGCCTTTGTCGACGAACTCCGATTTGCGAATCATCATGTTGCACAGGATCAGCTCCTTCTCGCTGCTCTCACGGACCTTGCCGATCTTGCGATATCGGGCAGCACTCGGACCAAAGGCCAGCCAACTGCCCATCACGTCACCAAAGGCCCGCTCCAACTTCGGTGCGTCGGCGGGACACAGGTTGGGTCCACCCACCAGATGCACCGCGGGATCGCCAAAGTGTTCCTTCGCACGCTCGAGGTTCTCCTTCAAGGGAACAGAGTCATCATCCAGAAAATAAATCAAATCCCCTTTTGCCTTGGCCACCGCCCGGTTGCGCTGCACGGATGGCTGCTTGCCACGTGCAATAATGATCTCAAGCTTTACGCCCATCCTCTGCACCGCCTCCACCGATCGAATGAGTTCCTGCCCTGGTGGAGCAGCAACGATGACGGAGATGGAGGGTTTCTTCTTGCTCATGGAAGCGAACGGAGAAACTTCGTCAGTTGCGCCGTTGCGCGATTCAGCGACTTGATCGAGATCCACTCGTTCTCCGTGTGCGCCTGGGCAATGTCCCCGGGACCAAAAACGACGCTCGGAACGCCACCCAAGGCCAGGTGCGACGCGTCGGTGAAGAAGTCCACACCCAAAGGCTGTTTCTGCCGCAATGATTTGAGCAACGACTGTACCAGCGGCAAACCGGGATCCGTTTCCAGAGCGACCAATGGCGCGTCTTTGGCGTTGGAGATCACAACTGACAGACCCCGCGCCTTGAACAATTCGTTCAATTCAGCGCGAACGATCTTCTCTGTTTCTCCTGGCAAGGTCCGCCGATCGATCATCGCCTCGCAACTTGCGGGCACGATGTTTGGCTGTTTGCCCCCGCGCATCACGCCGACGTTCACGGTCGGACCGCCCAGCAAAGTATGCTTCTTCCTCGTGAGCGCCTTGGCGTATTTCGTTTCAATCAGATCAACAGCCTGGGCCATTTCGTGCACGGCGTTCTTTCCGTGATGCGGAGTTGCACCATGGGCCGCCTTTCCACTGGTCGTCAGTCGCAGCCAGAAGTCCCCTTTGTGCGCAGTGACTAACTTGTTCCTCGTCGGTTCCCCCACAATCGCGAGGTTGGCCTTCTTCTTTGATGCAGCGAATTTCCGCGAACCTTTCTGCAGGTTCTCCTCGTCCACCAAGGCCAAGAGCGCGATCTCGGTGTCCTTCGGACGGGTTCCGCTTCGAGCAAGATCCATTAGCGCCGAAAACATCGCAGCCACGCTCCCCTTGGTATCACAAGCGCCTCTGCCAAACAGACGATCGCCCACGAGCTTGGGCTTGAACTTCGAACCATCCACCACACCAACCGTGTCCATGTGCGGAGCGAGCAACACACGCTGCTTGGGACGACCTCCAGCAGGAGTCAGCTTGGCCAGAAGATTGGACCGGTTCGGCAGTACCTTCTGAAACTCCAGTTCCAATCCCACTCGATCCGCCTGATGCGCCAGAAAATCTGCCACCCGATGTTCGCCAATCCAGTCCGGCTGATCCGGCATGAACGCCGGATTCACGCTCGGAATGGAGATCAGTTCGCGAAGCAGTTTTTCAGGAGAGAGCATGAGGTTTTCGTGCCATGGATGGCTACGCGTTCATCGACTTGAACCACTCCACAAACTTCGGTATCCCCTCTTCAATCTTGATCTGCGGATTGTACTCCAGATTTTCACGCGCCTTGCTGATGTCCGCGTAGGTGATCGGCACGTCCCCTGGCTGGTTGGGCTGTCGATCGATGATCGCTTCCTTCCCGATCGCCTTCTCAATCAACTCAATCAGGTAGGACAATTTCACCGTCTGCGACTCACCAAGGTTGAACACATCGAACCCAAACTCCTTCTGCGTGCAGGCGAGGATGCCTTGGAGAGTATCCGTGACATAGGTGTAGTCCCGCGCAGTGGAACCATCGCCAAACACCGGGATCGGCTTATCCTCCTGAATCAAGCGTGCAAATTTGTGAATGGCCAGATCCGGGCGTTGACGCGGACCATACACGGTAAAGAACCGAAGCATCGCAATGTCCATCCCATAGACGTGATGGTAGACATGCCCCAATCCCTCATCCGCCAGCTTGCTCGCCGCATACGGAGAAATCGCCTTCGCAATCGGATCGTCTTCGCTGAAGGGAACTTTCGAGTTCACCCCATAAACCGACGACGAACTCGCGATGGTGAACTTCTTCACGTTTCGCGCCCGGCCCGCTTCCAGCAGGTTCACTGTTCCCTCCACATTTACTCGCTGATAGAGCGCCGGCTCTGCAAGGCTCGGACGCACCCCCGCCCGCGCTGCCAGATGAATCACCTGATCGAACTGTTCGCTGGCAAAAAGTTCCTCCACCGCATCGCGATCCGTCAGGTCCCCATGAACGAAGGTGAAGGGCTTGGCCAAGGTCTGGATATCACCGATGTTCCGCTGCTTGATCGCGGGAGAATAAAAATCATTCAGGTCATCAAACGCACAAACCGAATGCCCGTCATTCAACAGCCGTTCACAAACGTGGGACCCGATAAACCCAGCCCCGCCAGTCACGAGAAAATTCACGCGCGGATTTTGCGGGGGGGATAGGAAAGTTCAACGTGCAAATGCGCGGAGGTGTAATAGCAGGTGCTCGATCCGGTTAGAATCGCACACGTCGGTGCTACGATTATCACAAATGGCCCCGCGCTATTCGCAGCAACTCGAACCTGTGGCCTTTTCGCTCGGTTCAGCATCAACCGCCCAATACACCGCGTTGCGAAGCAGCTTACGGAAGGAGGTCACTCCGAAGTCATAGGGATGACCGAGCGATGTATAAAACACCTTGCCTCCTCCCGGGCCTTCATTTGTCCAGGCAACGGGTTCACGGCCGCTATCACCGCGAGAATGGCCCGTCATGAGAACGGTGGTCGATTTCTTCAAGGGGCTGACTTCATACAAGGAGCCGAAGGTTTGGAACTGACGCGTACCGATGCCGTTCAGGATCGGATGTTCGGCGTTCTTGGGTTCGCTGCGAGCAAACGTGGTCAATTTGGCGCTCATGTGGCCGTGATAGTTTCCGCCCAAGACAGAAGGATCGAAGTCGCGCCATTCGTCGAGCCCCTTGGGGGCAGCTTTGCGACTTTGATGGAAGGGATGGCTGGCGGTTCGGATTCCGACCAAGGCCTTGCCGGAGGCAATGTGTTTGCGAAAGAGGTCGAGTTGGGATTTGGGCAGATTTCTGCGTCGCAAAGAGAGCACGACGACGTCGGCTTGCTTGATCACTTCAGCGCCGGGGAGGTTGTTGCGATCTTCGGCATCGGCGTAGACGAGTGAGATCTTGAAATCTCGGGCCAGTTCTTCCATGGCGAACGCCGGAAGCGTTTCGGCGGTCTTGTATTCGCGTTCGCCCATCACAATCACGACGTGTTGGCGTTTGTCTCCGGGAAAGCGATAGGTCTTTCCATCGCGGAGGATATCCCCGCTGGTGATGGTCGGACACCAGTAGCGCTCGATGTGCTCGAAGATCAGGTCGTTGCCGGTGAAGTGGTTTACGAAAGGTTCCTCAGCGGGATTGTACATCGCGTCGGTCATATCCCGCATGAGGGCCACGTTTTGGCCGGCGCGGACCATCTGGCGAATGCCGAAGGGGCGACCCAGCACGCACATGTTCACATGCACGCCCATGATGATCACGTTCTCGATCCCGCGCTGCTCCATCAGGTAATAGGCCTCGGCACTGTCGGTAATCGCATCGCCCTTCTTGATCTCCAAGGTCTTGATCTGGCGATCGAAGAAGCGCACGGCCTCGCGCAACTTGCCCGCGTCGTCGCAGGGTTGATCGACCTTTACCGGCATGGGCGCTTCGGATTTCGGATCCAGGTAGCACCAGCTCTCCAGCTTGATCTTGGCCTCCACCTTCGGGGCTTGTTGGGCGAATTTGCGTTGCGGTGTATCCGCGTAGTGCTTCATGCAACCGCTGGGACAATGAATGATGAGCACGCCCCGCTTTCGTGCCGCCTTGAGAACTTCATTCATGCGCGGTGCCATCTCCCCCACCCGGCGCGCGGCATTGCGACAGTAGTGATCGTTCCACATGTCGCACACAACGATCGCGGTTTTCTTCGCGTCCCACTTTCCAGCCTTGGTGATGGAATGGTATTTTCCGGAATTCTCTGCCGTTTCCTTTTGCGAACGGAAATTCAGGTTCAGCGTTTCGGCGGAAAGACTCGATACAATGAATGCAAACGTGAGCAGTGTGTGGAACTTCATGCTGGGAGAGTGCGCAGGGAAATCAACGAGTCAACCTGTTTTCGGATGGGAGTCACGCATGATCTGTGAATGATCGACGCATGCGTTGGTTCTGCATGTTCCTATTCACCCCCGCCACCCTGTTCGCAGGTGAATGGACGGATCTGGCAAAACGCGTAACTGCATCCCGGTTACCGGCCTTGATGGAGTCAAATCATGTCCCTGGCGTTTCGATGGCGGTGGTTGAAGACCTGCAGATTACCTGGTTGAGCGTCTACGGCAAGGCTGACGTGAAAGCGGAAGCGCCAGTTACCACGAACACGCTGTTTGAAGCGGCTTCGATGAGCAAACCTCTGTTCGCGTATGCGGTGATGAAGCTGGTGGAAAACAAACGCCTGGATCTGGACCGACCGCTGGTGGATTACCTGGGCAAGCCTTACCTTCCTGACGCGCCGAAGCATAAGCAGATCACCGCCCGCATGGTGTTGAATCACACGTCGGGTTTTCCGAACTGGAGAAAGGGAGGTTGGAAGAGCGGGAAGCCATTCCCACTCAAGTTCGATCCGGGGACTCAGTATGGCTATTCCGGTGAGGGATTCCTCTTCCTCCAGCGAGTGGTGGAAAAGATCACGAAGGAGGGTATCTCCCCATATATGCGCCGTGAGTTCATGCTTCCGACAGGTATGCCGACCAGCAACTACGAGTGGGACGAGAAACATGGAGCGAAGGTTGGCGCGGGGCATGATGCAAAAGGGGAGGTAAAGAAAGCCGGCAAGCGCTTTGATGAGGCCAATGCCGCTTATTCACTGCTTACGACTCCGTCAGAATACGCTCGTTTTCTCATCGAAATGATGAATCCAAATCGAGGTGGCCACTCAATCAGCGCGGATAGCGTCACAGATATGCTGACAGAAACGAGTCGCTCGAAGAGTGGCGATCGGATTTACGGACTGGGTTGGGCCTTGTCGGACACTTCGATTGGTCGAGCAGTTTCACATGGAGGATCCAACAGCAGTGGATTTCGCTGCTATTCACGTTTCTATCCCGATTCCCGCAATGGAATCGTGATCATGTCGAATGCAGCAGGCGGCAAACGCCTGTATCAGGCTTTGCTGACGGAAATCGAAGGCAAGTGATTCCTTGCATTGAAACGGGTGACAGGAATCATCCCCGCATGAATTCCGCGAAACAGATCCGTTCGACCGCTCTTCTTACCGTCCTTCTCTCGCTGACTGCCAGTGCTCAGGTCTTGGATGTCTGGATCGGCACGCGCCATCGCACCAGCAAGGGCATCTACCATACGACACTGAACGAGAAGAACGGCCGGCTCGGCGCGGTGACAGTCGCGGCAGAAATTGCCGGACCTGGCTTTCTGGCGATGCATCCGGATCGCAAGACGCTGTATGCCGTTGGTGCACTGGACAACAAGCCATGCGTGGCGGCCTATCGGATTTCGGGCAAGAAAGGCTCACAGAAACTGACGTTCCTGAATTCAATGGACATTGGTGATGGGGGAGCAGCTCATGTAGCCGTCGACAAGAGAGGGAAGACACTCATCACCGCACAATATGGCGGTGGCAGTGTGGCTGTGTTCGCTCTGAACACCGACGGATCAGTTCGCGCACGCACGCAACTCATTGAACACGAGGGAGCATCGATGGCCAACGAACGGAGACAAAAAGCGCCCCATCCACACTGGACCGGGTTTTCACCGGACGACCGCTTCGCCTTCATCCCGGATCTAGGCTTGGACAAGGTCGTTGTTTACTCGGTTGAGAACGGCAAGCTTTCACCGGCCGGCAGCGCCACGCTTCATTCTGGTGCGGGACCGCGCCACATGAAGTTTCACACCTCTGGCAAATATGCCTACGTTCTGAACGAACTGGATCTGACCGTCACTGCCTTCAATTACAACAAAGCCAATGCCTCGATGAAACCGTTCCAGAAGATCGCAGCCGTTCCGGCAGCCGAACTTGAGAAGGAAAAATCCAAGAGCGCTTCTGAGATTCGTGTCCACCCCTCCGGAAAGTTCGTCTACTCCGCGAATCGCGGACATGACACGATCACCGCCTATCGGGTCGATCAGCGAAGCGGCAAACTGGAGGTGGTCGAACGTGAATTCGTTCGTGGCGCCACTCCTCGCAATTTCAACCTCGATCCTTCCGGCAAATGGATGATCGCAGCCGGTCAAAATTCATTCACTCTGGCTGCATTTGAAGTGGATCAGCAGACTGGAGAGCTTGCGTATAACGGCAGCGTAGTGAATTGCCCGGGTCCGATCTGCGTGCTCTTCACCCACGAATAGGCCGCGATTTTGCTTGGCCCGCACTTCCCAACGGGCAGAATCGCCGCGCTGCCCACGCGACAGGCGATGCTCGAATCGGTCGAGAAAATCGAAAAGGTATCCAAATCGGATTTTCAGAGACGCGTTCCCGAACTTCGGTCGCGACTTCTGGATGCGCAGTTCGCGTTGCAACGCGCAAAGCGGCCGGTGATCGTGATCATCGCCGGCATGGACGGCGCAGGCAAAGGCGAGGTGGTTCACCGGCTCAATGAATGGCTTGATCCTCGAGGCGTCGATACGAACGCCTTCTGGGCCAAGACCACTGAGGAAAGCGAACGTCCCCGATTCTGGCGCTATTGGCGCGTGCTTCCCTCCCGCAATCGCATCGCGATTTACTTCGGGTCCTGGTACACCGGGCCGATCATCAGGCGGGTTTATGGCAAGGTCGGCCGCTCGCAATTCCGCAACCAGATGGAGCATGTGCGTTTCCATGAAAACATGCTGATCGAGGACGGTTATGTGATCGTCAAGATCTGGCTGCACCTTGGCCGCAAGGCACAGCGAAAGCGCCTCCGCGAATTGGAAAAGCAACCCATCGGCTTCTGGCGCGTCAATCCAACCAACTGGGAGCATCACTCGCTCTACGATGAGTTCGCGAACGTATCCCACACCGTCATGGAGTTGACGCACACCGAGGCGGCTCCCTGGAACGTGCTTGACGCCAAGAGCGACGCAACGCGCGATCTGGCCGTGGGCGAAATCCTGGCGGACGCCATGGAAACCGCAGCAGCCAAGCGCAAGTCAATACCCAAGGCCGAAGCACACACCAACGACCGCGACAAATCGGTCCTTGAGAACGTCGACCTCAGCAAGAAACTCGGCGCGAAGGACTACCAGAAACAGCTTCGAAAGTACCAATACCAGTTGGACCGGCTGATGTGGCAGGCTTATGAACGAAAGCGTTCGGCAGTGCTGGTCTTCGAAGGCTGGGATGCCGCGGGCAAAGGAAGCGCGATCCGCAGAGTCACCAATGCATTGGATCCCCGACTGTTTCGGGTCATACCGGTAGCGGCACCGACAGAAGAGGAACTTTCACAACATTACCTTTGGCGATTCTGGAAACACGTCCCTCCGGGCGGACGGCTCACCATCTTTGACCGATCTTGGTACGGCCGCGTGCTGGTTGAGCGGATTGAGCAACTCGCTTCACCAACTGAATGGCAGCGGGCATTCGCCGAAATCCGCGACTTCGAGCAGCAACTCATCGATCACGGAATCATGGTATCGAAATTCTGGCTGCACATCAGCCAGGACGAACAGGCCAAGCGCTTCGCCAAACGCGAAAACACACCTTGGAAGCGCCACAAGATCACGGAGGAAGACTGGCGAAACCGTGCCAAATGGTCCGAATACGAAACGGCCGTGAGCGACATGGTTGCGGAGACGAACACAGGGGCGGCTCCGTGGCACATCGTGCCGGGCAACGACAAGCGATTTGCGCGCATCGCCATCCTTAAACACGTGGTTAAAATGTTCGAACGTCAGCTGGCCACGAAGGGCGAAGATGAGTGAGGACACACAATCAACGCACGTGCACGAGTCACCGCCTGACAAATTCGAAAAATCGCGCCGATCATTGGAACGCGGCCGACGCATCGTGTTCCTCGCCTTCGTCAGTTGTTTTTTCGTGGTGGCGCACGAAATGTTCTTTCCCACCGTCACGCTGAATCGCACCAAGCCACTGATCATTGTGGGTATTGCGGTTGTGTTTCTGGCAGGGCTGATCCTTTCCATCGTTGCCGCCTTTCAACTGCGCAAAGCACCAGCACCCAGAGAGGAGCCTCGGACGCGCCGAGAACGGCGTTCGGAAGATTCCAATCTGCTTCCCTGGCAGCGTCGGAAGTGATGCAGCGCAACACCACAACGTGATCAAAACACTCGTTCTCTTTCTGGCTCTCTCAAACACCGCACTCGGTGTGGCAAGCAAACCGAACATCGTCTTCATCCTCGCCGACGACCTTGGCATTGGAGACATCGGTTGTTACGGCGGAGATCGTTGCAAGATCGACACCCCCAACATAGACACCCTTGCTGCGGAGGGCCTCCGATTCACCGATGCCCACGTGAACGCCTCCATCTGCAGCCCCACACGTCGGGCCATCATGACCGGACGCTACAACTGGCGATTCGGCCCGACGCTGAACAGCGGCCCTTGGGGATTTGTCGGACCGCGTCCCGGCACAGAAAAATCAACCTTGGCGAAAGTCCTCAAACGCGCCGGTTACCATACGGGCTATGTCGGCAAGTGGCACCTGGGCACGACCATGACCACGAGGGACGGCAAGCGGCAGGGCCCCGGCAACACCGACTTCACCAAGCCGCTCAAATACGGCCCCGTTCAATTCGGCTTCAACTACAGTTTTATCCTTCCCGGCTCACTCGACATGTTCCCCTACGCTTACGCACGGAACAACCAGTGGCTGGGCGAAGTCACCGCGCAAAAGGGATGGAGCGCGTTCAACCGAGTTGGTCCCGCGGCGAAGGACTTTCAGGATCACGAAGTCCTGGAGACCTTTTACAAAGAGGCAGAAGGATTCATTGCCAAGCAAAACTCAGACAAACCGTTCTTCCTCTTCCTGGCTTTGACAGCGCCACACACGCCAACAAGCCCCGGCGTCAAATGGCGCGGCAGAAGCAAACTGGGTGTCTATGGGGATTTCGTGATGGAAACCGATCACGCGGTCGAACGTGTCATGAACGCGCTCAAGGCAAACGGTTGGGACAAGGAAACGCTCGTGATGTTCTCCTCGGATCACGGAGCCGCGCCCTATGCCGGAAACATCCTCAAGGCCACTCCAGCGCAGTTGAAGAAACTAGAGGCACGAGGCCACTACTCAAGCGGCCCCTATCGTGGTTACAAATTCTCGATCTATGAAGGCGGACTCCGTGTGCCACTCGTTGCCCGTTGGCCGGGCGTCATCCCACAGGGCAGTTCCTGCAATCAACTGGTGGGAATGAACGATCTCATGGCCACCTTCGCTGAAATTTCAGGCGCAAAACTCCGCGCGCAAGAAGCTCCCGATTCGATCAGCTTTGCCGCGCTCCTCAAGAATCCGCGCGCCAAGGGAATCCGCAAAGATCTCGTGATGCAATCCGTGGCAGCGTTCGCAATCCGCGATGCACATTGGAAACTCTGTCTCTGCCCCGGCAGTGGCACGCACGCCATTTCGCGGAACGCAGCCGGCAACGAACCCTTGGCGCAGGAGGCATGGTCAGCCGCACTGGCATCAGTGAAGGGCCCAGTAACCGAACCACAACTGTACCAGGCGCCGTTCGTTCAGCTCTACAACCTCTCGATCGATCCCGCTGAAACCACAAACCTCGCAGCCAAACACCCCGAGCGGGTTCGGCAGATGGTTGCCTTGCTCCAACGGCAGATCGAGAACGGCCGCAGCACACAGGGTCTCAAGCTCCAAAATGACAAACGCGTTCAGATCATTAATCCGCGTGATCGGCGACTTCCACAAATCGTCAGAGAACGACTGGGCGTGAAATAGCAAACGGACTGGTGACGCCAACCTTATAAACGCAAAAAGATCTTCCGGCGGTGAAGATACCAGCAAAACAACACGGCCAACCCGAGCCCTACCAAGGCAACCATCAAATCTCCGAAGCCCTTCGTCACCGCCTCGTTGAAAAAATTCTTCACGTCCCCTCCCACGAATCGTTCCGCCACCTTCCTGAATCCAGGATAACCGATGATGTTATTCGCAAGATAGATGGTGATTGAGTTCATCCCGATCCACACAAACGGCAAACACCACGACCGCGCCTTCCAAACATCCACCACCAGATAGAACAACGCCAGCAGCAGCAAGCTCCACCCGCCGGCAACCAGAACAAAGGAAGACGTCCAGATCTTCTTGATGATCGGGAACTGCAACCCCCAGAGATAACCAACGATCAGGCAACATATCCCGGCCAGCGCGAGTTGCTTGACTTTGCTCACGTCTTCCACCTCTTTTCGGCGCAGCAGCATCCCGGCAAGCACACCGATGAGGCAGGTGGAGACTGCCGGAATCGTGCTCAGATAACCCTCGGGATCCCAATACTTGTTCCACTTCTTCCCGGGCAGGTATTGGAAATCAAGATGGTTCGCGAGGTTGTAACCCATGTCGTATTGGCCCGACGTCGTTTTCTTCGTGTTGTGGAAGATGATCGCCGGATCCTTCTCGCCGAATTGAGCGCTCAATGCACCAAGCTGTTCATCACTCAATTGAATATCCCGAATCGGAACGAAGGTCATTATCGCCCAATAACCAACCAACAGACCGACAGCAATCCCGGCCAATCGCCTTGGCTTCGGTATGAAGCAGAACAACAGTCCGCCGAAGAAATATCCCAGCGCCAACCTCTGCAACACGCCCAGCAATCTGATCTCCGGCCATTCCTTCGAAAACCCTCCCGAGTAAAAGATGCCGATCACGAACAACAGCAATGATCTCCTGATCAAGCGCTTCAATGCAGCCGGCCGCCCATCCCGTTCGATCTCCTTTGTCAGAGAAAAGACCAGCGACACACCTACGATGAACAAGAACAAAGGAAAGATCAGATCGTAGAATCGAAAGCCCCCCCACTCGGCGTGCCTGAGCTGATACGTCAGAAACTGAACAACCGAATTATCGCTCATCCTGCCCAAGGCCCCCACAAGCGATCCCGCACCAATGATCCAGAACATGTCAAAACCGCGCAGGGCATCGACGGACATCAGGCGCGAAGGTGCTGGCCTTGTCGGCTGGGCAATGCTATCGACGGGTTCAGAAGCCATTGGAGTTGCATCAGACATCACCGCAGGTTCGAGCAGGTCAATCCGCGAAAGCAAACGAATAGTTACAATTCTCGCCACGTGCCGGTTTCCGTGATGATAAACCGACACCCGGACGTCAATTACCGCCAGTGCGTGACCGATCAGAAACATTCGAAGTAGAGACCTCCCTCCCTCGCAAGCGGCTGGACCACTACCTCGGTGAGATTTATCAGGCGGTGTCGCGCGGAACGATCCAGCGATTGATCCTCGAAGGACACATCACCGTCAATGGCAAGACGGTCAAACGCACGTATTCGCCCCGGGCCGGAGATGAAGTCCACGTCGTCTGGCCCGAACCTCGCCCCGCGGAACCCGCTCCGGAAGACATTCCCCTGGACGTCATCTTCGAAGACAAGGATCTGCTCGTCCTGAACAAACCAGCTGGGCTTTGCGTGCATCCCGGCAACGGCCATGAAACCGGCACACTCGTCCATGCCTTGCTGCACCATTGTAACGGTCAGCTCAGCGGAATTGGAGGAGTAGCCCGTCCCGGTATCGTTCACCGCCTCGATCTCGACACCAGCGGCTGCATGGTCGTGGCCAAGAATGACTCCACCCACAATGAATTGAGCCGGCAATTTGCCGAACGCGAGACGAAAAAGATCTATCACGCCATCGTTTGTCGCCGATTGACGCGCGAGTCAGGCGAAATCCGCGTCGCGATCGCCCGTCATCCAACGCATCGAAAACGCATGGCGGCCTTGGACGACAACGATGGCAAACCCGCCCACACCAGCTATCGACGCATGGAAGTGTTCGAACATGCCAGTCTCGCGGAAGCCACGTTGCATACCGGCCGCACGCACCAGATCCGTGTTCACTTCCAATTCCTAGGACATCCCCTCGTCGGTGATGCGATTTACGGAAGGAACCAGAACAATCAGTTGCGTGAGCGAAGCGGTTACCACGCGCCGAGACAGATGCTCCACGCTGCCAGGCTGGGATTCACACACCCTGCGACCAAAGAGTTCACAGAATTCGAGGCCGCCTGGCCAGACGACTTCAAAGTGGCTCTGGGCGCCCTGAACCACAAGTAGCTGCAATGGCCTTTCAGGCCGTCATACATCAGCGGGCGTTCGCCAGCTTCGATTGATAGACCGCCAAGGCTCTTTGATACTCCGCCATCGCTTTCTCAGGAAGCACACCCGTCGATCGTTGGATCTGCGTCTTCATCCGGCCGATCAGAAACTCAATCTCTCGTTTCTTGGGGCGAAGCGGTTTGCCCGTGACAGAAAAGTGCCACGGGTTCGTGTGAGCAAACCTCAGTCTCCCTCCCTCTCTATGCTCGATGTAGCGCAGCGCGATCCAGGACGACTCTTCCACCGTAACGTTGGTCTCGAATCGAAAACGAAACGATCCGTCTTCGCGTTGTTCTGGCTGCGAAGCGATCCTGATAATCGCTTCGCCATTGCGCATGATCTCCACACCGCCAGGCATGTGATCCGAACACAACTCACCGGCAATCTTCAGTGACTTGCCAGTCGCAAGCATGGTCTTTGTTCCAGCAGGTTTCCCGTCAATCGTCGCGAACAACATCGGACCGGTTGTCACGAAACTGCGTCCGGCATTCAGCCCGTTCACCCAGTCGTCGTAATCAAAGCCATCAGGCAGATTCACATAAACGCGGCCGAAGCCAAGTGGGACCGGATGAACTCCACTCGCGTTCCCGGCGGCAACACGCATGGGAAATCCCGAATTCAACAGCGCGTAGTAGTTCTTGAACCCATAAAGCAACCAATCACGTTCAGTCCACTGCCCTTTCGGGTTCAGCCCCATGTAGTTCGGTGCCTCTAAACCGAAATTACGAAATCCGAACTCCGTGCGCCACACGTGATTGTTCGAGAGTTCGAACAAATCCACATTCATCACCGGCACGAGCATCATGCTCCATTCCCAGTTGTGCTTGTCCAATTCAAGCAACGCTCCTTCCGCACGCGCCTGTTCCGCGATCGGAGTCACCGGTGGAGCGCCCATCTGGAACGGCTGCTTGTGATTGAGCACAAATATTGCCCCGAGTGCGTGGCGTTTACGATTCACGCTGAAGATCTCGTATTCCGTGTTGCGCGGATAAATCACATGCGTGGAATCCAGCTTGATCAATCCGGACGGAATGTTCCCTCCAAGATTCTTGTTGCCGGTCGAAGGAGACTCGTATGCGCGAGTGACCCAATACACCAACGGGAAGCTCACGTTCAGATCTTCCGCCCGCATCAGGTTCGGCAATTCTTCCAATGTACGATGCACATGCGTATCGCCAGAATACCAACCGCGCTCAGCCATGTTGATCCACCGCTTCAACGGCAGCTTCACTCGCGTCTCCTTGCCTTTCACCTCCACATCTTGGATCAGCGTGAAGTATTCCTTCCCGCGTTCAACGGTCAGCGTGTACTTCCCAATGGGGAGCTCAACTCGAAACGGATGCGCGGAGAGCGTGGTGTGCATTTCCACCGAGTTGGTGTTCCCCCTGCTTTGCTTCTGATAGCGAACGGCAGATCCATCTTTGTGTGCGGATTCAGGGAAGAACCATTTCCCTGTCTGATCTTGGACATAGATGCGTGCGGGAAGAAATTGTCCCGATTCGGAATCTCGGATTTCACCAATCAGTGACGCAGCCAGAAGCTGCGCGTGGAACATGAGAAACACTGCGCATGCGATGAAGATGGGCCGGAACATCCCTGAATCGTAACAACGCCTGTTGAGGGTTCCAGACGAATGCGGGATACGTAGCGTGACGAACTCCAACATCCCATCCACCTTGCAATCCGCCCTCCCCAATTACATCCTCCCGAGCGTGGAATCTCACGAGGTCTTACGCGAAGTGTTCAAGGGCTCCAGCCCGAAACAGATTGCCGACATTACCGGCCTGTCCCTTTCCATGATCTACAAGTGGTCCGAACCAGTCAGCGAAACCGGGAGTGGGGCAACGAATCCTCTGGACCGCATCCAGAAAATCATCGAAGCCACGGAAGACCCGCGCATCATCGATTGGATCTGTGAAAAGGCCGGTGGCTTTTTTGTCCGCAATCCGAAGGCACAATGGCCGCACCCGCATGAACTCATGCCGGCGACCAATCAGATCCTGCAGGACTTCGCTGACCTGCTGTCGGTCATCGCACAAGCCGCGGGCGACAACCATATCTCGCCGGAAGAAGCCAAAAAGATCCGCCTGCAGTGGCGTGAACTAAAATCGGTCGCAGAGGGATTCGTGAATTGCTGCGAACAGGGGAATTTCAATCAGGTTAAGGAGCAGATGTCCGGCAAGGGCTGAGGCGACTTTTTCCAGACCACGCTTACCTTCGCATTGACACCCGCTTTGCGGAACGTCACACAATTTCCAATTCATGTCTGAATCCAACCCGGACAATACTTTGCCCGTCGATTCTCCCGATCGCAAGCGCCTGCCTCCCCTGCTCCGGCGGGCTTGGTATAGCCTGAACCAGGCGCTTCGCCGACGCATCGCGCCGACCGGCGCAACACCAGACCAATTTACCGCGCTGCGGACGCTCACCGAGGCAGATCCCAAGGGCATAACCCAAGGCCAACTCACACGCCTGATGAGCAGCGACCCAAACACAATCGCGTCGTTGCTGGAGCGAATGGAGAAAGCCGGCTGGGTCGAACGCAAGCGCCATGAAACCGACCGGCGGGCGTATCGCATCAAGATCACCGCGAAAGGGCGAAAGCTGTTCGAAAACCTACGTGATGTTGCAGTGAATCTTCAATCCCAGGTGCTCTCGGTGCTGGATGAAGCCGATCGGGAAGACTTCCTGAAGAAGCTGGCAACCGTCGCGGACGCCTGCCGCGAGGCTGCTGACAATTCACCAAAGCGAAAGAAGTCGTAACACGAGTGATGGGACCGTGGTTCCGACCAGGTTCTATGCCGAGCCAAATTCAGCGGGAAACTTATCCCGCAAACGATCCATGTGAACAGGCAACTCCTCACGTCTCCATCGCGGCCAGTCAAATGTGTGATCCACCCGATTGCCCTTCGGATCGCGCAAGCATAGGTTTACGGCCACCAATCCTTCGCCGACAAACGGATGTTCGCTGCAATCCAGCATTTGATGAATTCGCACATCGGCCTCCGGGGCGCTTGCTTCACCCCGGTCCGGATCGGTATCCGTTGAGTAACGCAGCTTCAGCTTCGGTCCGTTCTCCAACTCGAACCGTTCAGGCGCAATTTCCGCCAGCCAACCAATCTTCGTCTCTCCGACAAACTCCACCAGGGCCTGCACCAGATCTTTGCCTTCTGCTTCCCCACGAGTCTCGTCGCCGGTAAACGTGGCCGCCAGAAACGCTTTCATCCCAGCGCACCCCAATTCCGCGTAACCAAGATCAGGCGATACCACGCACACCAAGTTTATCCGCGCGCGCAACGCCTGAAACACATCATCTGCATGCGGGGGATCAATGCCTTGCTCGATCGCGGCCCGAAATTCCTCCTGCCACCAATCGTCATCCATACACTTCGCTGCCCGATATTCCCCCGTCACGCACGTCCACATCCACATCAAACGGCCGGCAACACACTTCGCAATCGGTCGTGAACCGCTGGGTCCCCGCCGAAAGGTCAATGCTCAACTCCTGCTGCTGGCCGCAGTAGGGACAAAAGACGTGTTCACACTCTTGCATGTTGGGAATCGCTGGACGGGCGTTTTGCGTTCCCCTAGTTTCCCGCCCATGGCGAAAGCTGGCAAGCAATCCGAGGATCAGGGTCTGTCCTTCGAAGAAGCGATGGAGAAACTGGAATCCGTGGTCGAATCCATGGAATCGGATGATCTGCCTTTGGAGAAACTGCTAACCCAGTACGAAGCCGGGACCAAACTCGTTGCGAAGTGTCAGGAGAAGTTGTCCGCCGCAGAGCTTCGAATCAGGAAGCTGGAAAAACTAAACGCCGAAGACTGAATCAGTCACACTTTGAACTCCAAGCCCTCCGGCCACATGTCTTTCGGTTCCCAGTGCAACAACGCCTTCGCGGGACCAAGATCAAACCGCTCCATGTCCTTCGGTTGACTCGTCGCATAGAAGATCTTGTACTTGATGTTTTCCGGAGCCTGAACGGCCGCGGCAAAGAAGCGCCCAGCATCTCCCGGACTGAGATAAACATCCTTCGCCCAGAACTCCTTCTTGCATTCATCGGCATGCGCCTTGTCGCGAGGAACCCAGCCAAGCCGCACGACGAATACGCTCATCCCATACATTTCTGCGTAACTCCTTCCGATCGCTTCCGCGAAAACCTTCGTTGACGCGTACCAGGAGTACGGCGTTACCGGATCGTCAGCGGTAATCGTCCGTTCCTGCTTTTCACGTTGCCAGTGATTCACCTGTCCCGTGCTGGTGAGGATCAGGCGTTTGACTTCCGCATCACGCGCGCACTCCAACACATTGTGTAATCCCAGGATGTTGTTCGGCACAAGATCCCGGCGGAAGTGGGATTCATCAGGCGTCGATGCCAGATGTATCAACGCGGACACGCCATGAAACGCGCTGTTGAGCGCCTCCATGTCTTTCATGTCGCCGACGATCGCATTCGACAAACCTGGTGTAGGCCTTTTGTCAAAGCCAACCACTGGAAGCTTCTGAGCCAGAAGCTCTTTCACCACCGCTTGGCCTACGCGACCTGC
>CEUN01054233.1_pt1 | contig 23546 bp, 22 predicted proteins | sample 361501 | NCBI WGS metagenome assembly CEUN01 (sample SAMEA2622801, study PRJEB7988) | marine metagenome | biome: marine biome (ENVO:00000447); feature: marine epipelagic mixed layer (ENVO:xxxxxxxxx); material: "saline water (ENVO:00002010), including plankton (ENVO:xxxxxxxx)" | depth 120 m | reverse complement strand
GGGAAGCTTCGGCATTAGGAGCGTCACCAAGGGACAAAGTCATTCCTAGAGATTGCAATTTTAGTTGATGGTCTCAACGACCTCAAAGGACTTTAATATAGAGAATAGACGTGCTGTGATTACCAGAAGAGCCACCAATAGGAATTTAGATTTAACAGGCATAAAATGGAAGATTTTTTGCCTATCTATTGCTTCGATATGGTGTTGATAATGATAGCTCTATATGATCAGGCCCAGCTTTAGGCGGTAGCCGGATGGTGACGTATGGATTCCATATTTCCGAAACCAAATCATGATCACACCGAATGTGTGGACGAAGCGATTGCGATGGCAGAGAAAGTATGTCGGGAAAAAAGTGCTCGCTTTACATATTTGCGCAAACGTGTCCTGGAACTCATCTGGGCCAGCCATAAACCTGCAGGCGCATATGATATTCTCGATATGATGAATGATAGTGCCGACACACGAGTGGCGCCTATGACTGTTTATCGTGCCATCGATTTCCTGATGGAGAACGGTCTTATCCATCGAATTGCCAGCCGCAATGCCTATGTTGGTTGCCGGCATCCGGGAGCAATACATGAAGGTCAATTTCTTCTCTGCCGCGATTGCGGCCGTTTTGCCGAAATTGAGGAGTTAGCCATCTCGAAGGCATTATTAAATGGTGCTAAACGCGCTGGGTTCGACGCGCTTAGCCCGCTGATCGAAATTGAAGGCCGCTGTCAGGACTGCCGTGAACTCTTGCGTGAATGAGGTATAACGAGTAATCGGCGCGGTGCAACTCGCCACGATGCCGGACTACCTATTCGAGTTATCGGAAATTTGCGCTACTTTAGATGGGCCCGTGGATTTGTCTCGAGGGTGGTGGATCTATATTGTTTTTGGCTAAAACTTGGCGTCCACTTCTCACGATAAACGTGCTTGAAGAACTGTTGCCAGCCTGAGGGATGGCCATTGTCCGGATATGAGTGTTTTATAATTCTCTATACGCAACCGGGATTACAACTGTAACGAAGACCGCCGTCGTATTGCTGATTGTCTCGTTTCTGATCATTCCGGCTGCTGCCGCGTTCGGCTTATAGGAATCACCGGAACGGACGGTTTTGATGGCTGTTACATTTGGTAGCCTTTTTTTCGTGGAGGGACTTAATGTGTCCCTGCGTGAGATACCTGATCCTGACTCACAATAGATGTTTTTGCGGTCGTTTATCCAAGTATTGCGTATAACCTTGGCGTAAGTACTATATCTTGCAGGAGATATTGTAATGTCAGACACACAGATTAGTGGGGAAATTCGCCCTGTTCCGCTAGCTGAAGCGCTTGCGGAACGTTATATGTCCTACGCTATGTCAACCATCACGTCCCGTTCTTTGCCGGATGTACGTGATGGATTGAAGCCGGTACATCGGCGCCTTTTGCATGCGATGCGGGAGTTGCGCCTCAATCCCGACACTGGCTTTAAGAAATGCGCCCGTATTGTCGGCGACGTTATGGGTAAGTATCACCCGCACGGTGACGCAGCGATCTATGACGCGATGGTACGTTTGGCGCAGGACTTTGCTGTCCGTTATCCTCTAGTTGATGGGCAAGGTAATTTCGGCAATATCGATGGCGACAACGCGGCGGCCATGCGATACACAGAAGCAAGGATGACCGAAGTTGCTCGCCGTCTCCTGGAAGGCATAGATGAGGATGCGGTAGATTTTCGAGATACATATGATGGCGAAGGTTCTGAGCCCTTAGTCTTGCCTGCAAATTTTCCGAACTTGCTTGGCAATGGCGCGGCTGGGATTGCGGTTGGCATGGCGACAAGTATTCCGCCTCACAACGTGGCAGAGGTCTGCGACGCGCTTTTACATATGACGAAGCCATTGAAAAAAGGGATTCGCCCACAACCAACATTTGAGAAGCTCTCTGAATTCATCTCGGGGCCGGATTTTCCAACCGGAGGGCTTATTTGCGAGAATCGCGCCGATATCGTGTCTGCCTACCGTACAGGACGCGGAGGCTTTCGGATCCGTGCAAAGTGGGGGACTGAGTATCTTAAGGGCGGCGCTTTTCGGGTCGTCATCACGGAAATCCCATATCAGGTGCAGAAGTCAAAGTTAATTGAAAAAATTGCAGAGCTACTTCATAATCGACAACTCACAATGCTTGACGATATTCGTGATGAATCGACGGATCAGGTGCGTCTGGTATTGGAACCGAGGACGCGAAACGTAGATCCAGTAGTTCTCATGGAATCTTTGTTCCGGCAAACCGATTTAGAGACGCGTTTCTCGTTCAATATGAATGTTCTTGACTGTGGCAGGGTGCCACGGGTCATGAACCTTCGCGAGGTTCTCCAGGCTTATCTGGATCATCGCCACGATGTTCTAGTGCGTCGTAAGAGATTTCGCCTTGGTAAAATCGAATACCGTCTTGAAATTCTTGATGGTTACTTCGTCGCCTATCTGAATATAGACGAAGTCATCCGGATCATTCGTGAGGAGGATAGTGCCAAGTCGGAATTGATCAAAGCATTCAAGCTGAGTGAATTGCAGGCCGACGCTATACTTAATATGCGACTGCGCCATTTACGGAAGCTTGAGGAGATGGAAATCCGCGACGAACATGCGACCTTGGTTGCGGAACAGAAGGAGATCAAGTCACTTCTCAAGAACACCAGCGCACGTTGGAATGCAATCGAGGATGAGCTTAAAGAACTTCGTAAAATTTTTGGATCCGATACTGAAATTGGCCGTCGGCGCACTGAGATTGCGGATGCACCGTCGGAAGTCGTCATTCCGCTAGAAGCCGTGATGGAACGTGAGCCGGTTACTGTCGTTTGCTCCATGAAGGGCTGGGTTCGCGCTATCAAGGGTCATATTGAAAGTGAAAACGATCTTAAGTTCAAAGAAGGTGACCGTCTTCGCTTTGCGTTGCATGCGCAGACCACGGACAAGCTACTTGTCTTCGCAACGAATGGACGATTTTATACACTCGGTGTTAACAAGCTACCGGGTGGGCGTGGTCATGGCGAGCCGTTGCGCCTAATGTTCGATCTAGCGCAGGAACACGATATCGCTGGTCTTTCGATCCACCGTTCGAAACAGAAAATTTTGGTAGTTGCGTCGGACGGGCGTGGCTTCGTGGTTAATGAAGATGACTTGATCGCTCAGACTCGGAACGGCAAACAGGTCTTGAACGTAACAGGAAATACGGAAGGCCAAACTAGTTATCCAATACAGCATGGCCACGACCATGTTGCTGTTGTTGGTGAAAATCGGAAGCTTCTGCTTTTTCCTCTATCGGAGCTGCCGGAAATGACACGCGGGCGTGGCAACATCCTACAGCGTTATAAAGACGGCGGGTTGAACGATGCTAAAACCTTTAAGCTGGAAGATGGGCTTACCTGGAAGCTTGGTGAACGTACACGAACAGAAACTCAAATTCTGCAATATTTGGGTAAACGTGCAGGTGCGGGTCTTATGGCACCGCGCGGGTTTCCACGAGATAATAAATTTGGGGCATAGGGCGCTACTTTTATATTACTTGTCGATAGTGCTGGGATGTGTGGCGCTGCAATTCTTTTATATTAGAGTGGCAAACAAGTGTTCCCTGGAAATATTAATTCCCTAAAAATATTACCGTATTAATACAGGTGTTAATTTTTTAATTTTTAGTCTTCGGAATCTTGCGAGAGAATTTGCGGGTTGATTCTATTAAAGTGCGCGCTGTCGTTAGGGAAAAGTCGATCGAATAAACAATTATACTGTAAAACTGTCCTGTAATAGGCATCCAGCTCTGTACATCCGGCCATGCTTCTACTTTCCGACCCTTGCGGAATAAGGAATTGCTAACAGTATGAATTGCTGCGGGGAGATTTCTGTTGAATTGTGAACCTAAATTTCGCGCCAGCCATCGAGGCCAAAGCTCTCGATTGGTCGGAATCGAATTTTGTAATCCATCTTGGGGCTGCCTGATACCCAATAACCCAGATAGACGTAATTGAGATCTTGACGCTTCGCTTCATCGATTAAGCGAAGAATGATATAGCTTCCAAGACTCCGGCGAGCCTCATCTGGATCGAAAAAACTATAAACGGCAGATAGTCCGTCAACGAGCCGATCCATTAGACAGACTGCGATCAGTTTTTCATCGTTCCTCCGAAATTCAATGAGTGCGGTATCAACGGGACTGCTAAGAACCATCGCGGCGTAGTCTCGCCGACTCATCTTTGACATCTCACCGTCGTTATGTCGGCGATTAGTATAGTTCTGAAACAGTTCGTACTGCTCTTCAGAAACTTGCGTCCTCACATCAGCTATTTTTAGATCGGTGTTACGGTTTATAATCTTTCGCCAGGCCCGGCTCGATCTGAAACGGTTGACCGGAATGCGGACCGGTACGCAAGCGTTACATCCTGTACAGGCGGGTTTATAAATTATGTGATGACTGCGGCGAAATCCACCTTGACTGAGGATGTCGAATGTATCGAGTGCTTGCGCTCCGGAGAGTTCCGTGAACAACTGCTGTTCTACCCGTCCAGGTAGGTAGGGGCAGGGCATTGGTCCCGAACGAAAGAACTTTAGGACTTGATGCGGTAAGTGTTGTGTCGTCATGTATTAAGCAATAACACGTCTCTCAGAGGCGCGCATTATTTGCGCGCGTCTGTTTCGGACATATTTGGCAAATAAAAACCGGTCAAAATCTCGTGGGATTAATGTTTGTTTTAGCTGAAGATTAGATCCAGAAAACCGGTCCTAATGTCAAAATGACCGTAACAAAAAAAACTGCATAACGATCAAGGCTTGAATGTAGTCAACCTAACAACTCATCTTCTAGGTCCGAATTGACGGGATAATCTGCCTTGCACGCCAGATTATTTTTAACTCTGATTGCATTTAAAAATTTTTGAGAGAAGCTATCTAATTTTGACTGCTAGTTGTACTTGCTTGGGAACTTTATAAGACCCGCGGTGGTCTTGGCGGTTTTTCTTCAGTTATTTCGCGTTTTTGACGCAATAAAACTATGGAAATTCGCCGGTTAACCGAATTTTTTGGAGCGCCCGCTAACAAGGGTAATTTATCGGCAAGGCCCACGACAGAGTCAATTCGGTTGTCTGGTATTTTATGTATTTGAAGTTCCCGGCGCGCTGAATTTGCCCTTTCCATTGAAAGTTCCCAATTGGTTCGTTCATTTGGACCATTGAAAAATAAAGAATCAGTATGCCCTGAGATGGTGATCTCATTTGGCAAGCTTTTTACTATCGTAGCAACCAAACGAATTAATTTCTTGGCTTGTCGAGTCAATTGAGCGCTGCCAGATTGAAAAAGTGACGCGCCCTTTTGATCCAGCAGCTGAATTTGCAGACCTTGATCGGTGATTTCGGCATTAATTGAATCTTTTAAGGCGGACAGTTGTGGTAGGTCAAACAAAGCTTGCCTTATGGCGTCTTCGGCTTGTTCGAAATTTTTTTGTTCTTTTTGAATTTCTGCGGGCGTCGCGTTTATCGTTTTGTTGTGTGTTTCAACCTGACGAGTCTGATTTTTACGTTCATTTTCTACTTGTGACTCAGAACCTACAGTCTTTTCTTCGGTTTCAGCCGGTTGTTGTTCAACGCCAGGATCGGACATTGATACGCCGCCAAAAACGCCACCACTACCGCTTGATCCCCTGAGAGCCCCTGACGGCTCAAAATAGTTCGATACACCTTGTTTTTGGTCGGCTGTTGTGGCGTTCAGCAACCAAAGCAGAAGAAAAAAAGCCATCATCGCTGTCACGAAGTCCGCATACGCGACCTTCCAAGCCCCACCATGTCCCGGCGGCGGTGGCGGCGGGATCTTTTTAACGAATATCGGGCGTTCCTCTCCTTCGAGTGACATATCTAACCTCGCGCATCCGGACGTTTTAACGACGCCTGTATTTCATTATCTGGCATTTCGGTCAGTGGTTGTTGTCGCTTCAGGATAATACTAATTCGACGGTTCAGAACTGACTGTGGCTTGTCTGGGTAGAGATGTTCGCGGTCAGCTTTTCCGGCCACTTTTGCAATCTTTTCGGCTTCCAGTCCAAATTCAATCATTACCCGGCGGGCTGTATTCGCTCGGTCACCCGAAAGTTCCCAATTGCCATAATTCGGACGGCTACTTCTTGAGCTATCCGTATGTCCCGTGACAACTACGTCGTTTGGCATTTTGGTGATTATATTTGCAACGATCGCCAACATCTTCTGGCCATGATCGTTCAAGACTGCACGACCTGCCACAAACATTTGGACATCTTCTCCGTCAAGAATTTGGATGCGTAGACCATCCGTTGTGTAGTCGATCATCAGACTATCTTGCATATCATTCAATTCGGGAATTTCTTGAAGCGCCTGACGAATTTCCGCTTCAACTTTGGCAAAGCTTTCTAGCTCGGTATGGAGTCTCTTGACCTCGGCCTGGGCCAACGAATCCGTGTCTTCATCGTGTTCTTTCCCCTCATCACCGCCTGATTTACTACCCGCCTTCGCTAAGGGGACGGTAACACTTGGCGGTGAGCCAGCCGATTTTAAAGCGCCTTCTGCTATCTGAGCCAGACCAGCAAGCGCTTGTCCCGAACCTGCGAGGTTCTCTTCTTCGGAAGTATCTGGCTCGAAATAGTCCGAAAGGCCTTGCTTATTTGATTCAGTCGTGACGTTAAGCAACCAAAGCAATAAGAAAAATGCCATCATGGCTGTTACGAAATCTGCATACGCTACCTTCCAAGCGCCACCATGCGGCGCATGCTTAGCCTTGATTTTTCTTTTGATGACTAATGGCTTTAGCTCTTCATCTAAATCATCGGACATGGCTTTTCTAACAACTCCGCCTTAGTCATTCCCGATTAAAATGGGGTGATCGTCGCGGTTGTTTCTTCCAATTTTGCAAAGCTAGGTCTGTTATTTTCTCCCAACGTCTTGCGAGCAAATTCCACTGAGACCGCAGGTGCATAACCTTGAAGATGCGCGATGATGCCCGTCTTCAAGCAGACGTAATAGTTATGGTCGGCGTCACAGATGCCTTTCATAGCTACCGCTATTGGCCCAACGAACCCGTAACAGAGCAAAATCCCGAGAAACGTTCCAACCAGCGCTGCGCCGATTGCAGCGCCCAGGATTTCAGGTGGTTCAGTAATAATCCCCATCGTGTGTATAACACCTAAAACTGCGGCGACAATTCCAAGCCCTGGAAAACTTTCCGCCATTATATTCACGGCATGGGAGACTTCGGACTTGTGCTCGTGGTGTACTTCAAGCTCTTGGTCAATAAGTGTTTCAACTTCGAGCGGATTATCTGTTCCCAGGGTCATCAGCCGTAGGTAATCACAAAAGAATTCAACTGCGTGATGATCGCTGGCGAAATTTGGAAATTGATTAAATAAGTCGCTGGTTTCTGGATTATCTATATGTGATTCGAGTGCCAGCATGCCTTTAGATCTCGCCGTTCGAAAAACCTGATATTGAAGCGTCAGAAGTTCGAGGTAATCGTCTGCCTTATATTTTGGCCCTTTAATGAGGCCTATCACTCCCGAGATCGCACCCGTTATCGTTTCTTTGCTGTTTGCGGCAATAAATGCGCCAAGACCTGAACCACCGATGATGACTAATTCTGCTGGTTGCCACAAAACTGCTAAATGGCCGCCTACCATAAGATAACCACCGATAATGCTGCCGATAACGACCAAAAGGCCAATAATTACAAACATTAATTATTCCCAGCTACAACTGTTTTTAGAGTCGTTATTCTTGCCTAAAGAGTTCGAACCGAGCGGTCAATAAGCGCCCGATCTCAACTTTAAAAGGCATAGCCTGCTGCAACTGGTTCGAATGATACTGAATTAGCACAATTTCGCTAGCCTGATTCACTGACAGTTTATTGAAGTAATTGAGTTAGAAAATACCTCACTAACAGCCTATCAAAAGCAAAAAATTTATTCTGCGAAGGTATCATTATAACTCTTTTATCCTGGCAAAGCATTGCTCCTAGTAACGCTGGTAATAGCCGTGATGTCGATGCGTTATCTATCAGGAAGTGTAATTTCTTCATTTACGCGCGCATCAATCGACGTAATACCCTTGTATTTTGGCGCGGGGTGCTTGCCGACAGGACAGCTATATCTCTACAACCAGACACTTGAACGACCAGGGAATAAGGGAGGTGGAAATGATAAAATTTCTAAAGCGGGGCAAAAGCGACTTTGATGTTGCTGAAGCAGATGCGAAAGTTCGCGGTGTTGTCGAAGAAATCCTGTCGGACATAGACAAAAATGGCGATGAGGCGGTCCGCAGACTTTCTGACGAATACGATGGTTATAAGCCCAAAAATTTTCGGCTCTCTTCAGACGAAATAAAAACAGCTATTTCTAAAGTACCGCGAACCGATATCGAGGATATTGAATTCGCCCAGAATCAGATTCGGAATTTTGCCGAAAAGCAGAAAGAATGCCTTCAAGATCTAGAAGTTGAGACTATGCCAGGAGTGATTTTGGGGCACCGCAACATCCCGGTGAACTCCGTCGGCTGCTATGTGCCGGGCGGTAAATACCCGATGGTCGCTTCAGCGCATATGAGCGTTCTGACCGCTTCCGTCGCCGGTGTTAAGCGGATCGTCGCGTCGGCCCCGCCGCAGGAGGGAGAACCTCATCCAGCCATTGTTGCAGCCATGCATATGGGCGGCGCCGATGAAATTTTGGTGCTCGGCGGAGTGCAAGCGGTTGGTGCGATGGCGATCGGTACGGAATCTATTCCGGCTGTCGATATGTTGGTTGGCCCCGGCAATATGTTTGTGGCGGAAGCAAAGCGGCAGCTGTATGGGCGGGTTGGGATAGACCTATTCGCGGGGCCTACCGAAACTCTGGTTATTGCTGATGATAGCGTTGATGCCGAACTTTGTGCCGTGGACTTATTGGGGCAGGCGGAGCATGGGCCGACGTCACCTGCTGCTTTACTTACAAATTCGCGCAAACTTGCAGAGGATACAATGGCCGAGGTTGAGCGCCAGCTTAAGATCATCCCAACGGCGGATATCGCCAAAAAATCGTGGGCTGAATACGGCTCCATTATTCTGTGTGATACGATCGAAGAGATGATCGAGCATGCCGATAATATGGCCTATGAGCACGTCCAAGTTATGACTGAAGATCCCGATTATTTCGCTAAGAAGATGACCAACTACGGCGCGTTGTTTCTCGGACCTCGGACGAACGTCTCCTATGGCGACAAGACTATTGGTACTAATCATACGCTTCCGACAAAGCGGGCGGCGCGTTATACCGGTGGACTTTGGGTTGGGAAGTTCATGAAAACTTGCACGTATCAGAAAGTCCTGACCGACGAAGCATCAGCGATGGTCGGTGAATACTGCTCCCGACTTTGCGCTCTTGAAGGCTTTGCTGGACACGGCGAACAAGCTAATATTCGGGTGCGCAGATATGGTGGTAGCAACATCGAACCATATGGAGTTGCTGAGAAGCTTTAGCATGTTTGAAGGTTTTTTAGGTCAGACCGCTTTAGGCCACTTGCGGAGCGGAAATATGCGGAGCTGACCTAGCAGAGCCGCTTAGTAGCGAGATATTTTTTAAAGTTCAAAGATCGCTTCTCGAAATTAAGGTTTTTGCGCGATCAGAACCTCAATACCTAACAAAATATTGAATTAATCCGAATGACCTGCCCGTTGGGGATCAAGGATCAACGACTATTTAGGTGTCCAGCGTTATGGGCATCGGGTGACCATCGTTGCAGATACGCCGCGCTATATGGGGTTTCTCCATTGTACGAGTGTGTAGGGAGGATCCGAATCGTCGTGGGCCTCGAAGACCGCTTCGACTCTGCTACCAATGTTAACTTCCTGATGCGGGTCGCCCAAGAGGTTCCCAATCATCCGAACGTTGCCTGCGTGTGGTAGCTCGACCAGAACAACAAGATAGGGACCATGATCTTTCAATGCAGGGTGAACTGGATGCCACGACCGCTCCCAACTGTAGATGACGCCCGTCGGCTCGACGTTTTCCCAAGTTATATTAAGCGAACAGCAGTTATGACAAATCCACTCTGGACCCCATTGCCAGGCACCACAGTCTCCGCATTTCTGAATTATCAACTCCCCGCGGCGGGTCCCTTCCCAATAGGGGGTGTCCAATCCGTCTGATTGTGGGACTGGGATCGGCATACCCTTCGGTAGATAGGTCTCACTCATAATGTCGCCTCCGATCCCATTATGACACTACTAACGTGGTGAACCATCGGGCCCGCTATATTTATTGCAACTTCTGCACCCGGAACTTGGTTGACGGATTCGCCTCTAATCTGGCGGACGGCTTCAATCTGTAATCCAAGGCCGTGCATGTAGCATTCGGCCAGGTTTCCTCCACTCGTATTTAGTGGCATTTCCCCGTTAGGAGCCAATAGATTTTCTAGTTGAAAGAATTCGTTGCATTCCTCGGGTTCGCAAAAGCCGTGTTCGACAACCGCCATCATTACTCCGATAGTAAAGTTTTCGTAGCTTTGCACCACGTCGACATCACCGGGTGTTAGCTCCGCCATTTTGTAAAGGCGGGGTGCCAAACTGGCGAAGCTCGAAGAGGGAAAGTTGCTAGCGTTCATGACCGGTGCACCGCAGCGGTGGTCGGAGCCCTGTGCCGCACCTAGGATATATACGGGTTTTTGCTTTAAGTCCTTCGCTTTTTCGGCCGATACGATAATACAGGCGGCTGCTCCGTCGTTTTCCTGACAACAGTCGAAGAGACGACAAGGTTCTGCGATCCAGCGGGAATCATCGTATTTCTCTTTGGATAGGGGGCGGTTATACATCACGGCACGAGGATTATTCTGTGCATGATGGTAAGAAGCCATTGAGATCGAACGCAGCACATGGTGCTCGACTTTGTTTTCATGCATGAAACGCATGGCGCGCATGGCATATTTTTGCAGTGGGGACATCACACCGTAAGGTGACATATAAGCAGCGTCGCCGCTAATTAGGGGGTCGGGTGCGCCTTGGCCGAAGCGCCGGAATTGGCCTTGGGCAAGGCCACGGAAGGCCACGACACAGTCTGCGTAGCCGCAGGCGACTGCCGCCGCGGCGTTGCCGATGGCGGCAGCGACACCGCCGCCGCCGCCGCCCCAGTTCATATTGGAAAACCGCAAATCATCGATGCCGAGTGCGGCCGCAATCCGAGTAGGCTCATTTCGGTCATTCGAGTAAGAGGCGAATCCGTCGATCTCAGCTGGGGAAATTCCGGCATCGTCACAGGCGGCGAGGATCGCCTTCATAACTAGTACGAATTCACTGTCTGGTGACTGCCCGTGCTTGTAATAGGTGGTTTCACCTATACCGGCTAATGCTGTCTTACCCCTTATTGTTCTGCTGTCCATATGTCTCCACCACTTCACATCAAAAGCTCTATAGGCAAAGTGCAAGAAAAAGCGTGGCCGACAAGGGGAACATTGCGAGATGGTATAATTTCGTGACCCTCGAAAATTCACTTCCAACCTGTGATGTCTTCTTTCTCTAGTATGGTAGAGGGGAGAATTTAAGGCATACTAACGGCGCCGAAGGACGCCCGCGTTTGCGGCTAATCCAGCGGCAACGGCAATTAGAATTGCGAGTAAGCCGTATATTTTCGGATAGTCGTGCGCAAGATTGAAGATTTCCGCTTCGATACCGCTTTTCGAAATATGAAGTGGCGTCTTTTGAGAGCTCACCACCTTCCCATTTCGTACCAGGAATGCTTCCATGCTATAGGCTCCTGTCGGTACGTTGGCAGGGAAGATGACTTCGGTGCGGAACAGCTTGCCGCCGAGCACCTTGACGCGCCCTTCGAGAACGCCGTAATGGCCGAGTGCCTGTTTGTTGCGGATCAAGGCTGTCTGGAAGTCTGCTTGTTGTGCTGGACCAATTTCCTCTTTTGATTTGAAGCTCAGGTACTCGACGCCGATCTGATGCTGCTCGCGGATTGTTAGGGGCAGCCATTCGTTGAGCTCCTCGCTAGCCATGACTTGGTAGAAGGAAATCGCGTTCGTGAATGTTACCGCCGCCTCGTTGACCCAAATCCCGGCAATTCGACCTTTGCGACGAATAGTGACAGGTTCACGAGGCCCCTGCACAATAACTATAACCTCGCCATCTCCCTCGAATGCCCCGTATAATAGTACTTTCTTGCCGGTAAAGCCGAGATCTATCTTTACCAATTGCTCGGATAGGTCGGCAACTAGCGCATCCGCGTTTGCACCACGGGAACCAAGTAGGCCGAAGAGTACGAAGATGCAGCAAGTGAGGAAGATTGGAGATCTTCGCATACTAATGACCTCCTGTGAACCCAATGCTATAAAGGTCGGCGGGCATAACTAACAGGTCGTGCGCAATCTTAATGCAGACTGCCAGGACGATTAGGGCTAGTAATCCGCGCAATTGCTCTCCTTTTAGCTTTGAGCCAAGAAATGTGCCGAGCTGCGCGCCGATAACGGCGCCGAATAGCAATACGAAGGCGAGCACCACATCGACAGTCTGGTTTAGCGATGATTGAAGAAAGGTTGCATTTGCAGTCACGAAGATGATTTGGAAAAGGGATGTGCCAACCACGACATTTGTCGGCATGCCGAGCAGATAGATCATCGCCGGTACCATGATGAAACCGCCGCCTACACCCATAATTGCCGACAGTATTCCGACAAAAATTCCAATTATCAGTGGCAGTAATGCGCTGATATAAAGTTTCGATTTCCTAAAACGCATTTTGAAGGGTAAGCCATGTAGCCAGTTGTGCTGGTGTAACTTCCGCTGTGTGCTGTCTGCCCGACGCGAACGATGGATTGATCGCAGGCTCTCGATCAGCATCAGGAACCCTATAATACCAAGAAAAACGAGATAGCAGAGCTGGATCACCAGGTCGATTTGGCCGAGGTCACGTAATTCTTTGAACAACCATACGCCGAGCGTGGAACCGATAAGGCCACCGATTAGCAACACCACACCCATTTTGAAATCGACATTGCCACGTCGCCAATGCGCAACGACGCCGGAAACTGAAGATGCGAGGATTTGGTTGGCTTCAGTACCAACTGCAACCGGTGGTGAGATGCCGAGAAAGATCAAAAGTGGCGTCATTAAGAAGCCGCCACCTACCCCAAAAATACCTGATAAAACCCCAACACCGGCGCCCAAACCCAGTATTAGAAAAATATTCACCGATAGTTCGGCGATCGGCAGATAAATATACACGTCCTACACTCGTGGTAGCCCTTAAGGCCCGGCGATATTCTCGTGTGCGTCGAAAAGATCGGCACTAGAATACGTTGTGCGGCCGCCGCAATATGTCTTTCGTTATGGCCGCGTGCAAGCGCATGGTCTCAGAATGTTTTCAACACGCGCCTATTTGTCGCGGGGTGTGAGTGCGAGAAGGAATATTGATGTCATACAAATCGGTTTTCAAACCGGACCTGTTCCGGGATCAATTGGTTGTCGTTACCGGGGGCGGTAGTGGTATCGGAAGATGCACTGCACACGAGCTAGCAGCGCTGGGTGCCACGGTTGTTCTTACTGGCCGCCAGTTGGAAAAGCTTGAACGCGTCGCTACCGAGATCGAGGATGATGGTGGTACAGCCGATTATCTGTCGTTTGATATCCGTGACGATGCGATTGTGGCCGAAAAAGTCGCTGAGATTCTTCAGTGTCATGGCAAGATCGATGGGCTGGTGAACAACGCAGGTGGGCAATTCCCGGCGCGTCTCGAAGACATCTCCCAAAATGGCTGGAACGCGGTTGTGGCCACGAACCTTACTGGAGGTTTCCTCGTCAGTCGCGAGGTCTACAAGCAATGGATGAAAGGAAATGGTGGTTCAATTGTGAATATCATCGCAGACATGTGGCGATCCATGGTCGAGATGGGCCATTCGGGTGCCGCCCGCGCCGGTATGCTGAGTTTCACAGAAACGGCAGCAGTTGAGTGGGGCCCTGACGGTGTGCGCGTGAACGCCGTCGCTCCTGGCTGGATAGCATCCTCCGGCTTTGATAGTTACGAAGATCCGAAGACGCGGAAGCGTTTCAGTAAAATGCATAACTTTGTGCCTTTGAAGCGCATCGGCAACGAGGCTGAAGTTTCTGCTGCCATTACTTTTCTCCTCTCGCCAGCGGCGGGTTTCATCACCGGAAGTTGTATCCGAGTTGACGGTGGAGTACCGAATACCTGCGTAAATATCCCTCTCCCGGATGTGGCTGGGCGCAGCGAGGCATTCGAAGGCTTTCACCGCACGGTGCGGCCAAAGGTATTGGATGAAGGTTGAAGGATGACAATGCCTTTGGGGGCATCAATCCAGTGTGCTGTGAAATCTCGCCCTAAATTTTCGCAATAGCCTGATCTCACGCAAACGTTACGAGATGGGATGGAAAAGTAGAAAAATTCAGGCTGCTATCCTTGCTCAATTAGGCCGCCGCTAAGATACCATGCTTCGATACCGCCCTGCAGGCGATGGATTTGGCCGGTATAACCGGCCTCAACTAGCTTCTGTGAGGCCATACCGCAACGAACGCCGCTAGCGCAGTGAATGACGAGCTTTTTATGGTGGTGTTCTGGGATCGCCATTGGGTCGAATGCAGAAAGAGGGATCAAGGTTGATCCCTCAATGCGCGCCATATCATGCTCGTGAGCCTCGCGCACGTCGACTATGACGGCGTCGCCAGACGCAATCCAACTCTTGAGGGTCTCTGAGTCAATGAACTCGACGGTTGGGCTACCGTTCATCGGCGATGAGTGGAACCGTTTCGGTCAAGCTGTCGGATCAACGCATCCCATTCCATCCGGCCGACATCTTCGGCTTCGCGGAAGGCCCGGCGGCGGCCTTCCTTGTCCTCGACGATATCTTCGTCCATCAGAATGATCTCGTCACCGAGTCCTTGTGCCGCAACTTGGATGTCGCACGATTTTTCTAGGTAGTAGGAATTGCGGAATGCTTCCGGGATAGTGCGTCCGACGGAGAGCGAACCATGGTTGACAAGCAACATGTTGTTTTTGTCGGCAAGGTTGCGGCCGAGGCTCTCGCGCTCGTCAAGGTTCGTTGCAGGTCCTTCATAGTCGTGGTAGGCGAGGTCGTTTATTACATAAAGAGAGTGCTGGCTCATTGGGATCAAGCCGTTCTTTACTGAGGCAACGGCGATACTCGCCTTTGTGTGAAGATGTATGACCGCGTTCACATTCTGGCGCGCCAGGTAGCAAGCGCTGTGGATGGTGAAGCCGGCGGAGTTAAAGGCACCCTGCTTTCCTATCATGTTGCCGTCGAGGTCCATTTTAACTAGGCTGGAGGCGGTGACTTCATCGAACATCTCACCGTACTGGTTCATCAGAAAGCAATTGGGGTCATCCGGCACCCGGGCTGATAGATGTGTGTAGACCAGATCGGTCATTCGCATGTTATCGAAAATCCGATAAAGTGCCGCCAAATCGCAGCGCGTTGCCCATTCGACGTCGCTAACTTCATTTTGCTGAACCAATGTTGCGAGTCCCATAACCCTCTCCCTAGAATATGAATTACTGTAGGCCGCCTGTTGCGCCGACCGACTGCTCAATACTAAAGTGGCGCTTTTGGGCGTCGGAATCAAATTTGGAATGGCGGTCGACTATCTACTTCAATTGTGTCTTCCCGTTGGTGAAATAAAGCGAGGTGGGTTTCTCAAGCTGAAGCGAACCTGTTTTTTCTGCGACGCCGTAGCATTTGCGGAACCCATCGAACCAGGTGTCCCACTTGTGGCAGAGGAGGTCACCCTTAATCCACCAACGACCGACATCATAGTACCCATTGCTGGAAATGCCTTCAAGTTTGCCATTGGCGAGAACTGTCAATTCGACGGGGAATTCATAGTCAGTACTGCTCTTAATCTTAACGGATGCAGCTTCTGCCCGAGTTATGATTTCTTTGCCAGATAAAAAACTGCCTTTGGACTGAACCGGGAAAGCGAGGGCGAGAAGAATTAAGCCAAGAACGAAGATCCGCATGGATGGAATCCTGGAGAAAGGTTGAAAAATTGTCTTCCAATCACTGTAATAGAGCATGTGATTTGCGTGTTTAATCTGGTGCCTGTAATTAACTAAGTCGCTCAAGTATCGCCTGGCAGAATTCTCTGGTACTGGCGGTGCCACCCTGATCTGGTGTTAGGCGGTCACTGTCCCTATAGACTGCATCGATTGCTCCCTCAATCCGGACTGCTGTCTCGGCATAGCCGAGGTGGTGCAGCATCATTCCCGCCGTTCGGATTGTCGCCGTAGGGTTGATAATGTTTTGGCCCATAATATCGGGTGCGGTGCCGTGTATTGGCTCGAAATAAGCGTAGTTTTCGCCGTAGCAACCACTTGGGCAAAGGCCAAGGCCGCCAATTAGCCCTCCCGCGGCATCCGAAAAGATATCACCGTAGAGACTGGGCAGGACTACGACGTCAAATTCCTGAGGTTCCACAATGAGGCGGCGCGCGAAGTCGTCAATGATCCAGTTCTCGTATTCAATATCTGGATAATCTAGCGCAACTCGGTTGGAGACCTCCAGAAAAAGACCATCCGGTTGTGGGATGAGGTTGTGCTTGGTGCCGCAAGTCACCTTGCCCCGCTTGCCCGCAGCTTTGCGTTCACCGGCAAGCTCGAAGGCATAACGTACGATACGCTCGGCACCAACCTCCGTGATCACTTTTATTGCGTATTTTCCGCCGCCGAATTCCTGACCAAGTTCTTCGAGGGTGGATTTGGCACGACCACTGGAAAGGCGAAGAGGATATAGCTCATCGAGGTCACCGCCGATGCCAAGGGCTAAATCTTCCAGGTTTTCGCGCAAGATTATGAGATCAATATTTTCCGGATTTGCGAGAGGACTTTTGCAACCGGGAACCCATCGAGCGGGACGTACGTTGGCAAAGGTACCTTTGCCCCAGCGCAAGTATCGAACGATTTCAGTTGAATTTTTACTACCAGCACCGAATAGTGTGGCGTCAGCGTTATCTATCGCGGCACGCGTTTCGTGTGGAAAGCCGGTTCCATGCGATACAACGGCATCGTCGCCATAGGGTGGGAATTCGAAATTTATTTCTAGTTCCAGGGCTTGAAGCAGCTCGATTGTTGGATGCATTGCTTCTGGCGCCGCATCGTCTCCCGGAATTACTACAACGTTTTTTCGGTTGGACATGAAATACCTCAAATAAAGATGCCAAGCGCAAGTCGCCACTAATTAAACGTATCCGGAATATGCGAGAATTCGAGATGGTGCCGCAGGAGAGACTCGAACTCCCGACCTGAGGTTTACAAAACCCCTGCTCTGCCAACTGAGCTACTGCGGCCCTTATAGGGGAGGGTGTATAGCGAGATCATTGATTTCGCAAATAAGAACTCATAAATCCGACCCTCTTAATTTACTGCCGGCATTTTCGCATTTATTCTCATCTTAATTGGTTCTGTTACTTAGCCTGGCAGCTTCAGTTGCTATGAAGGAGTTTAATCAACTCCCGTATTCTTCTAGAAATCAGATGCTTAGATCAATAGTCAGTCGCACCATAGCATGAGTTTGCCGCGGTGAGTAGGGTGTGCGCTACTTACCAACTAAGCGACTTTGGCTTCGGTTTAGTAAATCAGTTTAGGTGTTAACATCGACCTTTGTCAGATTGTGTTAGGCATCAAGTTCTCTGAATGCAAATTTGTGGGCTTTTGTTTAGTATGGCTATATGTTTATCGACCAAATTATATGAATTTTTCTTATCTCAATCGCTTCACTTTATTCATATTTGTAAAGACCCTAGTGTTTGAAATGATGTTCGGAAAATCGTCGAAAACTTGTGTCATGGCAATGAGATATCATTTATGCGGCTAGCTTTTAAATTGGCTAACAAGCTTCCGTTCTTTTACGGATGGATTGTCGTCGGCTGTGCGATGTGCGCCAACTTTGCCCGTCAAGGGTCTGCTGTCGCGACGCTATCGGTCTTTGCGGTTCCTATGGCGACTGAATTTGACTGGTCTATGACCGAAATTTCCGGCGCTGTATCAATTGGCGGTGTGCTCGGCGCTGTGATTTCACCCAAAGTTGGTGTTTTAGTGGACCGCCGAGGTGCTGGTCAGGTGCTCGCAATCGGCAGTCTGCTAATTGGCACAAGCATGATTGCGCTTTCTATGACCACCTCTTTAATCTGGTTCTATGTCGCGTATTGCCTTGGGCGTATGACATTTGCTGGTCCATTCGAGATCGCCAATACGAGCGCTGTCGCTAACTGGTTTTTTTACTTGCGGGCGCGTGCGATGTCTTTTACCGCACTCGCCCACAGCATCGGACTAGCTATTTTTCCAATTGTTGCTTTTGCGGCTATCGATATCTGGGATTGGCGGGTGGGATGGCTCGCCATTGCGGGCCTTGTAATAATTTTTGGTGTGGTCCCGAACCTATTCTTTATGATCCAGCGTCCTGAGGACGTTGGTATGAAGCCATATTCGATTCAATCAAATTTGGCTAAGCAAATAGATAGAGCGCAACCCCGAAGGGTTGAAAAAGAATTAAGCTTCACGCGAAAAGAAGCCTCGCGGACGCGCACGTTCTGGGTATTGATAGCAATTTCTGTATTTATTTATCCAGTCCAAGCGGGTGTTAGCCTTCATCAGGCTCCGCATTACATCAACAACGGTCTCTCGCTTGGAGTTGCCGCTACGGCGGTGAGCGTTTTTTCCATCATGTCAGCATTTGGTGCGCTAATTTTTGGCCAATTTGAAGCAAGGTTTGGCGTGCGGCGGAGTTTGGCTTTTGCGGTTGCTCTCATGGCTATTGGTGCTGCCACGATGTTGGCCGTTACAAATGCTTGGAATGCTTACCTATCAGCTGTCGTCTTTGGCGTCGGGATAGGAGGACTTCTTACGCTTTTCCCAGTGGCTTGGGCAAATTGCTTCGGTCGAGAGAATTTGGGTGCGATCCGCGGGATCACATTGCCGATACAGACGATTGCCCAAGCGACTGGACCTCTTGTTTCCGGCGTTTTGTTTGATCTCACAGGTTCATACGACGTGTCTTTGAGCTTATTCTGTGCCAGTTCATGTGCGGCTTGTGTTCTAGCTCTTTTCGCCGTCAGGCCGGTCGGAAATTAACCAGTATTGCTGCTAAATTCGCCGAATGCCCCGTGGCGATATTCGCCATAAGGCTTTTGCCACAACAGTTGCTCTTGAGATTGGTCCGATCTCGCTCGACGCGATGGAATTAAGGGCATCCCCTTTGACCCAAATATGAGTTTCGTCAAAGTCGATTACACGCTTTACAATATTTCCGAGACGCGGATGTGAGATTTCGATTACATCTCCAACGTCAATTAGAGATTTAAGGCCCACCCGTCGACCCAAAACGAAGTCACCCTCATTCAAAGCCTTCAACATACTGCGGCCTTGAATACGACGCAGAGTAAATGGGAAAAGCATATTATCCCAATATGGGATATACGGTTGGAAGGTTCGGTGGGTACGGGCAAGGGTAACTGGCTGTTTTGATATCTTTTGAGTGCCAATATATTTCGGCAAACCGGTTTACCTGCTCTACCAATTTTTCTCCCGAAACTCGCGTTGTGCCTTGTTTGCATGCGCTAGCGGTTAGCATGATTTGATGAGTAATTTCGTGAATTTCGGGGAATGCATCAAATTGAGGTTGCTTGAAGTAATCCCCCCAAATGATTCGAACTTCATGCTTTGCCTTTTCGGCCTCTTCTTCTTTGCGCCCAACGCATCTTGCGATCGTATTTTGTTGATTCAACGCGTCGCCGTCGCCGCTGATGGTTTCATCCATAATATCCATAAGTCGCACTACAGAGAGGGCGGCTATTTGAGCGGTCATGGGATCATAAATTCGGCAAGGAATATCGCAGTGCGCATCAATCTTAGAGATTTCAAACCGTGCATCGATAGCGTTAAGCAATTTAAACAACATTGGCCGGGACTCCATTTTTAATAAAGAGGGACTGAAAGGAGAATTAGTCGAAAGATGAAAAGGTACGGGAAGGCTTGGCGTCCGTTCGCCGCTCCTTGGCTTCGATGGTTTGCTCAATGAGTGCAACGGCCTTTCGGGTTAATTCAGCTGTCGCTATTGCGATCATGAGGCCGGTTGAAAAGAACCCCATTGCAAATCGCAGCCCGTTCCAATCCAAAATAGGATCGTGAGCGTGGCTCATTAGTAGCACGAATGGAACCATTATGACCCAGACAAAAATGCGGCGGCCGAATAGTTGTATGTGAAGCCCTGAAATAATGCCCATGACGATGAAGCCAATTATATGGCTTAGGTCGATCATAATATGCAGAGAGCCTGCACCAACTGGTACCCCAAAATGTGCACTCGCTTCGGATGTGAATCCGAGTAAAACGGCTATAGTGTAAAAAGAGTAAAAGGTATTCTTCATCCGATATCCTCCTCGGAATTGGCACTGATTAAGAATTTCAACATGAGAATAATACCTATTTGCATGTGGAAATTCTTAATCAGGTTGCTTTAAAATTTGTCCAAATAAACTGATGTGTTAGCTAATGGACGCCCAGCCTGAGACGGCTTTTACTTCCAGGAACTCCATAAATCCGTGGACACCACCCTCCCGACCGTTCCCTGATTGTTTGTAGCCGCCGAAAGGACTTCCGGACGCGCGTGCAGCGCCATTGGTCTGCACCATTCCAGCGCGAAGCTGTCGCGCAACGCGTTGCGTTCTGTCAATGTCCCTGCTTTGTATGTAATCAGTAAGGCCGTAGCTCGTGTCGTTCGCGATTTCGATTGCTTCTTCCTCAGTTTCAAATGGAATGATTGAGAGCACCGGCCCAAAAATTTCTTCTTTTGCAATTCGCATATCGTTTCGAACATTCGCGAATACGGTTGGGCGAACAAAGTATCCTCGATTAAATCCATCAGGGAGGCCGGTTCCTCCCGTCAGTAAATGCGCGCCTTCGTCGATGCCGGCTTGTATGAGATCTTGCACTTTGTTGAATTGATCTTTGGAAACGAGCGGGCCAATGTGATTGCCTTCCTCATTCGGTTGCCCCACCTTCGTGTTTATCGCTGTCTCTTTAGCAACGCTCACCGCTTCGTCGTAAGCCGATCGTTCGACCAGCATGCGTGTTGGTGCGTTGCAAGATTGACCGGTATTATTAAAGCAGTGGAGTGTACCACGACGGACGGCTTTCTTCACATCGGCATCGCTGAAAATCAGATTCGCGCCTTTACCGCCTAGTTCCAAAGCGACACGCTTAACCGTCATCGCGGCGGCTTGGGTAACGGAAACTCCAGCTCGGGTTGAGCCAGTGAAACTTATCATATCAATATCCGTATGCCTGCTCATTGCCCCGCCAACGGTGGGACCATCTCCGTTAACAAGGTTAAATACGCCCTTGGGAAAACCAGCTTCGTCCATCATCTCTGCAAAGAGAAGTGATGAGATCGGTGCGATTTCTGATGGCTTTAATACCACTGTACACCCCACGCCGACAGCTGGGACGACTTTTAAGGTCACTTGGTTCATTGGCCAATTCCAGGGCGTGATCAGGCCGCAAACACCGATGGGTTCATGAATTATGTATTCGTCGGGTGTGTCTTGCCGAAGTGGACCCTCGAACTGGAAGGATTGAAGTGCGCTTATAAAGGCTTTGATGTGACCGAGGCCGGCAGCGGCTTGTGCGTTAACGGCGAGCGATTTTGGGGCTCCCATCTCCGTCGAAATCGCTTCCGCAATTTCGTCAGAACGTTTGGCATAAATGTCCGCTAATTTTTTTAATTTGTTAAGGCGCTCCGCATGAGATCTGCTGCACCAACTTGGAAACGCAGCCCGCGCTGCAGCGACAGCTCGGTCTACGTCATCTTCGGATCCTAGCGAGATTTCGGAAAAAACCGTCTCATCGGCTGGATTGATGACGTCAAGCTGTCTCGGCACAATTGGATCAACCCAGCGGCCATCAATATAAAAACTTTTTGTTCGTAGCATTCTCTCTGAATCCGGACTTGGCTAAATGACAGCCTCCTTATATCCGGCGTGTAGATTACCTGTCAATGCAAATGAGAGTCATTCGCAATAATTTAGTTGTTCATAAAGTTTTTTGCTGCAGGTTTACTCTTAAATCATCCCAAAACCGTCTTTATCTGATATTCATGGCTTTGTAAGGTGGAATGTTTTTAATTTTTCTAGCTTCGATCAACCTATTCCATGATGTGGGCCACCATCGTTGTTTAAAGCACATCTAAGAGTTTTGCTGGCGGGCACATTCGTAGAGCGCCGCTGTGGCAGCGGCCGAAACGTTTAAGGTGCCGAAGGGATCGATTGTCGGCAGGCGGGCGACGATGTCGCAGCTCTCGGCCGTGAGTCGGCGTATACCGGCATCTTCCGCCCCCATGACGAGGGCGATGCGAGCATCTGTCTTAATTTTTGACAGAACGATGTCTGACCCCCCATCTAGGCCGACGCACCAAAATCGTGCGACTTTTAGATATTTTAGGGCGCGGGAGAGATTGGTAACACGCACTAGAGGTAATTTTTCGACGGCACCGCTTGCAGCCTTCGCCAATGCCCCGGTAATCTGCGGTGCATGGCGGTCTTGCATAATAAGTGCGTGGGCACCAAACGCGGCGGCACTTCGCATTATGGCTCCGACGTTCTGTGGATCAGTGACCTGATCGAGAACCATTATAACCGCGTTTTTAGGCGCATCAGCTATTATGTCATCTAAAATAGGAAGCGGGAGCTGTGCGCAGAGGACGGCCACACCCTGATGAACCGCGCCCGGCGGCAGCAGGGTTGCCAAATCTTCGCGCCCAACGAATTCCGGTTGAAACCCTTTTAGTGCTGCCTCTGGGAGCCGTCCGTGACTGGCAGAAGTTACCAAAAGGCGTTTAATCTGGCGGTTTTTATTTAAAAGGGCGGCAGTCACGGTGTGCAATCCGAAGAGCCACGGATTAGTTGGCGCTTTATTAGCGCTGTCTAGGCGGTTCGTTGATTTTCTCGGGTTGCGTTTAGGCATTTCGATCCTTAGTATTGTGTGTAGATAAGTGGTTCGCAACATTTTCATCATCGTACGCTTTCTGGTGGGAAAAGCGTGGTGGTGTTGTTTGTGCTGTTTTTAGTGTTGACAAAATCGAGCTTGTAGAGCTTTTTCGGCGCTCCGCCGAGACGGAAACGAAGGAAGTAGGAGGGGTGCCTGAGTGGTTAAAAGGGACGGGCTGTAAACCCGTTGGCTATGCCTACGTTGGTTCGAATCCAACTCCCTCCACCACCTTTGACAAGAGAGATAGTGTTAGGAACCAATACGTTACGATTGATTGAGTGTGATAGGAGAAGAGAGGCTTTGGCTTAGGCGGGCGTCGTATAATGGCTCATTACCCCAGCCTTCCAAGCTGGAGATGCGGGTTCGATTCCCGCCGCCCGCTCCATATGTGAATATAGGGGTTGCTGCGAACCGCAACGGGATTTAAAGGCTGCAAGAATATGGGTTTGATCACCAGGGATTAGGCTCCGCAACTTAAAGAAAGACGACGAGAGATGGCGAAAGAGAATTTTGTACGTAATAAGCCGCACTGC
>CEUN01078482.1_pt1 | contig 23719 bp, 22 predicted proteins | sample 361501 | NCBI WGS metagenome assembly CEUN01 (sample SAMEA2622801, study PRJEB7988) | marine metagenome | biome: marine biome (ENVO:00000447); feature: marine epipelagic mixed layer (ENVO:xxxxxxxxx); material: "saline water (ENVO:00002010), including plankton (ENVO:xxxxxxxx)" | depth 120 m | reverse complement strand
CGACCGGGGCATTCTCAGGATTGCGCCCCTGGCAAAGGCGTTGGGCTGGGGCGTGTCGATGATGAAGACCTTGGGCATGGGCACCGCGGCCCGATAGGCCAGCTGCTCGACAAGACCATAAAGCTGCGGTGTGCTCTGCTTGTCGACCTGGCGCGCGCCATGCATCGCCAGAACCATCCGGTCGGAGTTCCAGTAGGTGATCCCGGCGGTCACCAGCGCAAAGCCAAACGCGATGATCGCCCCGGTTTCACCGCCCAGGATGAAGCCGCCGACAAGGAAGATCGCGGTCAGCGGCGCCATCAGCATGAAGGTCTTGATCCGGTTTATTGGTCCAATGTCATCAAAGATGACATAATATTCAAAAGAGGTACGGGACCCTTCAAGATGAGGAGCCACGCCATGAGTGACAAGCCCATGACGGACGAGGAAAAGCGCAAGGCCGATGTCGCGCGCCTGCGCGCCGCCGCGCGTTCGACCACGCCCGAGGCCTACCGCACGCCCGAGACCCGCATCACCGCCAATCCCATGACCGAGGCGGGCAACTCCTACAACACCCTGTTCGGCGCCTATTTCGCGGGGTCGACCGGCTGGCGCCAGCATCTAGCGACCGCCATGCAGCTCGGCGCCTATGGCCTGGCCTATCTCGTGCTGATCCTGCTGCTGAACATCGCCCAGTGCGAGTGGTGGTACGAACCCGGCATGTATTCCAACCCGGATCGCTACGGCAACACCGGCGGACGCTGATCACACGCCTCCGCGGGTGACACGTCAGTCCATTCCGCTTTAGGCTGCCGCCAAAGCACAGTGGGGGCAGATCATGCGTGTGGGTGTTGAGGTCGGCGGGACGTTCACGGACCTGGTGGCGATCGACGAATCCGGAGCCATCACCGTGGCGAAGGTGCCGTCCGTGCCCTCGGCTCCCGATGAGGGCGCGTTCAACGCGCTGGTCGCTTCAGGTGTCTCCATCGCAGAGATCGAGGACCTGGCCCACGGCTCCACCATCGCGACCAACGCGGTGCTCGAACGCAAGGGTGCCAGGGTCGCCTTTGTCACGACCCAGGGCTTCCGCGACATCCTCATCATGCAACGTCATTCGCGCAGCCGCGTCTACGACCTGACTTACCAGAAGCCCGAGCCGGTGGTGAAACGGCGCGACAGCTTCGAGGTCGCCGAGCGTATGCTGGCCGACGGCAGCGTGCTCGATGCGCTCGATGCGCAAGCAGTCGAGCGGGATCTGATTCCAAAGCTGAAAGCGGGCGACTACGAGGCCGTGGCGATCTGCCTTTTGAACGGCTACGTCAATCCTGCCCACGAAGAGGAGCTGGCGGCCATCATCACGCGCCACTGCCAGGGCCTGCAGGTCGCCTGCTCTTCGGGCGTGACCCGCGAGTTCCGGGAATACGAACGGGCCTCAACCACCACGCTGTCGGCCTATGTACAGCCGGTGATCAACCGCTATCTCGAACGCTTCCAGGACCGGCTGACCGGTTCGGGTTTCACAGGCCGGTTCTCGGTCATGCAGTCGAACGGCGGACGACTGCCCGCCGAAGGCATGCGGCGCAATGCCATCACCGCGCTCCTGAGTGGTCCCGCCGCCGGCGTGATGGGTGCGGTGCGCCAGGCGGCGCGTTCGGGTCACGGCAATCTCGTGACCTTCGACATGGGCGGCACCTCGACCGATGTCTGCCTGGTGACCGAGGGCAAGCCGGACCTCACTGCCGAGTTCGCCCTCGACGGCCTGCCGATCCGGACTCCGATCATAGACATCAACACAGTCGGTGCGGGCGGCGGGTCGATCATCTGGATCGACGACGGCGGCATGCTGCGCGCCGGACCGCAGAGCGCGGGTGCTGATCCCGGTCCGGCCTGTTATGGCCGCGGCGGCGCCGAGCCCACGGTGACCGACGCCCATGTCATTCGCCGCACGCTGCGCCCGGATGCCTTCCTGGGCGGGCGCATGGAGATCGATGTTGCGTCAGCGGAAGCCGCGTTCCGTCCCCTGGCCGAGACGCTGGGCATGAGCCTGGAAGAAATCGCCGATGCGGCGATCCGCGTGGCCGACGCCAACATCGTGCGCGCTATGCAGATCATCTCGACCGAACGCGGCAAGGACCCGCGCGACTATGCCATGGTTTCCTTCGGCGGCGCCGGACCCCTGCACGCTGCGCGCGTGGCCGAGGACCTAGGGGTCAACACGATCATCGTGCCGCCCAACGCGGGCGTGCTATCGGCCTATGGCCTCCTTGCCGCCGACTACCAGCAGTTCGATTCCACGACACGGAAGATGCGCCTTGGCGATGACACACCGGCGGCCGTGCGCAAGGTCTTCGAGGAGATGCGCAAGCGTGCGGTCGAACGGTTCGTTCTGATGGGCCTGGGCAACCAACCCCGGCTGACCTTCATCGCCGACATGCGTTTTGTCGGCCAGGCCTTTGAAGTCGCGGTGGAGCTTGATGTCGGCGGTCTTGAAAGCCTGACCAGCGAAGCCCTGCGCACCGCCTTTGCCGACGAGCATCACCGTGTCTTCATGCACGGCGGCGATGCCTCGAACCCGATCGAGATCGTCGCCTTCCGGTTGGGTGTGGCAGCCCCCCTGGAGCACATTCCCGCCCTGCGCGAAGACAGCGACGGCGACCCTGCCCCGATGATCGCCTGGCCGATGTACGAACACGGCGCTAGCCATCAGGGCACCAGCGGCCACCGCGCCTCACTCAGTCAGGGCGAGTCCCTCGCAGGCCCGGCGTTGCTGGAAGACAGCACGTCGACCATCTCCATCCCCCAGGGCTGGACCGCCGCCATCGACGACCACCACAACCTGATTCTGACGCGGGGCTAGACCCTCACCGTCAGCCGTGCGCGGCGATGAACCGGCGGATGTGGCCAGCGACCTCTTCGGCGGCTTCCTTCAGGATCGAATGTTTGAGGTCCTTCAGGATGACCAGCTCGCTGGTCGGCAGCAGGCTGTCGATGATGGCGTTCAGGCGCGGGTTGCAGCCGCCATCGAACTCGCCGGTCAGGACCAGGCTGGGCGCCATGATCTGGTGCAGCCAGGGCGCCATCTCGGTCGCGGCATAAACCCGGAAGACCGCGAGGAAAACCTCGTCGGGCGTGGTCAGCACCTCGTCGAGCCGGGCCTGTACGAGATCGGGATTGGCCTTCAGGAAATCATCGGTGAACCAGCGATCGACCAGGGTGTCGAGGATGTTGGGAATACCCTTTTCCTCCATCGCCGTGATCACGCCCTTCACCTTGGCCGCATCCTCATGGGTGCGGCCTGCCGCCGTCGAAAGCAGGCCCAAGGTCAGGACGCGGTCGGGATGGGTACGGGCGTAGGCCGGGGCGATCATGCCGCCGAGCGAATGGCCCACGACATGGGCCTTTTCGATCCCGAGCTTCGCGCGCAGGGCTTCGAGGTCCTCGACCAGTTCGTCGAGCGAATAGGGCACCGGCGGCACCGGTGATTCACCGTGACCGCGCTGGTCATAGCGGATGCAGGTAAAGTCATCCTCCAGGAACGCGATGATGTCGTCCCAGCCGGACCGCCGACCTCCGATCCCATGGGCAAAGAAGATCGCCGGGCCGGACCCGGTCACGGTGTAGTCGACGTCGATGGCGGCCATGGTGTTCCCCCTTGTTGTGATGGTGTCGGGACTTTCGGGTGATTGCGATTTCAGAGCAAGCCGCCGTTTTATCTGTTCCCTCAGTCGCCGTGCGCTCACTCCGCTCGGTTGGCTTACGCCGCGGCCGCTCCCCTCGGCCCCTTGCAGGGGCCTCTCGCCTACAAAACGTCGGTGTTCGCCCCAACGAACACTGGTGAAGACGGTGACAGGGAGTTTCGGCGCCGCGCATGCGGCGGAAGCCAACCGAGCGGAGTGAGCGCCCAGCGACTGGGGCTAACAAACAAAGCAGGCCGGCACTGCCAATTCAGGACATCTCGGCAGCCACAGCAATCTTCGCATCTCTAAATCGCGGCATCACGTCCGCCGCGAACCGTTCCATCGAGTCCATCACGTCCTGATGGCTGGGAATGCCCAGGTGCATGTCGAGCGCGATCTCGTCCATGCCGAGTTCGGCATAGGCGCCGATCTTGTCGATGATCTCGTCCTTGGTGCCGACGATCAGCTGTTTCATGGCGTCTTCGAAGCCGTAATCGACCTCGATGATTTCGAGCTCGCCTTTGCTCACCGTGCCCGGGGTCTCGAAGCCGTTGGTGAAGCGCAGGCCGTACTCGTAGACCACCTTGCCCTTCTCGCGCGCGTCCGCCTCATCGGTGGCGACATAGGCCGAGCGCAGCATCGACATCCTGGGCCGTGTGCCGGCGCGCTCCAGCGCCTCATCGGCGCCGCGATGGAAGGCCTCCATCTGCTTGACCGCGAGATCGAAGCCGCCGCGCAGCGGCGTGGTCTGCACGTCATAACCTTTCCGCGCGGTGTGATAGATCGCCTCCGGCCCCAGGGCCGCGATCCAGAGTTTTGGGCGGCGCGGCGAGCGCGGCATCACGGTGATCGGCCCGAAATTGTAGTGCTTGCCTTCCCAGGAGACGTCCTCGCCATCAAACAGCGCTTCGAGCACCGCGAGCGATTCGTCGAACTTCTCGCGCGTGTCGGCGGGATCGATGCCCATGCGCTCCATCTCGTAGGCAAAGGCACCGCGGCCGATGCCGAGTTCGACCCGGCCGTTCGACAGGATGTTGGCCAGCATGCACTGGCCCGCAAAGCGGCGCATGTCGTGGAACGGCAGAACGATCACGGCTGTCGAGACCGGAAGCCGTTCGGTCGCGTTGGCGACATGCAGTGCCAGCATCAGCGGGTCCGGGTTCATCAGGATGTTGACGAAGTGATGTTCGGGCACCGACAGCGCGTCGTAGTCCAGCGCCTCGGCATGGCGCGCCTGTTCGATCAGGTCGGCGTAGAGCTGCGTGTGGCTGCGTGAGTCGGAGAAATGATGGCAACTGAGGAAAACGTTGAAGGTGGTCATGGCAAATCATCCCTGGGGACGAACAACCGACTCCTAATCCTTATTATACGACCGCACAACAGAGAAGTTATCGGTCGGCTAAACTCGGCAGCGAACGACCGAGCAGGCGGTGGCATTCGCCGAGCGCACGGCGCACCGAAAACAGCTTCGGCTCCAGGCACATCTGAAGCCACAGTCCGTCGAGCAGGGCCGTCAGGGCACGTGCCTCCGCACGGGCATCGACGTCGACACCATCGGCGCAGGCGACCTCGGCGATGACTCCGGCAATGTCCCGGCGGTAGTCGCCATAGAGCTTCTTGTGCATGGCAGCGATCGCCGGGTTGCGTGGCACAAGATCCCAAAAAGCGAGCTGCACGCGGCGGCGTTCCGGGGCAGCCAGCGGCGGCCGAAGGCTGGCTTCGATCGCGCCCGACAACCGCGCGGCCGGGCCAAGGTCGGAACGGCCGATCATACCGCGCGTGGCCTGTTCGAGTTCCAGGACCTGAGCGCGGTAGGTCTCGGCCATCAGGTTGTCCTTGCTGCCGAAGTGATGGCGAAGAAGGCCCTGGCTCACGCCGGCCTCCTCGCAGATGCGGCGCACGGACGCGCCCTCGACCCCGTCACGCGCCATGCAGCGGCGCGTGGCGTCGATCAGCGCCTGGCGGCGGACATCGGGGTCTTCCCGGGTGAAGCGGGGCGTGCGGGCCATCGCCCATGGCTACGCCGCCTGATGCATCAGGACAAGTCGTGACATGAAAAGGGGCGCCCGGCGCTGCAGCCGGGTGCCCTTGTTTCAGCCAGAGACGGAATCTTCAGATCGAGAGCATCGCGTCAGTGCGATAGGTCGCAGATGGCCGACGCCGGCGGACAAATCATTGTGCTCGGATAACCGTCACAGGTCTAGTTCGTCGAGGCGGCCTCGCTGTCCTGTGGCGCGATGTCGGTGAGTTCGCCGTTGCAAAGGCTGTCGACGGGCAACAACGATGTGCCAACAAGATCAGAAAGCGTGGTGTTCATATCTTGGACTTCTCAAGTCAACGTGCGAAACCCTACAAACTAGCCCGGCTTGAGCCAAGACACGAGCAACGGTGAGCAGCCTGGTTTCTGTGCGACCCATCACTCACGGGCAGGTTTGGCGGCAGGACCCGCTTCGGGATACGGCGTGGTTGTCCACGCTCTCGCTAAACGCCAGAATGGCCGCGCTGCTAGGGGACCATGATCATGACTCTCGATCCCGTCGATTACGCCGTTATCAGCCAGGGTATCCTCGCCGCCGCGCGCGAGATGGGCTCCAAGCTGGTACGTTCCGCCTACTCTACCGTGGTGCGCGAGGCGGCCGATGCGTCGGCCGGGCTGATGGATGCGCAGGGCCGCATCGTGGCCCAGGCCGAGATGATCCCGATGCAGCTGGGATCGATGACAGCGACTTGGGCGGCCTGCGCCGCACATCATCCGGTCGAAACGCTGGAAGAGGGCGATTTCTATATCTGCAACGACCCCTTCGAGGGTGGTCAGCACATCCCCGATGTCTTCATCTTCCAGCCGATCTTCTTCGAGGGCCGCCTGCTTGGTTTCGCCGCCTCGGTCGCCCATCACCTGGAGATGGGCGGCGCGGCGGCCGGGATCGTGGCCGATGCCAGCGATGTCTATCAGGAGGGCCTGCGCCTGCCGCCCTCGCGCTGGAACCTTGAACGTGACTGGTACGGCGGCCCGCTGCAGCGGCTGATTGCCAAGAACATCCGCGTCCCCCAGCTCACCATCGGTGATTTAAACGCCCAGTTTGCCGCGGGCAGCGTTGGTGCTGGACGACTGAAACAGCTTGCCGAAAAGTACGGTGGCGACACAGTCGAGGCCACCATGGCCGAGCTCATCGCCTATTCCGAGCGGCGGGTCCGCGCCGCCATCGCCGCGGTCCCCGACGGCACCTGGCACGGCGAAGACAACATCGACGACGACGGACTCACCGATGAGCCCCGTACCATCAGGGTCGCTCTGACGATCAAGGGCGACACCATCCACTGCGACTTCACCGGCACCAGCGAGCAGGTGGCGCGCAATCTCAACAGCCCGCTCAGTTCGACCTTCTCAGCCACCTTCACGCCGATCAAGGCCGCGCTGACCAGCACCGATATTCCTTTCAACCACGGCAGCACCCGTGCCGTGACGCTCGACGTGCCCTACGGTTCGATCCTCAATCCGAAGCCGCCCGCGCCGGTCCACGCCCGCATGCTGGTCTGCTACCGCACCTTCAACGCCGTGATGAAGGCATTGAGCCAGGCGGTGCCCGAAAAGGTGATCGCTTGCGGCTACGACACCACCACAGCCCTTTATCTCTCCCACTTCGACGACGACCGGTACCGCGTGATCGCCGAGGTGCTGGGCGGAGGCTATGGCGCGGGCCATAGAAACGATGGGGTCAGTGCGGTGGGCGGACCGCTGGCCAACTGCACCAACACACCGGTCGAAGTGCTCGATCTCGACTACGACTTCTTCCGCATGCACGAGTACTCCCTGCGGCCCGACAGCGGCGGCGGCGGCCGCCAACGGGGCGGTCTGGGTTATGTGCGCGCCTACGAGATCCTCAAGCCCGGCGCCTCTCTTTCAATGTACGCGGATCGTTTCAAGCTGGCACCCGAAGGCCTCTTCGGCGGTCAGGAGGGCAAACGCGCCCGCTGCACCGTCGAACGCGGCGGCGAAATCATCGACATCCCCAGCAAAGGCGGCCTGGCGCTGGAACCCGGCGATATCCTCACTATCATGACCGGCGGCGGTGCAGGTTACGGTGATCCCGAAGAGCGGGACCCGACTGCTATCGCCGCTGACCTGGCGGATGGTTTCATCACGCGGGCGGCAGCGGAGTAAGGGGTTGGTTGTTCTTTAGCCTCAGACGCCAGCCCTCGCTCCGCTCGGCCCCTTACGGGGCCTCTCGCCTACAGAACGTCCATGTTCGCTCCTGTCGACACCGGCGCAGACAGCGACAGGGAGTCTCGGCGGCGTACAGCGAAGCGGCCGCCGACCGGCGCGACTGCGCCGGCAGGCGGTCAGGCCCGGAAGCCAAGCGAATGGAGTTCGCGCCCGGCGCTTGAGGGAACAACGAAAGAATCATGGCGAGGTAGCAGCGGGCCGATTACTCTTTCGTCTCCCGATCACCGATGCAGTCTCTCAGGACATCACGGAGCCTCGCCATGACATTGGATACAGTCGATTATGCGGTTATCAGCCAGGGCATCATCGCCGGGGCTCGCGAGATGGGGGCGAAGCTGATCCGCAGCGCTTATTCTACCATCGTGCGCGAGGCGCAGGATGCCTCGGCCGCGCTGCTCGACCGTGACGGCAATGTCATCGCCCAGGCCGAGCTGATCCCGATGCAGCTGGGGCCGATGAAGATGACCTTCGTGCCCTGCGCGGAAACCCATCCGGTCGACACGCTGGTGCCGGGCGATTTCTACATCACCAACGATCCCTTCAACGGCGGCCAGCACCTGCCCGATGTCTTCATCTTCTCGCCGATCTTCTTCGAAGGCGAGGTGATCGGCTTCGGCGCCTCGGTCGCCCATCATCTCGATCTCGGCGGCGGCGCACCGGGGCTCAACGCCGATGCCTCGGATGTCTATCAGGAAGGCCTGCAGATTCCGCCCAGCTGCTACAACCTCGACCGCGACTGGAACGGCGGCCCCTTCGAGCGCCTGGTTGCCGCCAACATCCGCGTGCCCCAACTCACCATCGGGGACTTCAACGCCCAGTTCGCGGCCAACGCCATCGGCGGTCTGCGCATCCAGGAGCTTGCGGCAAAGTTCGGCAAGGACGCCGTGCTCGAGACCATGGCCGAGCTCCTGAACTATTCCGAACGTCGCGTCCGCACGGCCATCGCGGAGATTCCAGACGGTGTCTACTTCGGCGAGGACGCGGTCGACGACGACGGCCTGACCGACGATCCGCTGCCCGTGAAGGCCAAGGTCACAATCCAAGGCGACACCATCGACATCAGCTTCGACGGCAGCGCCCAGCAGGTCTCACGCAATCTCAACTGCCCGTTCTCCTCGACCGTCTCGGCCGCGCTGGCCTGCGTGAAGTCGGTCCTGACCAGCGCTGACATTCCCTTCAACGAAGGCGTGAAGCGGCCGTTCACGATCACGGCACCCTATGGTTCGCTGCTCAATCCCCGCCCGCCCGCGCCGGTCCGCGCCCGCATGGAGCCGGCCTACCGCACGTTCAACGCGGTGATGAAAGCACTCAGCCAGGCAGCACACGAGAAGGTGATCGCAGGCGGATTCGACACCACGGTGGTCTTCGCCCTCTCCCATCTCACCGATGACGGCTACCGCGTCTACGTCGAGATCTTCGGCGGCGGCTACGGCGCCTCGGTCGACCAGGACGGCTGTGATGCCATCGACAGCCCGCTGTCGAACTGCGCCAACACGCCGGTCGAAGCACTCGACATGGAGTACGACTATTTCCGCGTGGTCGACTACGGCGTGCGTCCGGATTCCTCAGGCGCCGGTAAACAGCGCGGCGGGCTCGGCCTGATCCGCGCCTACGAGATCACCCGCGATGACGTCACCTTCGCGGTCTATGCCGACCGCTTTCGCATTGCACCAAGCGGTCTGCAGGGCGGTGCCGACGGCCCGCTCGGCCGCTGCGCGATCCAGCGTGGCGACGAAACCATCCCGGTCAATTCGAAGACCGGCATGGAGCTCAGGAAAGGCGATGTGTTGACGATCTTTTCGGGCGGTGGTGGCGGCTACGGCGATCCCGCCGAACGTTCGCGCGACGCCATCGACGCCGACATCGCCGACGGCCTCATCACCCCCGAAACCGCCCACCGCGACTACCCGGCCATCGCCGCGGAGTAGCGCAAGGCAGCTACGTGCTCCAGAGATCCTGCTGTTTGTACCAGTCCTCGATCGAGAGGTCAGGGTACCCGGCAAAGTGGATAATCCGGACATCGGTCGGTGGCACGTCGACCCATGACGGCGCTGAATCCAGCATGATGTGGACGGTCTCGGGCGTGGGCGGCAGCTCCGAATCGATGATCCCTGCGAAGGGGTGGATCAGCTCGGGCCAGCGTGCGTCATAACCCCACAGGGCTGTGCCGCAGTGTTTGCAGAAGCGCCGTTCGGTCGGGCTTGTTTCACCGTCGATCACCGCATGCCATACCCTGATGTTCTCTTCGCCCTCGATCGTGAGCGTTGCCGAGTCGCCTGAGAGATTGATGACCGGGCCCATGCTGCCGGCGGTCTTGCAGCAGATCGAGCAGTAGCACTTCATATAGGGCGTGCGGCCGTCGCGATGACGATCAGCACGTCCATCAGGTCACGCCCGAATCACCGGTGCCGCTTCAGCAGAATGTAGAAGGCGCCATCGCCGCCGTGCTGGGGCTGGGCGGGGCTCACGGCCAGGACGCGGCCGCGGTTGGGCGCTTCGTTGAGCCAGCGGGGGAGCTGGGCGCGCAGCACGCCGGTGGGTTCTTCCAGCGGCGCGCGCTGGCCCTTGCCCGTGATCACGAGCACGCAGCGGCAGCCCCGGTCGTGAGCTTGGGCGAGGAAGCGATTGAGTGCGACATGGGCCTCGCGCTGGGTCATGCCATGGAGATCGTAGCGTGCATCGATCGGAAGCTGGCCGCGCCGGAAGCGCCGGGCCTGGCGCTTGTCGACTCCGTCCACTGCGCCGGACACGACATCACGCACCTTCGGCACGGCGGGGCCGCGCGTGGCCGGCTTGCGCATCAGCAGCCGCTTGGCGTCATCCCTGTTGTCGGCAGCGACGGAGGGCGGCTGTGGCGACTCCGGACGGATGCGGCCGGGCAGCGGTTCGACGGACTGAGTGACACGCCACCACAGCCGCTCGTCGTCGGCGCTCAGGCCCTGGCTCCGGCCGTGATCTTTCTTGCCTACCACGAGGTCGGCTATTCAGCCGCAACGGCGTCGGACGGCATCGGCGCACCTACGGTCGTGGCGAGGTAACGCCAGAACTCCCACATGGTGCGCTCCTTCTCGCCCAGCCGTCCCCGCGCGGCATGCGTGCTCTTCAGGGACCGCGCGATCGATTCGACAATCGTCTGGTCTTCCCAGTTCACCGCCTCGAAGGTCTCTGCAATTTCGGTCGCCATAGTGGTGCGTTCCTCAGCATCGTCGGGCAGGCTCTGGCGCGCGATCGTCACGCCCCAGAGCACACGCACCGCATCCGGCCCCTCGGGCTGGAGCGACATCCAGAAGCCGCGCATCAGAGAAGCCGAGACGACATGGCTGGGATAGACATGCATCAGCGGAAAGCGGGAGCGGATCTCGTCGGTGCTGTCATCGAAGACCTTGTCCTGCGGCCGGCTGGTGTCCATCCAGTGAATGTTCCAGCCGGTATCACCGGTTTCACACCACACGCCCTGGGTCGGCGTGAACGGCTGCAGCGTGGTCTTGTGGCTCGAGAACAAGTGGTAACTTTCGGTGAAGTTCTCGGCAAGCGTCTTCCAGTTGCACTGCCAGATCTTCTCGTCGCGATGGATCATCACGTGGTCGGCCATGTGATAGCCGTCGACTCGTTGCGACAGGCTACCCAGCCGCTCTGAGATGGGCGCAACCGCGTCATCGAGCGTGACATAGAGCCAGCCCTCCCACTGATCCAGCCGCAGCTTCGGCAGGCAGACACCCTTCTTGTCGAAATGGGGGCCCATGAACGGGGCCATCTGCAACGTGCCTTCAAGATTGTAGGACCAGGCGTGGTAGGGGCAGACGATCTTGGCCGCATGGCCGATTCCCTGCAGCAGCTCGGCCGAGCGATGGCGGCAGGCGTTCACCAGCGCCTTGAGCGAGCCGTCGGCCTGGCGCACCACCATCACCGGGGTCGACACCACCCGGTGCGTGAGATAGTCGCCCGGCTCCGGAATCTCGTCCGCCCGCCCGACACAGACCCAGTCCTTCTCGAACAGCCGCGCAACCTCAAGCGCTGTGAAGTCAGGATCGGTGTAGGCCTCTCTCGGCAACGTCACCGCCTGCTCGAACGGCAGGGCAGCGGTCCGGCCGATTTCGTGAAGAAGGCTGTCGAGGCCCGGCATGACGGTCTCCCGGATTAAAGCGTTGGGCCAGCCATGCCATAGGCGGCCGGCGGACGCTAGCCTTCCTTCACCACCACGATATGAAGGTGCTTGGGGCCGTGGACGCCAGTTTGCATGATCTGTTCGATGTCACCGGTGCGGCTGGTGCCGGTGATCATGTTGACGGTGCGGGGCAGGGCCTTGCCGCGCCCGCGGCCCGCGGCGCGCAGGCGGTCCCAGACGTCCTCGTAGCCGCCGGCGATCTCCGAGGCGCGCACCACGGCGATATGGCTGGCGGGCAGGAAGTTCATGGTCGAGGGGCTTTCGGGGCCTGCGGCCATCACCAGCGTGCCGGTTTCGGCCACGGCACCGAACGCCCGGTTGATGCCCACGGCATCTGCATCCTGCGGCGGGCGGCGTTCCACGGTCATGGTGCCGGCCTCCCAGTCCATGGTGTCGAGATCGGGATGGGGCGCGATCGCCGCTTCGGCGGGCAGGTTGCGTCCGCGCAGATAGTCAGCGACAGCCTCGGGCACATCGGCCGGGGTCACGACAAAAGAGACCGTGGCCTCGACCGCCTGGGCCTTTTCGACAAAGAGATCGACGAGGTCTTCGGCCTCCAGCGCGATGCGCCGGGGCTGCAGTCCGCGCTGACGCCCGGCCAGCCGTTCCGCCACCGCCGAACGCGCGGCATCCTGATCACCATCGGGGCGTCCGGTGCCCGTACGCACCCGGCCCAGGATGGCATCGCGCGCCGCGCTCATGTCGACCCGCCGGGACGTTCGCCCCGGTTCCATCGCTGCTGGAAGCTCTGTCCCTGCGGCGCCGGAAGGTCACGATCCCGCGTCCAGGCGCCCGCCATGGGCAGGCTGGAGAACCGTCCCCGTGTGCGGCCGCGGCGGCCCAGCACGGCGGTCACCAATGAGGTCGCCCAGCGGTAGAGGCCGGGCCGGCGCGCCGCGAAAGCCCAGAGTGCCAGGCCACGGCGGGCAGCAGCAGGCGCCTTGCCTGACTTTGCCTCTTCATCGCGGAAGTGGCGCAGCATCTTCGGGATCGGGATGCGCATGGGGCAGACCTCCTCGCAACGGCCGCAGAGCGACGACGCGTTGGGAAGGTGTTGTGCTTCGCTGAGCCCGGCCAGCGAGGGCGTCAGCACCGCGCCCATCGGCCCGGAGTAGGTCGAGCCATAGGCATGACCGCCGATCTTGCCGTAGACCGGACAGGCGTTGAGGCAGCATCCGCAGCGGATGCAGCGTAGGATGTCTTCGGTAGGCGAGCCGAGCAGGGCCGAACGGCCGTTGTCGATCAGCACAACATGAAAGGCGCCGGGCCCATCGAGGTCGCCATCACGCCGCGGCCCAGCGGAGAACGTGGTGTAGGAGGACATCTCCTGGCCGGTCGCCGATCGGGCCAGCACCCGCAGCACCGTGGTGGCGTCCTCCAGCGTGGGAATGATCTTTTCGATCCCGGCCAGCACAATATGCACACGCGGCAGAAGCTGGGTGAGGTCGCCGTTGCCCTCGTTGGTCACGATCACGGTCTGGCCGGTCTCGGCGATCATAAAGTTGGCCCCGGTGATCCCGACATCGGCATCCTGGAAGCGCTGGCGCAGCACGGCGCGGGCATCGGCCAGCAGACCGTCGACATCATCGTCATGGCGGTCGGCGAGATCGGGATGGTGTTCGTTGAACAGCGCGGCAACCTGCTGCCGGTTCTTGTGGATCGCTGGTGCGATGATGTGACTGGGCGGTTCGTCAGCAAGCTGGATGATGTATTCGCCCAGATCGGTTTCGACCGGGGTCATACCATGGGCTTCAAGGAACGGATTGATACCGATCTCCTCGCCCACCATGGTCTTGCCCTTGGTGACGGTCCTGGCGTTTTCGCCCTTACAGATTTCCAGCACGGCGGCGCGGGCTTCGGCATCATCCCGCGCCCAATGGACATGGCCACCGGCTTCCTTCACCGCCGTCTCGAAGGCTTCGAGGTAGAGGTCCATGTGGGCGATCGTGTGCTTCTTGATCGCCACCGAGGCGTCACGCAGATCATCGAACTCCGGCAGCGATTTCCGCGCTCTGGCGCGGCGCGCCAGGAAGTTGTGCTTCAGCTTCTCGAGATTGCCCTGCAGCACCGAATCGGCCAGCGCCTGATCCGCCTGCCCCTTGAACCCCCGGCTGGTCAGCTGATGCAACGTCATGGCTCGCCCTCACCGATGGCCGGGGTGGTGGTGTCTCCGGCCAGGACTTCGGCGATGTGGCGGACCTGCATGGCAGAACCGCGCCGCTTCAGGGTGCCGGCGATGTTGAGCAGGCAGCCCATGTCAGCGGCCAGCGCGATAGCGGCGCCGGTCTCCTCCAGGCGATCGGCCTTATCGCGTGCCATGGCCGACGAGATCGCCGGGTACTTAGCCGCGAAGGTCCCACCGAAGCCGCAGCAGACCTCCCGGTCCGCCGCTTCGGTGACCGCAACGCCCTCGACCTGATCCAGCAGGGCCCGGGGCTGGTCGCGCACCCCCGCTTCGCGCAGGCAGGAACAGGAATCGTGGAGAGTGACGGTGGCGTCGAGCTTCGCGCCGAGATCAGTCACCCCCGCCACTTCGACGAGATAGCGGGTCAGCTCCCAGGTCCGGTCTGCAAGATCACGGGCGCGGACTTCGTCGGCGGTACCCTCGAAGAGCTCGGGGTAGTGCTTCACCACCATCCCCGCGCAGGAGCCGGAGGGCGCCACGACATGCTCGAACCCCTCGAGGGCATCGAGCATGGTGCGCGCCACATCCCGCGCCTTGTCCCGTTCCCCGGCGTTGTAGGCCGGCTGGCCGCAGCAGCTCTGCAGCGGCACCTCGACGACACAGCCGGCGTCCTCCAGGAGCTTCACCGCGGCAAAGCCGACCGAAGGCCGGAAGAGATCTACCAGGCAGGTCACCATAAGGGCAGCGCAGGGTTTGGCGGGCGTCTCGGTCATAGCCCGGAGCCTATCACTCGACGTCGAGTGCGGCGATGAGATCGGTGCCGATCAGCCGCGGCAATAGGATCCACGTACGCCCGTCGCCTGCCATATGGCCGGCCAGCAGCTCCGCCAGCTCGCCTGCACCAAAGAAGATGTCACCGCGTACCGGGCCGTCGATCGCACCACCGGTATCCTGGGCAACCATCAGTCGCCGCCAGGGCTGACCGTCGGGCAGGGTGGTTTCGAGCCAAACCGGCACACCATAGGCCAGGTAGCCCTTGTCGACCGCCAGACTGCGGCCCGGTGTGAGCGGCACGCCTTGGGCGCCCAGCGGGCCGGGACCTTCGAGCTCGGTGAAATAGACATAGCTCGCGTTGGTCCACATCACCTGGTCGGCACGGTCCGGGTTGGCGTGAAGCCAGTCGCGGATCGCCTGCAGCGACATGTCCTCGCGCGCGACCTCCTCCATCGCGATCAACTCGCGTCCGATGGCGTAATAGGCATGCCCGTTCTGCCCGGCATAGCCGACCCGGATCGTGCTGCCGTCCGGCAGACGAACCCGACCCGAACCCTGGATATGCAGAAAGAAGGCGGCGACCGGATCATCGACCCAGAGCAGTTCCAGTCCCAGGCCGTCCAGCGCACCTTCGTCGATTGCCTGCCGTTCATGGCCGGCCTCGCCGCTCGGCGGCACGCGATAGAGGGGATAGTGATAGGTCGCGTTTTTGACCCGGGAGCCGTTCAGCAGGGGCTCGTAGTAGCCGGTGAACAGGCCCAGTTCCTCGCCGTTGTTGGTGGCGAGCCAGGGGCGGAACCAGATCTCGAAAAAGTCGCGTGCCTCTTCAGGCGGCACCGCCTGCGCGACGTAGCAGACCTCGTGCCAGGTGCCGGTCGTGCCCATCGCCGCCGAACTGGCCAGCGGTGCGGCGGGGTCGCGGTTGGCGATCGCACCACAGGAGATCAGGAAGGTCTCGAGCGCAGCCTCGTGATCGTCGAAGCGCCAGCCCACGATGTCGCTGAAGCTGGCCGGGAGAAGCATGAGTTCGGGCGGCAGGACCGGTTCGGGCTCATCGTCGGGCAGCGGCGACTCGCGCGACCCGCAGCCCGCCAGCACGGCCATGCAAGCGAGCATGGCGCAAACACGGATGACCGGAAGCACGTCAGCTCGGGCTGCGGGTGGCGATCAACTGCCAGTTGGGATCGCGCGAACGGGTGTCGCGGCCAAAGGTCCAGATATCCGTGACCTCGACCGGTGTTGTGGGGTCGCCGGCGATGATGCGCTCTTCGGTGTCCTTCACGATATCGGTCTGGTCGCTTTCGAAACGGATCGTGACATGAGCTTCCCGGCCCTGCATCTCGGCCTCGATGGCCTCACAACGGTTGATCGCGACCAGTTCGATCAGACGGCGGCTGCCTTCTTCGTCCCGGTCTTCGACCGCCTGCTGGAAGCTGCGGTAGACATCACTGGCCAGAAACGGTTTCACCGACTCAAGCTCACCCTTGTGAAAGGCATCGAGAATCATCTCGAAGGCCGCGCGTGCTCCGGACAGGAACTGCTCAAGACCGAAACTGGCATCGGCCAGACGAACCTGTGTCAGCCCGGCCCGCAGATCGCCATCGGTACCCGCCAGGGGATCAATATCGATCTGCTCGTCAAGATGCAGCGTCACCACCTTTTCGTCGCCGGCATCGTTGGCCGGTTGCTCCATTGGTCTGGGTGGCGGCTGTTCGTGGCCGGTGCGCCGACCCAGCACATTAAACAGGCGAAAGAAGATCACGCCCGCGACCACGGCCAGAATGAGAATGTCGATACCCACGTGAGCACCTGTCCTTCGGGATCAAGATTCGACGCGATCGGCCCGCGTCACGGCTCTGAGCAGACAACCTAAACCGCATTGATCGCCAATGCCACGTTCGGACACGTCCGATTCGGCTGGCGCGCGGCCTCGTCGCTGCCAATATAGAGATAACACTCAATGCGGTTCTATCAACCATGCCCCTGCTGATCCTTCTTGGTCTGTTCATCGTCGTTCCCCTAATCGAGGTTTTCGTCTTCATCGAGGTCGGGGGTGTGATCGGTGCCTGGTGGACCGTGTTGCTGTGTCTCGTCACCGCGTTCGCCGGCGCCATGCTGGTCCGTATGCAGGGCCGCGCCGTGATGGTGAGTGCCCAGGAGGCGCTGAACCAGGGTCGCATGCCCGCGACCGAAGCGTTCGACGGAATCTGCATCCTGATGGCCGGCTTCATGCTCCTGACACCGGGTTTCTTCACCGATGCCGCGGGTTTCATGCTGCTGACACCGCCGATCCGCAGCCTGATGCGCCACCTGCTGGCGCGGCGCGTCGAGACCTTCAGCGTCAACATGCGCGCCGGACCCGGCGGACCTGTGATGGATGGCGAGTGGGAAACCGTCGATGATCCCCCGGCACCCGCCAACGACATTCGACTCACGGATCGCCGCCGCTGATGCCGATCAGCAACGGCGACGCCATGGACATGGCGCGCGGCGAAGCCAAGGCCGGGATCAGAGAGGGCGGCGAGCCGGTCGGTGCCGTAATTGTGACGGATGGCGAAATCCTGGGGCGCGGCCGCAACCGCCTGCATCAGGACAGCGATCCGACCGCACACGAGGAGATGGAGGCCTACCGCAATACCGCGCGGAAGCTGCGCACCGATCATGGTGCGAACGGGCTTAAGGAACGGCTCTTCGGCGCATCGGTCTTTACCACGGCCATGCCCTGCGAGATGTGTAAGGGCACGATCCTGCGCTTCCGGGCGGCCCGTGTGGTCGTGGCCGAAACAGCGACCTATCGCCCCGCCGGCACACAATCCCTCATGGAAAGCCACGGCGTCACCGTGGATCTGCTCGACGACGCCCAGACCATCACCATGATCAGACAGTATCTGGACGTTCATCCCGACCGCCGCGCGGCCTTTGAACAGGGCGACAATCGCCCAGTTCTGTAGTGTCCAGCCGGGTCGCGGCGGTTGTCGTGATCCGCGTCCCGTGTTAGCCAGCGCGCAACAAACCGACCCCCTCTTGAAGGAGTAGACTTCATGGCCGACGACAAGACGGACGCTCCGGAAACCGCCGCAACGATGGCTGCAGCCGGCGACCAGCCCCAGCCCAAGCTGATGCTGCATAGCCAGTTCCTGCAGGACATGTCGTTCGAGAATCCACAGGGTGCCAAGAGCTTCTCCAAGGCCGATATGAAGCCGCAGGTTCAGGTCAACCTGAATGTCGATTCGCGCAAGCTGGGCGAGACCCTCTACGAGGTCTCCCTGAAGATCACCGCGAACGCCACCCTGGAAGAAGAGCCCTGCTTCCTGACCGAGATCGACTACCGGGGCGTGTTCTCGCTGACCGGTGTCGAAGATGCCGTGGTCCCGCAGGTCCTGCTGATCGAAGGCCCGCGCACCATCTTCCCCTTCGCCCGCCGCATCATTGCCGATGCCGTTCGCGACGGTGGTTTCCCGCCGCTCATGCTCGAGCCGGTCGATTTCGTAAACCTCTATCGCCAGCACGCCACCCGCCGTAAACCCGAGGGTGAAAGCGGCGGCAACACCTAGATCGCTTCGACGTTCCGGGCGTCAACCTGTACTCGCACGGTCCGGCCCATCAGGGACAACAGGATCGCGACCCGCGCCTGGTCATCCACCTCAAGGAACACACCTTCGAGATCAGCCAGCGGACCTTCTGCTATGCGTACGCTCTGGCCTGCGGTGAGCCCGAGTGCCGGATCGACACGCACGAGACCCTCCTCGTCACACCGTTGGCGCAGAACCTCAACCACCTCATCGGCCATCGGGGTCGGCGGATCGCCGCCGACCAGCGAGATCACGCCGACCGTGCCCAGAATGCTGCGCCACTGCTCGGCATCAAGATCGACCCGGACAAAGAGATAACGAGGGAACAGCGGCCGCAGCACGCTCTGGCTCTTGCGGGCATGGCGCACGGTCTTGCGGAACTGCGGCAGCCAGGCATCGAAACCCTGGTTGCCGAGATGCTGGGCCGCACGGACCTCGGCCTGTGGCCGGGTCTGGACGACATACCACCATTTCATCGCGGGCCGTTGGGCAGGCGCTCCGACTTCACCGCTACGTCGAGATCACGGGCGAGAATCTCGTGCATGTGCACCGCGCCGGCCAGACGCCCCGCGCCGTCGTCACACAGCAGGAACGAGAAGCGGTTGGATTCCATCAGGCGCAAGGCATCAAGCATCAGGGCACCCGACGTGATCGCCGTGGGGTCGGCGGTCATCATGGAGCCTGCCGTCCGCAACGACGCGGTATCCCAATCGGCCAGGGCGCGGCGAATATCACCTTCGGAGATCACCCCGACCGACGCCAGCGGCGGAGCCGATGACGGGTCCTCGTCACAAACCAGGGCGAAGCCCCGCGCGCCGGCGGTGATAACCTCCAGCACGTGCCGGAAGGAGTCGTCGGGCTTGAGCCAGGGCAGGCGGTCCGGCGTGGTCATCACCTCGTCCACCTTCATCAGCTTGCGGCCGAGCAGACCGCCGGGGTGGAACATGCGGAATTCTTCAGGCGAGAAACCACGGATGTTCAGGCTGGCAATCATCAGGGCGTCGCACAACGCCAGTGTCGTGGTCGACGACGAGGTCGGCGCGAGCTGGTGCAGGCCAGCCTCGGCCTCCACACGCGTCTCGATCACCCAGTCGCTGACAGAGGCGAGCTGACAGTCGCGGTAGGCCGTGATGGTCACGATCTTTGCGCCGAAGTCGCCCAGGGTCGGGGCCAGAACACGCAGCTCGTCCGTGCTGCCGGAATGGGACAGCAGTACCGCCAGGGTCGCTTCATGCGCCTGGCCGAGATCGCCGTGCAGGGCCTCCTGCGGGTGCAGGAAGGCAGCCCGGTGGCCGGTCGAAACCAGGCTGGCGACAAACTTGGTGCCGATATGGCCGGATTTGCCGACGCCCAGAACCATCGTTCGGCTCTGTGGGTCGGCCAGGGCGCGCGTGGCGCCCAGAAAGTCTTCGCCCAGGGCCGCGGCGGCGCCTTCCAGGCAGGCCGCGCCCTGCGTCAGAACGTCGCGGCCGGCACTGAGCGGATCGGTTTGATTCTGACTCATCGGTCCTTCTTTCCCGGTCTCCGCAGTCCGCCCGACACAAGGCCCGGCGTCAAGCACGCCGCAACCGGAGCCATGAGGAGAACATAGGTTGCCTGCCACCAGAACGACCAGAACGAGTAGCTGATCAGCGAGGCAAACCAGAAGGCCGCGCACAGGCCCAGCAGGGCCGCGCCTGCGGCACCGTCGTGCAACAGGACACGCAGGGCACCGGCCAGCAGAAGCAGCAGGGCCGCGGCCATCGCCGCCAGGCCGATCGCGCCTGTTTCGACCAGCACCTCAAGAAAGGCATTGTGGGGGTGCCCGGGGAGAATCTCCACGGTCGAGCCTTCCACGATCTGCTGCGCACCAGGCAGCGACGGCGCCATGTTGATCCCGACCCCGAGCCAGAGCGCATCGCCGACCTGCGACAGCGTGAAGGCCCAGATCGCCTGCCGGTGGGCATCAACCAGCCAGATCGGCAGGCCCAGGGCCACCTCGATCGTGTTGTTGCGTTCGCTGTCGAGCAACACGGCCACAATCAACCCGCCTGCCACAAGCACCACGCCGCCGACGCCCAGAACACCGATCCTGCGCCAGGCCATCCACGTGCCCACGACGCCCAGCGCCAAACCGGCGGCGACCAGGCCGGACCGGCTGTTGATGGCAAACAGCACACCGATGGCCAGGACCTGAAAAAGCAGGGCCGGCGCACGCCAGCTGCCGCCCAGCCGCCAGCCGGCCCACAGCACGACCGGCATCAGGCAGGCCAGCGCCGTGCCGTAGGACTTCAGGATCTGCGCGGCGATGTCACTCACCTCACGCATGTCGCCGTGGCCACGCAGCCAGGCGAAGGTCTCCGGCAGCACAAGCACCGCCGGAAGGGAGAGCGCCGCACCGGCCACCGCACCTGTCACCATCAGGCGCAGCACGATTCCATGAAGATCCTCGCGGGACCGCAGGATGCCGCACAACGCCAGTCCCGCGGTCAGGAGGGCCACCATGCGCAGCCAGATTCGTCCGGAGTCGACGATGTCCGGTGACGCCATGACCGAGACTAGCCAGACGCTGAAGGTGATCCAGACAGCGCGCGCCAGGGGCGACTTGAAGCCGTCGTTGACCGCGGTGGCAGTCGTGGAGCGTGGGACCGCCCAGAGCAGCCCGATCAGCGCCACGACGGCAGCTGCGGCAAACGCGCCGCGCCCAGCCAGCAGCAGCGGCACCGCCAGCCCCAGCGCCACGGCGCCGGCCACAGGGATCCAGCCCGCACGTTGTCTGATGACGGTTTTCCCGTCCGATGCAGCAACGCTGGAGCCCGTTGTAGAGGTGGTGTTCATGCGACGGAGGCCTTCGCCGGAGTGTTCCCCTCCCCACTTATGGGGGAGGGCCAGGGTGGGGGTGCCCGAAGGGCAGGAGGCGCCGGGCTTCGATGCGGCGTTGCCGCATATCCCCATCCTAACCTTTCCCCACAAGGGGGGAAGAGATCGCGGGACGCGATATTTGTCTTAATCTCACTCTGATCCCTCTTTCAGGTGGAAAAGTGGTGCCGCGAGGGCGTCACGTCGGCCCCAACCATCCCGCGCGATTCAATCCGGGCCGGAACTACTCTATAAGCGCCAACATGATGATGGTCACCCTGATCGCCGCGGTATTCTCAGGCGTCGCGACCTGGGCTGCGGCCCGCTTTGTGCTGGGCCAGCTGGCAGCGCGTGGCGTGATGGACCGGCCCAACGAACGCTCCAGTCACGACCGGCCCGTACCCCGAGGGGGCGGGCTGGCCGTGATCGGGGTGATCGCTCCGGTCTGGCTGGTTGTCGCCCTGTTCAACGGCATTCTCGCAACGGTCTGGCCCGTGGTGCTCGCGGCGCTGGCACTGGCGGCGCTGTCCTTCATCGACGACCTGCGCGGCCTGCCGCCGCTGCCGCGGGTTGCGGCCCACATCATCGCCGTGTCCCTCGGGCTCTGGCTGTTGCCCGACCACGCCATGCTGTTCGACGGCTGGCTGCCGCTGTGGGCCGACCGGATCGTGACCGCGCTGGCCTGGATTTGGTTCATCAACCTCTTCAACTTCATGGACGGCATCGACGGCATCACCGGCGTCGAAACCATCGCGGTGACTGGAGGACTGGCATTTGCCCTGATCGTCATGGTGTCCGATGGCGGTGGTGATTGGTCGCACGCGCCACTGGCCGCTGTTCTGGCTGGAGCCGCTGCAGGGTTTCTTGTCCTCAACTGGCATCCGGCACGCCTGTTCCTGGGTGATGTCGGGAGCGTGCCGCTGGGTTACCTGATCGGATGGTTGCTGGTCTGGGCCGCCTGTGTCGCCAGTCTGTGGTGGCTGGTGCTGATCCTGCCGCTCTATTACTGGGGCGATGCCACCACCGTGCTGATCCGCCGTGCGCTCAAGGGCGAGAAGATCTGGCATGCCCACCGCAGCCATGCCTATCAGCTTGCGGTTCAGGCCGGCGCAAGTCACGCGCACGTCTCATTGCTGATCGCCACCCTGAATCTTGCCCTTGTCGCGCTTACGCTGTGCGTTGCAATCGGAGCCATCGGACCCTGGACAGCCCTGGTGCCATCGGCTCTGCTGACGCTCGCAGCGTTGTGCTACCTTCGCTTCAGGCTGGGCAGAAAAAACGGTTCCCCCGCATGAAACGACTATCCCGATCGCACGTCACGGCGCTGCATGACGTTGTCATGGCAGCACTGTCGTTCGTGCTGGCGCTCTACTTGCGTCTGGGCAGCGAAATCTGGACCCAGGCACAAGACTATCTCCTTGAGGGCATGGTGCTGTTTGCCGCCATCGCCGGGCTGGTGTTCCTGCGCGCCGGGGTCTATCGCGGTGTGTGGCGCTATGCCTCCCTGCCCGACGTCTATGCTCTGGCCCGCGCGGCGACCTGGACCGTCCTGATCTTTCTACCGGTGATCTTTCTGGTGTCACGCGCCGAGGACTACCCGCGTTCGGCCATCATCATCAACTGGTTCACCCTGCTTGCGCTGACGGGCGGCCCACGTCTGCTCTATCGCATCGTCAAGGACGGCAACCTCACGCACGTCCTGGAGCGCGCCAATCCCGACGCCGTGCCGGTCGCCATTTTGGGCGCCGACGACGAGGCCGAGCAGTTCGCCCGCGCCATGTCCCGTGACCGGGACTCTCCCTATGCCGTGACCGGGATGATCGACCCCACCGGCCGCCGCACCGGCCAGCAGATCCGCGGCCTGGTGGTGCTCGACGGCAGCGACAGCCTCGATGAACCACTCGAAACTCTGCGCCGCCGCGGGCCCCGACCCCAGCGGCTGGTGATCACCAGCGACAACAACAGGCCCGAGCTGCTGCGTAACGCCCTGAAGGCGGCCGAACGGCAGGGCATGGCATTGTCGAGGGTTGGTCGGCTGACCGATTTCTCCGACGGTGCCGTGGCATCAAACCAGATATGCCCCGTGGCGGTCGAGGATCTTCTGGGCCGCCCCCAGACCACCGTCGACCGTGCTTCCATCGCGCGGCTCGTCGAGGGTCGGCGCATCCTCGTTACGGGCGCAGGCGGCACCATCGGTGGCGAACTCGTGCGCCAGATCGCTGCCCTGAATCCTGTCCACATCACGCTAGTGGAGCTGTCCGAGGTCGCGCTCTACGAGATCGATATGGAGATGGCGCGGTTCTTCCCAGACGTTCCACGGCGCGCCATGCTGCGCGATATTCGCGACCGCAATCGGCTCGAACG
>CEUN01175233.1_pt1 | contig 23825 bp, 28 predicted proteins | sample 361501 | NCBI WGS metagenome assembly CEUN01 (sample SAMEA2622801, study PRJEB7988) | marine metagenome | biome: marine biome (ENVO:00000447); feature: marine epipelagic mixed layer (ENVO:xxxxxxxxx); material: "saline water (ENVO:00002010), including plankton (ENVO:xxxxxxxx)" | depth 120 m | reverse complement strand
CCCCCAAAACCTTCGTATTCGCGATATCTACGCCGAAAACTTCGACCCTGTGCTCATGCGTGAGCGTTTTGAGGTGTTCAACAATCCGGTGCTGAACCGGGCGTCGGCCCAGGAATATGCGGCAGATCTGGACTGGACCGAGGCGTTGATCTTTGTCTACCCTACGTGGTGGTACGGTTTGTCGGCGATCCCGAACGACGCACCCTGATGCGGGGTGTCCGCTGGCTTTGCATCCGCTCCCGCCGCACCTTCTGGATCGCACACTACGACATTCACCGCCGGTCACAGGGCAGCATCGGAGCCGGCTTGGACCGCATGGAAGCCAAGCTTCAGCGATTGTTGACCTAGGCGCCTGGCCGAAAGGGTATTCAGGCCAGCCCGTCCTTGCCCGCACCACAGACGATCGCGAGCGGCTTATCTCCAGTGGCGAGCCCTTGCATGACGGCGGCCAGACTGGCCGCACCGGCCAGTTCCGTTCCTACACCGAATTCCGACCAGAGCCATTGGGCCGCTTCAGTCATCTGATCGTCGTCGACAAGCACGATTTCGTCGACCAGTTCGGAGATGATCGAGAAATTGAGCGCCTCGCTTCGTTGGGGCGAGAGTGAGCCTGCGCGTGTTGTGATGGCACCAAGGGTGACCAGATCCCCTTCCGCACGGCTGGCGTGGTGGGTCGGTGCGCCGACCGGTTCGACACCGATGATGCGGATTCCAGGATTGAGAGCTTTGGCGGCCGTGACCACGCCCGCGATCAGCCCACCTCCACCAACAGCCACGATCAGTGTTTCAATCTCTGGCGTATCTTCGAGAATCTCGAGGGCCAGGGTGCCCTGACCGGCAATGACATCGGGATCGGCAAAAGCATGGATGTAAGCGAGGTCTTCGGTCTCGGCAGCGGCGAGGGCGGCCGCGTTAGATTCATCCCAGACGGCGCCATGGGTTCGGACGTCCGCACCCCAGGCCCTCAGCTTCTCGGCTTTGTCCGCTGGTGCGCTTTCCGGAAGGTAGACCACACAGGACAGGCCCAGCCGGCGCGCAGCGTAGGCCGTTCCCAGCCCGTGATTGCCGCCAGACGCCGTGATCAGACCCTTCACAGAACCCGCCGCCATGGTGGTTGCCTTGGAAAGGGCGCCGCGCGGCTTGAACGAACCCGTGACCTGCAGGCATTCCAGTTTCAACAGCAGGTCCGGCGCTCCGGGCGCCACACGGGCTGGTTCCGCCGCAATCACAGGCGTCCGACGCAGGGCTCTGCGAATGCGATCCCGCGCCGCTTCAATGGTGGCCAGCGTCGGTCGCTCAGGATTGGTCATGGTCATCGCTTCTTTCGACACTGGGCCGTTCCACGCTGACGGCCTTGATCATGGCATGGACCGATGAACCCGGTACCAGGGACAGAGCATCGACCGATTTGCGGGTGATACGCGCCAGCAACCGGGTGCCGCCCGCATCCAGCACAACATCGGCCTGCGCGGCGCCGTCCGGAGAGATTTCCTGCACGATCGCAGGAATGGCGTTCAGGACACTGCTGTCGGTCGGGGCAGACAATGCCAGGGAAACATCGCGCGAGCGCACCCGAATGCGCACCTCGGCCCCTTCCGGATGATCGAGGCGGGGCACCTGCAGGGTTCCGCCACCGAAGTCGAGGTTTGTCAGGCTATAGCCCGTGTCGTGGCTGGTCACACGGGCGCGGATCACCGCGCCGGCCCAGAACCGTCCTGTCAGAGGTGCAAGATCAGAGCGGCTCAGGATGTCTTCAACCTCGCCCATGGCGCGAACCTGACCCTCCTGCAGAACCACAACACGATCCGAGAGTGTGATGACCTCTTCAAGCGCATGGCTCACATAGATCACGGGGATACCGAGTTCGCGCGGCATACGACGGATAAAGGGCAGAATTTCGTTCTTGCGGGGCTGATCGAGTGAGGCGAGCGGTTCGTCCATCAGCAGCAGTTCGGGGCTGACAAGCAGGGCGCGGCCGATGGCGACCCGCTGGCGTTCGCCCCCGGAAAGCTGTGCGGGGCGACGGTCCAGAAGACGGTCGAGGCCCAGAAGTCCGATCACATCGTCTTCGCCGATGCGGTGTTCGGCAGCGGGCCGCCGCCGCATGCCGTAGCGCAGGTTGGCGCGCGCGTTCATGTGGGGAAACAGCCGTGCGTCCTGAAAGACATAACCCAGCCGGCGCCGTTCGGGCGGAAGGTCGATCCCGGCGCTGCTGTCGAAGAGGGTGTAGTCGCCAAGGGAGATGCGGCCTCGATCGGCCTTGAGCAGTCCGGCGATCATGTCGATCAGGGTCGATTTTCCGGAACCGCTTGGGCCAAATAACGTAGTTATTCCATGTGTTTCCATTGAGAAATTTAATTCAACACTGAACTTCTTTCGTGCCCGGGTGACATCAATCTCGATCATCCGCCCTCTCCCAGAAGGCGGCGCTTCACGCGCCGGGCCAAAAGCTCTGACGCTGCCAGCGCGGCAAAGGCCAGGATGCAGGAGACCAGCACCAACCGCAGCGCCGCTTCGTCGCCACCGGGGCTCTGGGTCGCGGTGTAAAGCGCCAGCGGCAGGGTCTGGGTTTCACCGGGAATGTTGGAGACGAAGGTGATGGTCGCGCCGAACTCGCCGATCGAGCGTGCAAAGGCCAGCACTGCCCCGGTCAGTATGCCGGGCAGAACCAGTGGGACCGTGACACTCCAGAAGGCGTCAAACCGCGTCGCGCCCAGGGTGCGTGCTGCGGTCTCCAGTCTTCGGTCGACCAGCTCCAGGCCCAGGCGGATGGCGCGCACCATGAGCGGGAAGGCGACCACAGCGCTCGCGATAGCAGCGCCCTGCCACGTGAAGGCGAAGGTCCAACCGAACCAGTCATGGAGGAGCGATCCTATCGGGCCGTTGCGTCCCAGGAGAACCAGTAGCAGGTAACCGACCACGACGGGCGGCAGCACAAGCGGAAGGTGCACGATGCCGTTCACGATGGTGCGCCCCGGAAACTCCACACGTGCCAGAAGCCAGGCTACGGCCAGGCCGAAGGGCAGGCTGCCCAGTACCGCCCAGAACCCGACCCTGAGGCTCAGCTCCATGGCTTCGGTTTCCAGCGGTGTCAGGGAGAACATGGGTGTTGTGCTCAGGCCGCGGCGTTCAGGCGGGAAAAGGCAGCGTCAAGCTCGGCGATTAGGTCACCGGCGTCTTCGAGGCCGGCATGAATTCGCAGAAGCTGGCCGTCTTCGCCCCAGGTTGTCGCTGTCCGCACGGCCGCGGGGTCGACGGGGACCAGTAGGCTCTCGTAGCCGCCCCAGGACCAGCCCATGCCAAACAACTCGAGGTCGTCGAGCATGGCGGCAAGCTGTGTGTCGGTCACAGGATGCAGCAGCGCGCCGAACAGACCGCTCGCACCGGTGAAATCGCGCTGCCACAGAGCATGATCGGGGCTGCTCTGCAGGCCGGGGTGTAGGACGGATTTGACCTCCGCGCGGCCTTCCAGCCAGCGCGCGAGCATCAGGCCTGTACCATGGTGCTGCTGCAGTCGCACGGCGATGGTGCGGATGCCCCGTTGGGCGAGATAGGCGTCATCAGGCCCGATGCAGTTGCCCATGGCCACGAAGGTCTTGCGTAGGGCTTCGTGGTGCGGGGCCTTGGCAGAAACAAGGCCGCACATGGCGTCGGAGTGCCCCACCACGTACTTCGTTCCGGCCTGCAGCACCACATCGGCACCCAGCGTATGCGGTTTGCAGAAGTAGCCGCCGGCCCAGGTGTTGTCGGCCACCACGATTGCGCCGTGATCATGCGCAGCTTTGGCGATCGCCGGGATATCCTGCACCTCAAAGGTGATCGAACCCGGACTTTCGACATAGACCACCCTGGTGTTGGGTCGGATCAGGTTGGCGACATCGGCACCAAGGCGCGGATCGTAGAAGCTGGCCTCGACCCCGAAACGCTCGAGGACACCCAGGGTGAAGGTCCGTGTCGGCTGATAGGCGGAATCGGTGATCAGGATATGGTCGCCAGCCTGCAGATAGGCCATCAGCACGGTCACGATCGCAGCCTTGCCCGAGGCACAGGCCACGGCGAGATCGCCGCCTTCCAGTTCACAAAAGGCATCTTGCAGGGCAAAGATGGTCGGCGTGCCGTTGCGGCCGTAGACAACTTGGTTGGGGTCGATCCCGGTCCCGGCGCGCAGTGCCGCCAGGGTTGGAAACAGCACCGTGGAGGCATGATAGACTGGCGGATTGACGATGCCGTAATTGCTGTGCGGATCACGCCCGGCGACGACAACGCGGGTTTCGTCCTTCATCGGTGCCTGCCTTTCTGGGTTCTGGCGGGCGAACGTCGCCCTCGGAGATCAATCGGGAGTATCGGCAAAGTGATCGTTGGGCACCAGCCAGGAATCTTCGCGGCGGACGACCTCAAATCCGGCCTTCTGATACATCTGAAGCGCCCGGGGGTTATCCTGGGTGTTCGTGTCCAGAATGACTTTCTCGATCTCCGGGCGCCACAGGGCATTGGCGACCCAGTCCAGGAAGTAGGCGCCTAGACCCTGACCGATGAACTCCGGCAATAGGCCAAACAGGCAGAGTTCCGATAAATGGCCACGCCGGAAATCGAGCTCGGCAAAGCCTGCCGGTGAGCCATCGACGTAAAGCACGTAGATTTCGACCTTGTCGTCGTGGATAACCTCCCGGAGCTGGCCTTCGGGCCACGACAGACGGTCGGTCCAGGTCCACTGGGCGCCCACGGTCCGGTAGAGCCAGAGGTAAAACGACAACGGCGGTTTGTGGGCCCGCAGGATCGCCAGCTTGCGCAGAGGCGCGGGCCGGACAGGGCGCGTTGGTGGCGTCGCCATTTCAAGAAACGTGATCGTGCAGGAAACACTGCGGTCTCCGGCCTTCTCGAAGACCTCGGCCATTTGTCAGACCGCGCCGGTCACTACCGGGGTGTCGTCGCGACTGCCCCATTCGGTCCAGGAGCCGTCATATACGGCCACCTTGTTGGCGCTGATCAGGTCGAGCGCCAGGGCCAGAAAACAGGCGCTGATGCCGGAGCCGCAGGTGGTCGTGACCGCCTTGGAGGTGTCGATGCCGAGATCGGCAAACGCAGCCTTGAGCGCCGTATTGTCCTTCACGGTGCGGTCGTCGTTCAGAAGCGACGAATAGGGCAGGTTGCGGCTTCCGGGAATGTGTCCACCGCGAAGGCCGGGCCGGATTTCGGGCTCTTCGGCCGTGAAGCGGCCCGCGCTACGGGCGTCTACGACCTGTTCGCGGCCGCTGTCGATGTTGGCCAGCATCTGTTGCCAGTCGCGCACCAGGAAGGTGTTCATGCGGGCGGTGAGATGCCGTTCGCGTGGGATAACCGCTTCATCGTTGACCACACGCTCTTCGGCCAGCCATTTCGCCATGCCGCCGTCCAGCACAGACACGTCCTCATGGCCGAAGACACGAAACATCCACCAAACCCGTGCCGCGGCCATCATGTTGCCGCCGTCGTAGACCACGATCCTCACGCCATCGCCCAGGCCGAGCTTGCGTGCCCGGCTCGAGAATTTTTCGGGCGAAGGCAGCATGTGAGGCAGCTCGGAAGCAGTATCGGAAATTTCGTCGATATCGAAGAAGACGGCGCCCGGAATGTGCTGCGCAGCGTAGTCCGCCTTGGGATCGCGCTCTTCGGTTGGCAGGTGCCAGGACCCGTCCACCACACGCACATCCGGTGCTTCCAGATGTTCAGCCAACCATTCGGTCGACACCAGGCTCGTTCCACGAATCATCACGATCTCCGTCCAACTGAATCAGCGCGGTGATAGCACCATCACCAGGCTTTCCATAGGGCTACACATCACGATCTTCGTCATCTCGGGCGATGAGACGGCGATGGAGATATCCTAGTCCTGCAGAACGATGCTCACGCGGCGGTTCTGCTTGCCTTTGTTTTCGATCTTGGAGACCACGACCTGGCCCAGCTCTGCCGTGTTGGCGACATGGGTGCCGCCGCAGGGCTGCAGATCGATGCCCTTGATCTCCAGAAGGCGGACACGGCCGATACCGCGTGGCGGCTGGATCGACATGGTGCGGATCAGTTCGGGCCGGGTGTCGAGCTCCTCGTCGGTGATCCAGCGCGGCCTCACGGTGCGGCCTGCGGCCACGACCTTAGCCAGTTTGGCGGTGAGATCGTCTTTGGTCATGTCCGGCTCGGGCCAGTTGAGATCAATCCGGCTCTTTTCGGCGCCGACCGAAGCACCGGTGATTTCAGCATCAATCAGGGCACAGATCACGTGGAGCGTGGTGTGCATCCGCATATGGCGGAACCGGCGATCCCAGTCGATCTCGGCGTTGACGGCTGTACCCGGCGCAGGCAGCGTAGCCCCTTCGGTGGTGACATGGACGACATCTTCCAGATGTTCGCCCTTCACGGTGTTGACGATCTCGACCACGCTGCCGTCGTCCATAGTCAGGCGTCCGGTATCTCCGGGTTGGCCACCTCCGGTGGGGTAGAACACAGTGCGATCCAGCCTGATACGCCCGTTAGCACACTCTGTGACCACGGCATCGCAGTTTGTGGCGTAGGCGTCGTCGCGGAAGACGAGTTCCATAACCGCTCGTCCGTTCAGGCCACCCAGGGCGGAACGGGTAGGTTCCGTTCCTTCAGGAAGGCCGGATTAAAGATCTTGCTCTGATAGCGCGTGCCGACGTCACACAGGATGGTCACGATGGTGTGGCCAGGCCCCAGTTCCCTGGCCGTTTTCATCGCGCCGGCGACATTGATGCCGGTCGAGCCGCCCAGGCACAGCCCCTCGTTTTGAAGGAGGTCATAGATCACCTCCAGCATCTCGACATCGGAGATCTGCATCGACATGTCGATCGGTGCGCCGTCTATGTTGTTGGTGATGCGGCCCTGGCCGATGCCTTCGGAAATCGAACTACCTTCGCTTTTCAACTCGCCGGTCTGATACCAGGTGTGCATGCACGAACCGAACGGGTCGGCCAGCACAATCTTCACATCCTTGTTGCGCTCTTTAAGCGCCATGCCGGTTCCTGACAGCGTGCCGCCAGTGCCGATGGCCGAAACGAAAGCGCTGACATTGCAGTCGGTCTGATCCCAGATTTCCGGGCCGGTGCTGTCGATATGGGCCTGCCGGTTGGCAACATTGTCGAACTGGTTGGCCCAGATCGCGCCATTCGGCTCTTTCTCCGCGATCTCGGCGGCCATGCGCTCAGACGTGCGAATGTAGTTCTGCGGGTCCTTGTAGGGCTTGGCCGGTGTAAGGTGGAGGTCTGCACCCAGCGCGCGCAGTATATCTTTCTTCTCCTGACTCTGGGTTTCCGGCATCACGATCACGCAACGATAACCCAGTGCTTTGCCGACCGTGCAGAGGCCGATGCCGGTGTTGCCCGCAGTGCCCTCCACGATCACGCCACCGGGCTGCAGGCTGCCGTTCTTTTCGGCATCGCGGATGATCCACAGCGCGGCCCGGTCCTTCACGGACTGGCCGGGGTTCAGGAACTCGCACTTCGCCAGGATATTGCAGCCCGTCTTTTCGGACGGTCCGCGCAGCTTCAGCAACGGTGTGTTGCCGACAAGCGAAACGAGGCTGTCATGGTTTGTCATGGCGGCTTGGATCCCATCCAATGGCTGCGGCGGCGGCCAGCGGCACCCTAGGCGCGGCGGGAAGTGGGATCAAGAGCCTGGAAGGTCCGCGAATTGTGGCTCAGCGGGTTGTGATCGCGACCTCGCCCGAAAAGGCAATTCGTATCGCAGGCCCTCGCCGCGCATCTCAATTTGCCGCTCGATGATCTCGGTGAGCATGAGTCTCGCGGGTTGGCTGAGCCCTTGCGGATCTTCAGTCCTTCGCCATCGGGCGGTCCTTGAATTCGACCTCGACGAAGTAGAACTCGTGGCCGCTGGCGTTGATCACGTTGTGATGCACGCCGGCTTCGCGGGCATAGGAGATGCCGTGGGAGAGGTCGGCAAATAGATCGTCGCTGTCCTTCATTTCGATCTGCAGCTCGCCGTCCAGCATCGGCACGACGACGTAGTTGAATTCGTGTGTGTGCCAGCCGGTTTCAGCATCGGGCGCAAAGCGCCATTCGATCACACGGGTGAAATCGTTGTCTTCCTGGACGGTCGGAACGGCCTGGGGGCGGGGCATGATAACTCCGGATATTGAATATGTTTTAGATGCTGCGGTTGAAGCCGCCATCAACGAGAATGTTCTGCCCGGTGATGCTGCCGGCAGCGTCCGAAAGCAGGAACGCGACCGTGGCTGCAATCTCATCGACATTGACAGGTCGCTGCATAGGCACAGGAACGAGCTGTTCGGGAGTCCAGCTGAAATTGCTGACCAGCCCGGGCGAGACCGTGTTCATGCGGATGCCGTCGCGGGCGTGGCGATCCGCATAAAGCTTCACGTAGCCATCCAGCCCGCGTCGAACGGTCGAAGAGCTTGGGTAGGATGCATGGGGTTCCTTGGAGATCATCGCCGAGATGTTGACCACGGCACCGCCGCCCTGGTTCTGCATGACCGGGGTCACCAGTCGCGCCAGCCGAACAACATTCATGTAGAGCAACTCGAACATGTCGAACCAATAGGTGTCGTCATAGTCGATGATGCTGGCGTCATCGGTAGGGTCGAAAATCGTGCCGTTGTAACTGTTCTGATCGCGGGACAGGCCGGTGTTGGCGACCAGGGCGTCGATCCGGCCATGGGTTGCCATTGCATGATCAACAAGCCGCTCAAGGTCGTCTGCCTTGGTCACATCGCCCTGCATGGCGCTGCCGCCAAGCTCTTCGGCAAGGCCGTGCACCGCCTCACCGCGCGCCATCAGGACCAGCGCGTAGCCCTCGGTGGCAAGCTGGCGTGCGCAGGCCGCGCCGATTCCCTTACTGGCTGCGGTGACAATGGCGATGCGTGGTTGTGTGTCGGTCATGGGCGTTGCGAGCTTGCCCTTGCCGGGCACAGATTTGGCGAATATCCTGACAACGTTCGCATCTCCCGTGGTTCCTGTTCAAGGGACGCGCGACGGGCCGGGGTGGGAGACCGGGTCCAAGACACCGCCGTGGTGCCGTTCTCCGGAATAGTGTCGGCCGACAGTTGGTTGGCTGATGCCGGTGCGCGCAAATTGTTGCGACACGCACCGTTTATGCAAAACGACACAAAGGTGCTACATGCTACGTAACTTTAATTTCGATGTTGAAGGACTTCTGGCCCAGGACAAGGCGCACGCCATGCATCCTTGGCATGAATTCGGCCGTTCCGACCACACGCTGCTGGCCGATTCCGAAGGCATTTATGTCTATGACGGCGAAGGCAACAAATTCATCGACGGTATCGGTGGCATGTGGGCCGTGCAGCTTGGCTATGGCAACGAGGAAATGGCCCAGGCGATCGCCGATCAGGTCCGGTCGATGGTCTATTATTCGCCGTGGTCGATGGCGACGCCGCCGCACGCCCAGCTCTCTGCGAAGCTCGCCACGATGACCCCGGGGGATCTCAACCGGTTCTTCTATTCGACCGGCGGTTCCACGGCCAACGACGCTGCGGTGCGCTTTGCGCATTATTACTGGAACGTAATGGAGCGCCGCACCAAAAAGACTATTATTACCCGTGCCGATGCCTATCACGGCAGCACCTATCTCGCAGACTCGATCTCGGGAAAGCCCGGTAACGACGACCGCATGGAGCGGGTTACCGAGTGGATCAATCATGTCTCCTCACCCAATCCCTACCGCAAGCCCGACGGGATGACCGACGAGGAGTTCAAGGATCACCTGCTCAAGGAGCTCGAGGATCGCATCCTTGAGATTGGCCCAGACAACGTCGCGGCTTTCATTGCCGAACCGGTTTTGGCGTCGGGTGGCGTGATCGTGCCGCCGAAGGGCTACCAGAAGGGTTGTCTGGAGGTTTGCCACAAGCACGATGTCCTCTACATCTCCGATGAGGTCGTGACCGGCTTCGGCCGCATGGGACATTTCTTCGCTTCAGAAGATGTGTTCGAAGTGGTTCCGGACATCCTGACCGCCGCCAAGGGGTTCACGTCGGGCTACATCCCTGCGGGCCTCACCGCGATCTCCGAGAGGCTGCATCAGGACATCATCGACAAGTCCGGTGAGTCCGCGACCTTCTCGATGGGCTTCACCTACTCGGGTCACCCGGTCGCCATGGCCGCCGCGCTCAAGAACATCGAGATCATGGAGCGTGACAACATCATGCAGCACGCCCGTGACACCGGTGACTACTTCCAGGAGCGCCTGAACTCGCTGGCCGACATGCCGATGGTGGGTGACACACGTGGTGTGGGCCTGATGGGCTGCATCGAATGCGTCGAGAGCAAGACCAGCAAGAAGCGCTTCGATGATGAACTCAGCGTCGGCAAGATGATCGACGAGAAGTGTCAGGCGAACGGTCTGATCCTGCGTCCGATGTGGAGCCTGTGCGTCTTCTCGCCGCCGCTCATCATCACCAAGGCCCAGGTCGACGACATGTTCGACATCATGGCCAAGGCCATTCAGGAAACCGCTGACGAACTCGTTCGCAGCGGTAAGTGGGACGGCAAGGACTGATCCCGCGAAGCTGAATGCCGAAGAAACCAGGGAGGCCGTCAGACTATCTGGCGGCCTTTCCTATTTCCGGGCCACGGTCCTCGATCACAACCTTGATCGGAACGTGGAGTGCACGGCCGGTCGACGCGGCGTAACGCTCGATCTTGTCGGTCCCGACCGACAGGGCTTCCTGCCGTACCGCGAGCACGAGATAGCTGTCGTGATCTTCGATCCGCGTGGCCGCCAGGACCGGACCACGACCCGAGCAGATCTCCAGCGCAAGGCGTAGGGCCTTGCCCAGTGCCTTGGCGTCCGCGATCGCGTCCTCGTCGAGCAGACGATGGCAGTCGGCAACGAATTTTGAACCCGACGACCCGCCATAGCGAACAAAGACCGCGAGAGCCAGGAAGGCACGTTCTAAGTGATCGAGCACAGACCAGGGCATGCGCAGAACACGCAACATCGATTGCGGCGCACGGTAGGTCGGGTGTTCGCCCCAGCCCATATCGGCGATGATGCAGGCTGATCGCGCCAGCCGCTCGGTCATGGCCGGCATGCGCGCCAGCAAAGGCGACAGCCAGGTCAGCAGTGTTTCCGATGCATCGGCAAAACGGCGATGCTGTCCGGCCAGCTCGTGGCAGGCTGTCAGGAGAGGGTCTTCGAGCTGGGTTTGTGTGTCGAGCATGCGGAAGTGGTGGCCTTCCCGAAGGCCATGGGCCGAATAGAAGAATTCGTCCGGCCGCAGGATGCGCGAAAGACACTCTAGAACCACCGAACCCCACGGAATGGTCTCGGCACGCTTGGGTGAGACAGCCTGAATCTTTGCGATCGTTTTCGGGCCGAGATGTTCGAGCAGTTCGATGAAATCTCGGGTCTCACGCAAGGCCATGCGATAGCCGTGAACCATCTGTAGCGGATAGGCCTGCTGCGCCATGTGAAGCCGCGCCACCGCACGCCAGGCGCCGCCGACGGCATAGAACGGCTGATCCCTCCAAGCCTTCAGCCAGGTAACGCCTTCCAGGACATTATTGACGATCGCTGGGGCTTTTGCCAGATCACCCTCGGCACGTTCGATGAGGCGCAGGGCACCAATCTCGAGTGAGGTCTGATCGACAATGGCACCCTCCCTGACAGCAATCAGCTCCAGACTGCCGCCGCCAAGGTCACCGATTACACCGGTCAGGCCGGGCACTGCTGACATCACGCCCATGGCTGACAGGCGTGCTTCTTCGTTGCCACTCAGGATAGAAACTTCGTGGCCGGTCCTGCCTTTGATCGCCATGCAGAGGGCATCTCCGTTCTCGGCCGAGCGAACACCGGCCGTAGCCAGAAGGTCCAGGCTCGAGACGGGGACGTCCTGCGCCATGCGGACGAGTGCCTCGATGGAGTCGAGCGCCTGCTCGATGAGTTCATCACTCAGGCGGCCGAAGCGCTCGACGTCACGGCCTAGGCCGAGCACGGCCTTGCGGTTGACTAGGGGCAGGGGCGCCCGGCTGAGGTGGTCGTAGACCACAAGGCGAATGGAATTGGACCCGATGTCGATGACACCGAGCCGCTGACTGGGAACATCACGGGGAGAGGAGGAAGACGTGGTACCTAGTCCTTGGTTTCCGTCGTCACGTTGCCTCTCAAAATCTGATTCTGCAACGCACTGCCGCGGCCCGAGAGACTTGGATTTGTCATGAAGAACTGATGTGCACTGAAGGCGCTGTCGCTGCTGGGGATGCGGGTGTAGCTGCCGTCGCTTTCCAGGACCCAGGATTGTTCGATGTCGCGCAGGTTCGCGACCATGATCTGGTCCAGGACCTGACGGTGAACGGTTGGATTGTTGATCGGAACGATTGTCTCGACGCGATGGTCAATGTTGCGTGGCATCCAGTCGGCAGAGGATACGAAAACCTTCGCGTTGGGAGAGGGCAGCTCTTGCCCGTCCCCGAAGCAGAAGATGCGTGAGTGTTCAAGAAAGCGGCCGACGATGCTCTTGACGCGAATATTCTCAGAAAGGCCGGGAACGCCGGGACGCAGGCAACAGATGCCGCGGATGATCAGATCGATGGCCACACCGGCCTGCGACGCCTCGTAGAGAAGGTCGATCAGGTCCGGATCGACCAGCGAATTCATCTTCGCCCAGATGGCCGCAGGCTTTCCTGCGTGTCCGTTGGACGTTTCGGCCTTGATCTGCGCTGTGAGCCGCTCACGGGCATTGAGCGGTGCCATGGCCACGCCTTCAAGATTGCGCGGCCTGATGTAGCCGGTCAGGTAGTTGAAGATGCGGTTGGCATCCCGGCACAGCGCGGGATCGGCCGTGAAGAGCGAAAGGTCGGTGTAAACCTTGGCAGTGATGGGGTGGTAGTTGCCGGTGCCGTAGTGGACATAACTCGCCAGCCGGCTGCCTTCGCGCCGCACGACCAGAGACATCTTTGCGTGGGTCTTCAGGTCGACAAAGCCGTAAACAACCTGGGCCCCGGCGCGTTCGAGATCACGGGCCCATTGAATGTTGGCCTCTTCGTCGAAGCGGGCCTTCAGCTCGATCACGGCAGTGACGGACTTGCCGGCTTCCGCCGCTTCGATCAGGGCCTTGACGATCGGGGAGCCCTTGCTGGTTCGGTAGAGCGTCTGCTTGATCGCGACCACGGCCGGGTCCTGGATCGCCTGCTGCAGGAATTGCACAACAACATCGAAGCTCTCATAGGGGTGGTGGACGATGATGTCCTTGGCCCTGATGGCATCGAAGCAGTTCCCGCCGAAATCGCGAATGCGTTCGGGGAACCGTGCGGCGTAGGGTTCAAAGAGCAGGTCGCGACGCTCGTTGGTGATGATCTGGTCAAGCTCGCTAAGGCCGAGCTCGCCATCGACCGCGGTCACGTCATCGGGGTCGATCTGCAGCCAGTCCATCAGCAGCAGACGCAGTTCTTCGGGCATCTCGGCGTCGACCACGAGATCAATTACGCTGCCGCGGCGCCGGCGCTTCAGAGCACTTTCAAAGTGGCGGACGAGATCTTCGGATTCCTCATCGATCTCGATTTCGCTGTCACGAACGACACGGAAGTGCCCCAGCTCCAGCAAACGGAATCCAGGAAAGAGTCGGCTGAGATGCAGGCGAACGACCTGCTCGAGGGCCATGTAGCGGAATTCGTCGCCGGGAAGACGGATGAAACGGTCGGTCTGTTGCGACAGACGGAGGATGGCGTAGACCGGTTCGTCCTGTTGTGCCTGATGTAGCTTGAGGACGAGACCAAAACCGAAATTTGGAATGAACGGGAAGGGATGGGCCGGGTCGATCGCCACGGGCGTGAGTAATGGCAGGATCTGGTCGTCATACCAGTCGTTCAGCCAGGCCCGGTCATCATCGAACAACTCTTCCTCATTCACGATCGTAACGCCTGCCTCGCGGAGCTGCTCGCGCAGGGCGCGCCAAGTTGCGTATTGTCTTTCAATCAGGCGCTGTGAGTGGGCGGTGATCTCCAGCAATTGCTGCTGTGGGGTGAGTTCGTCAATGCTGGGTGTGGTAACACTGGCATCGACCTGGGCTTTGAGTCCTGCGACCCGCACCATCTGGAACTCGTCGAGATTGTTCGCGGAGATCGACAGAAAACGGAGGCGTTCGAGCAGGGGATGGCGAGGGTTCTGGGCTTCTTCGAGAACCCGTGTATTGAACGCCAGCCAGCTCAGTTCCCGATTGATAAAGCGACCGGACGGCAGAAAAGGAGCGGCCACCGCCAGCGGTGCGCCCTGAGTATCGTCCTGCGAGATCGTGATCTCGCTTGCCTGTCTGTTATCGTTCATGTTGATCTCCCGGTGACCACGAGGGTGTGCTACATGTGTTCGTGGTGATCGGTTGTACTGATTATAGCAGTCTTTCACCTGTTTGAGGATTGTTGTCTGGCCGTGCGACATTTCCGTGACGCCAACCGGAGATCAGCTGTTGACCACCACGCTCTTTCTACTGCGCCACGCTAAGTCGAGTTGGGCCGATCCCGGCGCTGACGACCACGAGCGCACTCTGCAGGACAAGGGACGCGAACGCGCAACGGAGTTGGCCGGCTGGATGGAAGACCGTGCTCTGGGTTGCGATCTGGTGCTTTGCTCGACGGCAGTTCGCGCCTGTCAGACACTTGACCTCGTTCTGCCGGCACTTGGCGAGCCTGAGGTGCGCCATGCCCCCGAAATCTATCAGACCGATGCCAACGGGCTGATCGAGCTGCTGAAGGCCGTCGATGACAGCATCGAAAGAGTTATGGTGATTGGGCATGATCCCGTGCTGCAAATCACGGCGACCACGCTGGCCATGTCGGCAACCGGCGATGCGATGGATCGCTTGAAGCGCAAATACCCGACATCAGCCCTCGCGATGTTGACCTTTGGAGCGGCAGGCTGGGCGTCGCTAGGGCCGGGCGTGGGTCATCTGGAGTTGTTTTTTGTGCCGGGCCAGGACGGCTAGAATCACCAGGTCAGGCCCCTGCCTGACCGACCAATGGAAAGGCTGATCGATGCGCTGGTTTGCAGGATGGCTCTACTTTCTGGGTCTCATAACCGTAGTGATCGGGGCCACGTTGTACCTCGTCAACGAGCCCGAGGTTCCGACCCGCGCCGAGCTCGTGGAGTACAAGGGTTTCCTGAGGTCAGTCCGGCTGGAAAAAGCCTTGGACGGCACCGATCTCGTGTACCTGCACTTTCAGGACGATGATCGGCGCTACGCCTACATCGCGAAGTTTCCTCTCTACGTCGAGATCCGTGATCGCCTCGGAATCTTTCGGGACGTCGAGCTGCTGATCGATGCCGAGGCAGCAAACTCTGCTGCGACTGATGGCACTCTGATGATCTGGGGCCTGCTGGAGCATGATCCTTATCACGAAGGGACAAAGATCACTTACGAGGAGATCTACGACGAGGTGACTGAAACCGATCGCGGTTGGCAGAACGTTGGGATCTACACGACGCTGTGTGGTCTGTTCGCCCTTGTGGTTGGTTTTACCATCCGTCGTCTTATTCCCTACGTGCCGAAAAACCCCACAGCCTGAAGCCACTCAGGACATAAGATCGCTTGCCAGCGCAACCATGACTCCGACATCGGTCATGGCCTTCATGGCCACAGCGAGTGACCCGTCGAGGTCGATGGCGCGGCAGCCGTCTTCCACCAGAATTACATCGAAACCCTCACGTCGCGCGTCCATGGCAGTGTAAAAAACGCAGAAATCGGTCGCCAATCCCACCAGTCCGGTGCGTGTCACACCGCGGTTACGAAGATAGCCCGACAGGCCGGTGCTGGTGACGCGATCGTTCTCATAGAACGCCGAATATGAATCGATGGCGGGTTTCATTCCCTTGCGCACGACCATCCGGGCCTTGTCTGTTTTGAGACGCGCGTGAAATGTGGCGCCGTGGCTCGACTGGACACAATGATCCGGCCACAGGGTTTGTTCCCCATAGGGCATGGTGACAGAGCCGAACAGCTCCTTACCCTTATGAACTGACGCAAAGGAACTGTGGCCGGACGGATGCTAGTCCTGCGTCAGGATCACGTGATCGTATTGGTCAATCAGAGTGTTTGCGACAGGAACGACTGCATCGCCGTCGCTGACTGCCAATGCGCCACCCGGACAAAAGTCATTCTGGATGTCGACGACCAGGAGAGCATCGATGGCCTGATTGATGTGAACAAGCGCCATGTTTGCCCTGTCAATCCCCAAGTGAGTAGATGCGGCGACTGTTTTGCGTGGCAATCATGGCAACAATCCGGTCGGCCTCGGCCACATTGCACATATCTTCCGCAATCCAGCGATCGAGCTGCTGTTTCAGGACACGGCGGAACTGCAGTTGTCCGAGATAGTAGAGCTCGGTCAGGCCAAAAGCATCGGAGCTGTAGAGCTGCTTGGTAAAGGGGCCCATCTCCAGTGCTTCGCCCATGATGCTGGCCGCCTGCGGCCCTGCGAAATTCAGGATCACGCCGACGTCGTAGTAGACATTCTGAAAAATCTCGGCGAGCCAGGCCGCTTCACGCTGGAAGGGATAGTTGTGGAGCAGGGTGCAGTTAACCTCCCATGCTTCCATGGCACGCAGATAATCCGTGAAATGGGTCGGGTCACAGGCGTGCATGTAGATGTCAGGGTCACCGAAGCCGACGTGGATCTGCAGCGGCAGCTTCAGGTCGCGGCAGAGCTCCGCTCCGACCCAGAGCCCGTGACGCACGACGTCGACCTCGCCCAGGCGCACCTTGCCGGCCGACATGTTTGCGCTAAACCAGCGATCGGTGCCTTTGGCGATCTCATCCTTGGTCGGTGGTGTCTGATCGATGTCAAAGGTCACACGATAGGCCACGATGGTCTTCAGCCCGACTGCGGTTTTCGCCCGTTCGGCCAGCTCGTCTGCGAAGGCCCGCGGAAACTCGGCTGCGCTCACGCCGGTCCGCGCAACCTGCTCGGCGACAGCCTCGATGCGAACCACCTCGTGTGATGGCCTTCCCGCGAGATCAGCCATCATCGGGACGTCCGCGATGGAGTCGCTTCTGTGTCCGGTGTCGACAACGAGGTCACTTAATCCGCAGGCTGTCAGAAGTCGCCGGTTGACCTCTTCGGCCCCCAGAACCTTGCGTCGTTCGACGTACTCTTCGCCGGTACAAAAGGGCTCCAGATCAAGCATGGGTGCGCAGAAGCGCCGAACGATCAAACCAAGGGGCTTGTCGAATTGCGACGTGCCGGGTGGTGGTGGCCGATAGCTCTCGCTCATCAGTGCTTCGAACTTTGTCTGATCGAGGTCTTGCGGCACCACGCCGTGGCAGTGGTGGTCGATCAGCGGGATATCGATGGCAATCTCGTCAGTAGGCATGGGCGTATCTCTCACACATCGCTGCGGCATCGCCGGCACTGAAGGTTTCGGCTTCGAGCCGTTTCACCGAGGTGTAGGCCTCCACCATCGTAGGTGTGAACCAGCTTCTGGCTGTTTCGTCGGCCTCAAAAGCAGCAAGGGCCGCATCAAGTGAGCCCGGCAATTCCTTAACCCCAAGCTCGGCACGACGTGCATCGGAGAGTTCTGCCGGATCCTCGTCGACCATCGCCGGAGCAGGCAGTTCCGCCCGAATACCTTCGAGGCCGGCACGGATAATGGCGCCGATCGCAAGATAGGGACTAGCCGTCGCATCGGTGAAACGAAACTCGATGTTGAAGGCGTGGCCGCGCGTCTTGGGATCGGCGATAGGTGAGGGGCAGATGCGTATTGCTGCCTCCCGGTTCTGCACGCCGACCGCGTCATAGCCGCAACTCCAGTGATGTGGGCCCAGACGTAGATAGGACACGGGACTGGGAGCCGTCAGAGCTGTCAGGGCTGCGAGATGCCGCTGGGCGCCTGCGACGAACTGCGCGGCTACGGGGCTCATCTGGCCGGAGCCATCGGGGTCGAAGGCCGCAGGATGACCCTTGTCATCCCAGAGACTAAGGTGAAGGTGACATCCGTTGTCCACGGCTTCAGGGGGGGTTTGGGCGTGAAGCTGGCTTCCAGATCGAACTGGCGGGCGGCTTCACGAATGACCTCACGGGTGATGATTGCGCGATCTGCGCCTGCCAGGCCGGCTTCGGGACCGCAGCTCACTTCGAATTGCCCGACACCATACTCCGGTTCGAAGGTCTCGAGCCCGACATTGGCATGCATTAGCGCGCCGACACACAGATCGGTGAAGGGCGAGACGCGCCGCACGGAGTCGAGAGAAAAGGGGCAGGCCCATGCCATACCTTCGCCGCTGAGCAGGAATTCGTTCTCGTAGGCGATGTGGAGGGTCAGGCCGGTTTCCGATTTCAGATCGTCGAGGGCACTTTTCAGGAAACTTCGCGTGCAGCACTCCCAGGGTGTGCCGTCGGTATTCAGGCTGTCACAGAGCACCATGTGCAGCACCGGCATGTCGTCGACGAACTCGATACGCCGACGAGTGCTGTCATCGGGCGTCTGGCGAACCTCATCCATGGGGCCCCAGGGATTCGGGGCGATGTCTTCAAAGGGCGTTAGGGTCTGGCCGGCGAGGGCCCAGCCCAATCCGTGGACCTTTCGCCGGTCGTACTGTGAAACCGGAACGCCGCGGGTGCGCGAAAGCCCCACAAGGTCATTCCAGACCAGATAGATCAGTTCACGGTGCGACATGGCTCAGGTGTCCTCCTCTTCGATCGAAAAAGCTTGGTCATCCCAAGTATAGCCTTCACGCAGGCTCTCCAGATGCGCGATCCTGCGACGGGTTGTCTTGCCCATCTTGGCGACCACGGCCGCCACGAGTCCTTCGACCAGCGCCACGCAGGGCACCATTGAGTCGTAGGGAGACGGTGCTTCGACGTCCACCGTCAAGACGTGATCAGCAATGTCGGCGATCGGTGAAAGCCAGGGGTCGGTGACCAGGACGATGGTTGCCCCACGCGCCTTGGCGGCACGGGTCAGGGCGATTGTGTCCTTCTGATAGCGACGCATGTCGAATATCAGAAGCACATCGCGTCGAGCGACATCGAGCAGGGCATCGGCCCGGCCGGATGGTCCGTGGGCAATAACATGGCAGTGCGGCCTGAGTTGGTAGAGATGCGCTTGGAGCATTTCGGCGCAGGTCTGCGTGAAGCGGCAACCCGTCATCCAGACCGGGCGCCGTTTGTCGGAGAGCAGCGCGACGACCGACGAGAATTCCGCAGGATGGAGATTGGCAAAGGTCGTTTCGAGACCGCGGACAAAGGCGTCGCGGACGGTTTCAAGAATCTCGTCGCCATCAGGATTGGGCGTGCTCTTGGCGTAGAGGCGAAGAGGGGAGTCGATGCGGTCCGCGAGATCGTGGCGCAGGGCCTTCTGAAACTCGGGGTATCCGGCATAGCCGAGCTTCGTGGCAAAGCGGACGACAGTAGGACCACTGACCTGAGCACGTTCGGCAAGGGGCTGGGCAGCGGAGTCCCGATCTCAGCCATCGTTGCGCCGTGCCATGTGATGGATTTCCAGGAAGCCTTTGCCCTGATCACGACCACGGGCAACGCAGTGTCGACCTGCGTGGCCCATGCCGTGCTCGACACGATCGAGAACGAGGACCTGATCGCCAATGCCCAGGCGCGTGGCGAGCAGATCAAGGCGGGCCTTCGTGATCTCCAGGAACGCCACGCGCTGATTGGTGATGTCAGGGGTAGGGGCCTCGCCATCGGATTCGAGTTGATCCGGGATCGTGAGACCAAGGAGCCCGCGACTTCTGAAGCGGCTAAGGTTGTGTTGCGGGGCTATCAGCTCGGTGTGGTGTTCACCTATGTCGGTATGTTCTCGAACGTGCCTGAACTCACACCGCCGCTCACGCTCAGCGAAGCTGAGGCCGATGAAGCGGTGCAGTTGATCGGCCAGGCGATCTCCGACGTGGAACAGGGTAAGGTCAGCGACGAAGAAGTCGCGGCTTTTGCGGGCTGGTGACATTGCTGAGACTGAATGACCCACCTCCCTTTGAACTGGTCAACGCCGGAGGCAAAGCGCCTTGCTTGATCGTGTGTGACCATGCATCGCACGTGATTCCTGAATCCCTGGGGACCCTCGGCATCGAGCGGGATCATCTGACCGAACACATCGCTTGGGATATCGGTGCTGCGGTTATAGCCCGACGGATGGCTGAGCTGTTTGATGCGCCGGCCGTACTCGCCGGTTTCTCGCGACTCGTCGTGGACTGCAATCGCTACCTCGATGACCCCGCCGCCTTTGTTCAGATCTCTGATACGTTCGCCGTCCCGGGCAACATTGCCATGACGGACACCGAACGCGCCCAGCGTGTCGCAAAGGTCTATAAGCCCTACCACAACGCCATCGACGATGTGCTCGAACGGTTCGAGGACGACGACGTCGTGCCCGCGATCATTGCGGTTCATACAATGACCCAACAGATGCGGGGCCGTGCGCGGCGTTCCCAGGCCTTCACGGTGTGCTGGGCTCGTGATGACCGGCTGGCGCAGCCGGTTCTTCAACGGCTCGGAAGCATGGGGACGTTCGAGGTGGGGGACAATGTGCCCTATGGCATGGACCTTGGTGAGGATTACACGGTCCCCGAACACGCCATGCGGCGCGGTTTGCCCTACCTCCAGTTCGAAATCCGGCAGGACCTCGTCGTGTCTGCTAAGAATGCACGTGCCTGGGCTGAGCTGATCCATGAAGTCTCTGCGGACCTTGTCGCCGATCCTGAACTGCGTAGGGTGAAACTCTACTGGCCCTGAGAGGATCACGATGGCGCCGCCGCTTGATCAACGACCCAACCACAGCCTGATCGGTGTTCCCGGTTCGCGTGAGCGGTTGGCAACCCCTGCGCTCGTTCTGGATATCGACGCCTTTGAAGGCAACATCGCAGCGATGGCGTCCTGGGCGGAAAAGCACAGTCTGGGACTGCGGCCGCACGCCAAGACCCACAAGTGTTCGATCATCGCCAAGCGTCAGGTGGAAGCGGGAGCGTTGGGAAACTGCACGGCAACATTGTCCGAAGCCGAAGTCCTTGTTGATGCCGGTGTCCCCGGCGTTCTGATCACGTCGACCGTTGTCACACCGGACCGGATTGAACGGCTGGTGGCCCTGAACGATAGAGCGTCGCGGCTTATGGTCATCGTGGATGACCCGGCCAATGTCGACGCCCTCAACGAGGCGATGAGACAAGGAGCGGAGCCTCTCTATGTCCTGGTCGATGTCGAGGTCGGTTGTGGCCGCACCGGTGTGGTGTCACAGGTTGACGCTGTGGACCTGATCGACAAGGTGACGGCCTCTCCGAACCTGCGGTTCGGCGGGCTACAGGCTTATGATGGTGGTGTTCAGGCGATCGAGAGCTTCGAGGACCGGCGTAAGGCTCTGGATAGCGACCTACAGGCGTTGCGTGAGGTCATCGATGTGATGAACCGGCGCGGCACAATTGTGCCGATGATTTCAGGCGGCGGCACCGGCACCCATGAAATCGATCGCATTGGCGGTGTGTTTACGGAAATCCAAGCCGGCTCCTACATCGTCATGGATTCGATCTACAACGGTTGTGACCTTCATGGTTCGGGCGCCGCAGTGTTCTTTACGTCACTTTTCGTGCGAGCCACCGTGATCAGCACGGCGAAGAAGGGTTTTGTCACCACAGACGCGGGCCTTAAGGCCTTCTCGGTCGGCAGCGGCGACCCGCAGATCGCCTCGGGTGCACCGCAGGGCGCGACTTACACTTTCATGGGAGATGAACACGGCCGCATCACATTCGCTAAGGACGGCCACGGTATGGCATTGGGTGATCAGGTCGAATGCATTGCCCCGCATTGCGACCCCACTATTGCGCTCTACGATTGCTACCATGTGGTCCGCGGCGATACGCTGATCGATATCTGGCCCATTGATGCGCGCGGCCACTGGTGAACGAAAGGGAGAGAACGGCATGTCACGTGTTCAGGAGCGCAATCAGGCCATTGCGGATGCGCTCGACAAGGTGCGCAACATCGAAGCGGAGCAAGGCGTCACGCGTGAATCGCTCTCTAACATCCGTGACGTAATGGTCGGTCTGGCATCGCAGACGGATCTCTTCCCGCCCGAAGACTTCCCGATTTCGAAAGGTGGCGATGGTGAAGCCTTTGAGGTTTTATCAGTCGATGATGACGGACGGTTCGAACTCTACATGGAGGTCGCTGACAAACACGTCACCACGCCGCCGCACAACCACACCACCTGGGCGGTGGTTACCGGTATCCGTGGGCTGGAATTGAACCGGATCTATGAAGGCGATGGCGGACCCATGGGCGAAGCTCGGCCGAGAGTCGCCCAGGAGATCGAAGTGAAGAAAGGTGCCGGGGTTTGCATGATGCCCGATGATTACCATTCCATTCATATCGAGCCTGGTGAGATCAACATGCACCTGCACCTCTACGGACTCGGCTTTGCCCATCTCAAGGGGCGCAAGATGTATGACGAGTCCACAGGCAAGTATCGCAGCTTCGATTACACACCAGAGGTATGACACCGGATCGTCTCGACGCGCCGACGCTGCACCAGCGCCTTCGTGCCGGGGGCGAATGGGCCCTGATCGACCTGCGCCCGCGAGCTGACTACCTGGCGGGTCACATTCTTCCTGGTGTGAACATCATTCCGAGCGACCTTGTTGCTCATTTTCCCCAACTCATTCCGGGACGTGGCGCTTATATCCTTCTTGCCGACGGCGGGCAGGGTGAGGCCGACGAGGCTGTCTCGATCATCCATGAATTTGGATACACCTTATACACTGTCCTGGCCGGTGGAATACCTGCATGGATTGAAGCCGCATTCGAGATGTTCGAGCGGGAGGATGTCACCGGCACCGCCCTTGTGGAAAGGGTTGATCGTGTATGTAACCCACCGAAAGTCACGGCCCCGGCGCTCGCCAAAGGTCTCGATAGCGCCAGGCCGCTCCTGGTGCTGGACGCACGGCCATAGTCCTCTTTCATACGCAGTCACATTCCAGGTGCCACATCCTGGCCCGGTGATGAACTCGTGCTTAGTGTGGCCGACCAGACACCTGATCCCACCACGATGATCGTGGTCAACTGCTCGGGGCGCAGCCGTTCGATCCACGGGGCGCAATCATTGATCAATGCGCGGGTTTTACATCCGGTGCGCGCACTTGTGCATGGCACGGTCGACTGGTGGCAGACCTGATTGGAACTGGAACAGGAGTCCGGTCCGCGAGCCGATGCCGATCTCGGGACATTCTTTCCGGGGCAGTTTCAGGCCGCTGATGCCGTCGTCAGAGTCTGTCGCGTTCAGGAGATCGTTACGGCGACCCTTGCGGCCTGGGGCCGCGAGGGGGACACGCGACCGTTGCACCTGTTGGATGTGCGTGGGCAGGCGGAGTTTGCGGCGTGTCATGTTCCCGGTGCTGTCTCTGCACCCGGTGGGCAGCTTGTGGAGTGCGTCGACAACTGGATCGGTGTTCGAGGCGGCCGGATTGTCGCGCTGGATGACAATGGTATTAGTGCACGAATGGCTGCCGGATGGCTGTAGCAATTGGGCTACGGTGTAGTGGTTGTCCTGGCGCAGGATGCTGCGGTGGAATCCAGTGAAAGATGCGGTGTTGCGGCGATGTCCGATACCTTTGAAGATTTCGATCTCGTCGCTGAATTCATGGCTTCGTTGGACTATGTGACATGGCAGTGTGGCCTGGTTGACCAAGTGCCGCGAGACGGCCTGTTGACGTTCGAGCTCTATCAACCCGGAGGAGTGATGTGATGTCCGTGCCTGCAATCAGGGCCGCAGATCTGCGCGAAGCGATTCTGTCGGGGGGAGAATTTGCTCTGCTTGATGTGAGAGAGGCTCAGCATTTCGTGGCGGCGCATATTCTC